>Ga0181606_10001763_pt1 | contig 18840 bp, 19 predicted proteins | sample 041ome_10_FD_132994 | JGI IMG/M metagenome (GOLD analysis project Ga0181606, IMG submission 132994) | Coastal salt marsh microbial communities from the Groves Creek Marsh, Skidaway Island, Georgia - 041412US metaG (megahit assembly) | ecosystem: Environmental > Aquatic > Marine > Intertidal... | reverse complement strand
ATTTACACCATATCGATACGTTTGTATTTGATGTTGATGGCGTTTTTACCGATGGTACCGTACAAATTAGCGAACAAGGACAATTATTAAGATCAGTAAGTGTTAAAGATGGTTATGCTCTTAAACAGGCTATTGAATTAGGATATACCGTCTGTTTAATATCAGGTGGCACCGATGAGGGGGTACGTAAACGCTTTTCAGCGCTTGGTGTTGAACACATCTATCTAGGAGCTTCCCTCAAAATGGAAGCGTTTGATGATTTCATCGCTAAAACTAAAATTAACCCAAAAAACATATTATACATGGGTGATGATCTACCCGACATTCCTACCCTAAAAGCATCAGGGCTAGCAACCTGTCCTCAAGATGCTGTACCAGAAGTCAAAGAGATCTGTGATTATATTTCACATAGAAATGGAGGTCATCAATGCGTTAGGGACGTAATCGAACAAGTGTTAAAAGTTAAAGGAAATTGGCCTCCAGCATTTGATGCAAAAAATGATTAAGTCAAATTCAATGGTATTAAATTGTCAAGTGGTCTTAGGTTCATCATCACCCAGAAGAAAAAAATTCTTTGAAGAAATGGGAATTGATGTTGTAATTAAAACTAAAGAAATTGAAGAACACTACCCCGATCATCTTCAAAGGGCCGAAATCACTGATTATCTTGCTAAGTTAAAGGCAAGCCCCTTATCACCTAGCTTATTACCACATCAAGTACTAATAACTTCGGATACTCTAGTTTGGTTCGATCAAACAGCAATGGGAAAACCAAAGGATAGATTGGAAGCGCATCAAATGCTCAGTAAACTTTCTGGTAATTGGCATGAAGTTTATACGTCTGTTTGTTTTACATCAACTTTAAAACAAGAAGTTGTTCACGCCCTAACTCATGTAAAATTCAATGAAATTGATCCACTTGATATTGAATATTACATTTCAACTTATCAACCATTTGATAAAGCAGGATCGTATGGAATCCAAGAATGGATAGGGCTTATTGGTGTAGAACAAATCAAAGGATCGTATAATAATGTAGTTGGACTTCCTACAGCTTTAGTGTATAAAACATTAACTAAATTTTGTAATCCCTAACTAGTTCCGCTAATTTTAGAGCAGCTATTCTGACTCAACTTCTTATATTTATGAATTATTTCTATACGATGATGTCGTAACATTAGCTGAATTTACTTGGATGTGAGTAGCTAACTTTTTTGATTTAACTTCCATAAATTAAGTACTAGAAAAAAGTAAGAGCTTTAATAAAGTAAAAAAATTACAAATATGCATAAAAAAATCATTGTTTGGTTTAGACGAGATTTAAGAATTCAAGACCATACCGCTTTGAATAAAGCTGTTGCTTACGCCTTACAAAACGGGTTAGAGGTAATTCCACTATTTATTTTTGATCCTGATATTATAGCTGATTTAGCTAGTAATGATAAAAGGGTCATTTTTATCTATCAAGCTATTGAGCATATCAACAAGCAATTAAAAGCCTATCAGTCTTCTGTATTATGCCTGCATCAAAACGTAACTACTGCCTTTAAGCACTTATTCCAGACCTATGATATTGCTGCAGTGTTTACCAATGAAGATTATGAGCCCTATGCTATTAAAAGAGATGCTAAAATTAGAGCGTTAGCTACCTCCCATGGCATTGAATTTTATAGCTTTAAAGATCAAGTGATATTTCATAAGGATGACCTGCTAAATTTAAGCCATAAACCCTATTTAGTGTTTACTCCATTCAAAAATGCATGGCTTAAAAAGTTAACCGAAACTCCCCTTAAGATTGAAGAATTAGACCCAAAAGCTCCTTTTATAAAGGAATCATTTACATCTATACGTAAGGAAGAACTTCGAATTAATGATACTGAATTAAATTTTCCAGGTACTACTCTAGCAGATGAACTACTTTTTAACTACGAAAAAACTAGAGATACACCATCGTTAGATCAAGGTACTTCAAGATTAGGAATACATCTTAGATTTGGTACCATATCAATTCGATCATTGGTGCAGAAATGCATTCAAACCACAGAAAACACTACCTTTTTAAGTGAATTGATATGGAGGGAGTTTTTTATGTATATTCTATTTCATTTTCCTAATTCAGTACAACACTCCTTCAAACCTAAATATGATCGAATTCCATGGAGAAATAATCCAGATGAATTTGAGCGATGGAAAAATGGAACCACAGGCTACCCGCTTGTTGATGCAGGCATGAGAGAACTTAACAGTACTGGGCATATGCACAATAGAGTTCGCATGTTAGTTGCTAGTTTCTTATGTAAGCACTTATTGATTGATTGGAGGTGGGGCGAAGCTTATTTTGCATCTAAATTATTAGATTATGAACTCTCGAGCAATGTTGGTAATTGGCAATGGGCATGTGGATCTGGTGTTGATGCTGCTCCTTATTTTAGAATATTTAATCCCGAGACTCAACTTAAAAAATTTGATGCAGATTTGCTCTATGTAAAAAAATGGGTCAAAGAATTTCAAACCGACTTGTACCCGTCTCCTATAGTAGCTCATAAGATGGCTAGAGAACGATGTTTGAGTACGTTTAAAGAAGCACTTCAGTAAAAATGATACCGATGTTAGTTATAAAACAAGTAATAATTTATAGAAATTTATGAGCTATAAAAAATTTACAATCCTATATGTTATAGTACTCTTTGTAACTATTGCACTAAGTATTTACGGATCTTCATTAGAAGCAATTACCAAACCTCTTGTGACCCTATCACTCATGTACTGGCTTATCAAAAATCGATTGTTAGTAGCTAACAAGAATATCTTTTTTACAAGTCTACTAGCACTTATATGTTCCTTGATTGGAGATGAATTATTGGTCTTTGATTCTTATCACCCTATGCTATTTATAGCAGGGTTAATTAGTTTTTTAGTTGCCCATATTGCTTATAGTAAGACCTTATCTTATCACAGGAATCATCAGTTAAATTTTTTCAATTCTTTTATGATAAGTTTGAGTTTAGTTGGTTTAGTCATTGCGCTACTCTTAAATTATCATCTTGAAAATCAACTTAAAATCCCGGTATTTTTATATATAATAGTTATTCTAACAATGGCAAATTATGCCTACTTAAGAAAAAATGTTATTGATCCATTTCATTGGAGATTAGGAGTGTTAGGGGCTATAAGCTTTGTAATTTCTGACTTATTATTAGCTATAAATGCCTTTATAACTCCACTATATGCTGCTCATTTTTTAGTAATGAGTACCTATGGAATTGCACAATTCTTGTTAATTAAAAGTATTATTAGCGCTCATGATCATTAAAAAAATTAATCACGATCAAACCTACCCTATTCGTCATCAAGTTATGTGGCCCGAAAAAGACTTAGACTATGTCAAAATAAAAGATGATGAGAAAGCGTTACACTTTGCAATAGAAGAAGATGAAGACCTTCAAGCAGTAGTTTCATTGTTCATGTATCATCAAAAAGCTCAACTCAGAAAATTAGCTACCAAGCCCAACTATAGAAATCGATCCTTCGCTTCAAACTTAATAACCCATTGTATTTCAATGGCTAAAGCAAATAAGTGCAAAGAAATTTGGTTGAATTCACGCTCCTCTAAAATAAGTTTTTATCAGCGTTTTGGTTTTGAGTCAACACCAGAACAATTCAACAAAGGAGGTTTTAATTATACAATTATGAAGCTTAAGCTTCATTAATGCGCTCAATCTTTGCTCCTAAACCTTGTAATCGTTCTACAATATGTTCATAGCCACGATCGATTTGTTCAATATTTTGTATTATAGAGGTTCCTTTAGCTGATAGCGCAGCAATTAGTAAAGATACACCTGCTCTTATATCTGGAGAAGTCATAACAGTTGCTTTTATTTGATGCTTAAAATTATGACCTATGACTGTAGCTCTATGAGGATCACAAAGAATTATCTTAGCGCCCATATCTATCAATTTATCAACAAAAAACAGCCTACTCTCAAACATTTTTTGATGAATTAGAACTTCTCCTTCTGCTTGGATTGCAGTAACAAGTAGTACAGACAATAAATCAGGAGTTAATCCTGGCCACGGAGCATCTGCAAGAGTTAATATGGAACCATCAATAAATGATTGTATTTTATAACCATCCTTGTGAGCAGGTATAAGAATATCATCCCCCTTTTTTTCAACAGTAATACCCAATCTTCTAAAAGCTTCAGGTATTTGACCCAAATGACTCCACGATACATTTTTTATAGTGATTTCAGATCTGGTCATCGCAGCTAATCCAATCCATGAACCTATTTCAATCATATCTGGCAACATTCTATGTTGTGCTCCATACAGGGTGTCTACACCTTCAATCGTAAGTAGATTAGATCCTATTCCGCTGATTTTTGCCCCCATTTTATTTAATAACTCACAAAGTTGCTGCAAGTAGGGTTCACAGGCAGCATTGTATATAGTGGTGGTACCTTCTGCAAGTACAGCAGCCATGACAATATTGGCTGTACCTGTCACGGAGGCTTCATCTAACAGCATATAACATCCTTTAAGACGTTCAGCTTCAACTCCATAAAAATGTTCTTCCTTAATATATCTGAATGAAGCACCAAGTTTTATAAATCCTTCAAAATGAGTATCTAAACGTCTTCGGCCTATTTTATCTCCTCCTGGCTTAGGAATAAATCCTTTACCAAAACGAGCTAAAAGTGGTCCAACTAACATAATAGACCCTCTTAAAGCTCCACCATCTTTTTTGAATTGATCTGAAGTCAGGTATTCTATGTTAATGGCATCTGCTTTAAAACGATATGTTCCTTTAGCTATTTGTTCAACTTTAACTCCTAAGTCTCTTAATAAATCAATTAGTTTATTGACATCAATAATATCAGGAACATTTTCAACGACAACTTCATCATCAGTTAGTAATACAGCACAAAGAATTTGTAAGGCTTCATTTTTAGCTCCTTGTGGAGTTATTTCTCCAGAGAGTTGATGACCACCCTCAATTTTAAAAATACCCATAGTTCAACTTAATTACTACTTTTAATACCTCTTTTTACGGTTACTGCGAAGGTTTGTTTTCTTTTGATAGGTTCGCTGCGTGTTATATTTTAATATTTGTTCACTAGACGTAAGTTGTTCCTCAGAAGCCTCTAAATTGATTTGTCCATCGCTCAATTCATATAAGTGCTTGTAAATTATTTTATCCTCTACGGTATCTTTATTCCAGTTTAAATAACATTTTTTCATGTGATTCGCAATTACAAGCTCTAATCCTTCTCGTTTTTCATCCTTCTCCCACGAAACGGCAACATCGATCATACGCTTAATGTTATTCCCATAAAAACGATATTTTGGGGCATTTTGAGGATAGTCCAACGGTTCTGGCTTTTCCAATAACGCTTCTTTTGGGGTTATTGGAAAGGGCGAATCTACATCTAATTGAAAATTAGACATAATAAAAAGTTGATCCCATAATTTATGTTGAAACTCTGGGACATCTCTCAAATGGGGCTGTAAATTACCCATTACTGAAATAATTGCTTTAGCTATTTTATTTCGCTGATCTCGATCTTCGATACTAACGGCATGGTCGACCATATTTTGGAAGTGTCTTCCATATTCAGGGATATGCAAAGCAGGACGCTCTGTATTGTATTCTAAGTGTTCTATTTGATCCAAAGTAGTGGTTTTATTAATGAAGATAAGTGCAAAATACAAATAATTACACTCAATTACTAGTTATAAAGAAATTACTCCTTCGACGTTACTTACTTCCTTATATTTTAGGATAACCTCTTCAGCAGACCCTAGTTTCATTCGTATACTAACACTTGTATAAGTGCCTTTGGAAGAATGTTTATGATTAATATGAGCATGAGGTTCATTAAATATGGACTCAATTGCAGTAATCTTTTCTTCCGAAGTAGGGACGATAAACTTAAATAAATAATCGGATGGCCAAGAAGTTGTTTCTTTAAGCTGAGATAATAATTTAGCGTAAAATTCTTCTGTTTTATTTTCTTTCATAATATTTTGCTGTGCAAATATAGTAATGTTCTTTATATGTTATGGTCAAAATCTATTTCATTAACTTGCAGGCTTAAAAATTATCTAAAAATATGCCAAAAAAAATTGTCATAAGCGGCGGACCATCATCAGGTAAAACAAGTCTAATTTCAGCTCTTGAAAAGCAAGGCTATTCTTGTATACATGAGATTTCCAGAGCGATAACTCTTGAAGCACGACAAAACGGCATAGCGCATCTTTTTAAGAGTGAACCTTTGTTGTTTTCTGAACTCCTGTTAAAGGGTAGAGTTGATCAATTTAATCAAGCTAATGAATTCGAAAGTGAATTTGTTTTTTTAGATAGAGGGATCCCAGACATTGTCGCATATTTAGATCGCAATCAAATCGTTTACCCTAATTCTTTTGTAAGCGCATGTGAATCTCATCAATATGATGCTATTTATATTTTACCTCCATGGAAGGATATTCATGTTACTGATGGGGAACGATATGAAGATTATAACGAGGCAAAAGTATTATTTGAATATCTTCATAAAGCCTATGAAACCTATGATTACAATCATGTATTTGTACCAAAAGGCACAATTGAGGAACGTATTCACTTTATTTTAGAGCATCTTAAAACGCTTTAGGATGACAAAAGAAGAAGCACTTTTTAAGTATTGGGGGTATCGAGAATTTCGTTCTAAACAAGCTGAAATCATCAATGCCGTACTTGATAAAAAGGATGTGCTTTGTTTACTCCCAACTGGCGGTGGTAAATCGTTATGCTATCAACTCCCAACAATGCTTAAGGAAGGGATCTGCGTTGTAGTATCACCATTAGTGTCGTTAATAGAAGATCAGGTGAATACATTGAATGCTAAAGGTATTAAAGCACTTGGATTGATTGGAGGGATGAAAACACAAGAAGTAGATCAACTACTCGATAATTGTATCTATGGCACCTATAAATTCCTATACCTCTCCCCTGAACGATTAACTCAACCCTTAGTTTGGGAACGACTACAAAAGATGAACATTAGTCTAATCGCTATTGATGAAGCTCATTGCATTTCTCAGTGGGGTCATGATTTTAGACCTTCCTACTTAAATTGTTCCCTCTTAAAAGAACAGTTTGATGTTCCGTTTATAGCTCTTACGGCAACGGCAACCAAAGAAGTTGAACAAGAGATAAAAACACTGTTACAGTTAGAAGACCCTTTTATCGCCAAGGAATCATTTAAACGTTCTAATCTATCCTATCAACTTATCCACACTAACGATAAACCCAACTACTTAATAGGTCTTTGTCAACGCTTTCCTGGAACTGCTATTGTTTATGCTAATAATAGAGGTTTATGTAAACAACTTTCAGAACGTTTAAATCAACATCATATAAAATCGGAAGCTTTTCATGGAGGATTAGATAAAGAGCAGAAATCAAAGATTTTAAAGGATTGGAAAACTAATAAAATTAAAGTAGTTGTTGCTACCTCTGCTTTTGGTATGGGAGTTGACAAAGCTGCAGTACAACTTATTGTTCATTATCAACTTCCGGAAAGCCTCGAACAGTACTATCAGGAAACCGGAAGAGCTGGTAGAAATGGTGAGCAAGCACATACGTTTGTTCTCTACCAAGGCTCCGATGATCAAAAGATGATTGATCAATATTTAGGTCAATATCCCACTACTGCTGATATCAATCTTCTCTATAAACATCTCAATAATTATTTTTCTATAGCCTATGGTGAATTACCAAAACAACGGTTTTCATTAGATCTACATCAATTTTGTCATCGATATCAGCTTAATGCTTCAAAGACATTTAACACTTTAAAAGTATTAGACAAACATCAAGTACTTGAACTAGATCTGACACATCACTATCAAACCAAGGTGCAATTTATCGCTTCAAAATCATCTTATGAAGCATTAATGGATCAGAATCCAACCTATGCAACTATTCTAAAAGTAATGTGGAGAGCCTATGGAGGGCTATTTGAATTACCTACTGCCATTCATCTACCTCTAATTGCTGAACATGCTTCGATCAGCACAAAACAACTCTTAGCAGCGCTTTCTTATTTTAAAGAGCTTAACTTAATTAGTTTAGAGCAAAAAACTACCGATCTTCAGTTCTTATTTAAGGTACCTAGAGAAGACCATTATACCATTAATCAATTTAGAAAAATTCATGAGCAGTCGCTGTATCATAAAAAAAACCAGCTTCAAGCCTGTATTACGTATGCTCACCTAAAAGAGGGCTGTAGACGTGTTTATCTACTCCACTATTTCGGAGAACAATCAAAGCCATGTCATCAATGCGATCTTTGCACTAAAGCAGTACGATCCAGTTCAATTCAAGAGGTGAAATCTGCTATTTTAAAATTGTTAGGTGATCAACAATTAGATTCTAAGGCCATAACAATGGCTTTAGATTATACAGAGAATAGTATCTTTGAGGCCATAAAAGAATTATTAGCGACAAATACCATAGCAATCAATGCAACCAACCACTACTACAAAAAATAATAATAAGCTTCGAATTGTTTTCATGGGAACTCCTGAGTTTGCTGCTTTTATTTTAAAGCAACTCATCCTTCAAAACTATACTGTTGTAGCAGTTGTTACCGTTGCGGACAAACCAGCAGGTAGAGGAAAAAAACTTAAACAATCCGCTGTTAAAGAATTAGCTGTAGCTAAAAATATAGCAGTGTTACAGCCTACAAATCTTAAAGATGAAGCATTTATTACTCAACTGAGCTCATTCAATGCTGATGTTTTTGTTGTTGTAGCCTTTAGAATGTTACCTCAGGTGGTATGGTCAATGCCGGCAAGAGGATGTTTTAATCTTCACGCTTCCCTACTACCTCAATACCGTGGAGCTGCTCCAATTAATTGGGCCATTATCAATGGAGAACAAAAAACTGGAGTTACTACCTTCTTTTTAGATGAAAAAATCGACACAGGTGCTATTATCAAACAACATGAAATAGCTATCGAAATAAATGAGACGGCTGGTAGCCTGCATGATAAACTTATGCATATAGGAGCTGATTTGGTATGTGATACGTTAGATCATATTGAAAATCAAACTATTGAACCAATACCGCAAAAGACGGAAACGATAAAAGAAGCTCCTAAGCTTTTTAAAGAGAACTGTAAGATTGATTGGGAACAAAGTGCCGAACAGGTCTATAATAAGATTAGAGGTTTAAGTCCCTACCCAACTGCTTGGTGTTTAGTTAAAGATCAAGAAGAACTAATTACTATTAAACTATATGAAGCTGTGATTGATAGACAAGAACATCATTTAAAAGCAGGAACTATCATCAGATCCAAAAAAGAACTTAAAGTTGCAACAGCCGATTACTTTATAAAATTAAAGACCATTCAACTTCCAGCTAAGAAAAAAATGAATGTGGAGGCACTATTAAATGGTTTAAATTGGACTGCTGAAGCACATATGCTCTAAGACCCCATAAACATTGAACTTTAAGAATTTTAATAAAAAAGAAGTCTTCTTATTAACATTTGTGTTAACTTATTAACAAAATAATGCATTTTCCGCTCTATTACTTGTGTTTGTGCATAATCCGTATAAATTTGTTTAAAGAATTAATAACTAATAATATTTTAATTTAATCATCATGAACAAAACTGAATTAATTGACGCAATGGCAGCTGACGCTGGAATTACTAAAGCAGCAGCAAAAAAAGCATTAGAATCATTTTTAGGAAACGTTGAAGGCGCTCTTAAAAAAGGAGGAAGAGTATCTTTAGTAGGATTCGGATCTTGGTCTGTTTCTAAAAGAAACGCTAGAGAAGGTAGAAATCCACAAACTGGTGCTACTATCAAAATCGCTGCTAAGAATGTAGTGAAATTCAAAGCTGGAGCTGAATTAAGCGGAGCGGTAAACTAAATTTACCTACATACTACAACACAAAAGCACCTTTTGAAGGTGCTTTTTTATTTAGATTTATTTTTTTTTCAGTATATTAAATACGAATTCTATACTTTATGCCATTAGATTATTTAAATAAAGGTCAATTACTAATAGCAGAACCCTCACTTATGGGGGATAGTTCTTTTAGTAAATCTGTTGTTTTATTAGCTGATTTAAATGAAAATGGTTCTGTTGGTTTTATATTAAATAAACCTTTAAAACTTTTTGTAAATGATATCGTGCAAGAAATTAACAGTCCATTCCCTGTTTATAAAGGTGGGCCTGTAGAACAAGATAGTCTTTACTTTATACATAAGGTTCCCCATTTAATTAAAGATAGTATCCAAATCGATGACGCTTTATATTGGGGTGGTAATTATAATGAATTAGTAAAAGGAATCAATTCTAATACTATAAAAAGTGATGATATACGTTTTTTTCTAGGTTATGCTGGTTGGACCATGGATCAACTTACTAATGAAATTGATGAACAATCATGGATAGTTTCCCTAAATGAATATTCAGGTAAAATAATTCATCAAAAATACAATCAACTTTGGAAAAATAAGATGAATCAATTAGGTGGAGCCTATGCTATTTGGTCAAATGCTCCTGAAGATCCCTTATTGAATTAAACAGCTTTTTTCAACGAGCTCTTTAAAATAGGAACATAGAGCTACTTGATACTGTTTTTTCCTATACTGACGCACTGGAATTATTCCATATTCAAAACTATATAAAAAGACCGCATCCATTTTTTGAAGATAAAAAGGAGTGTTATCCTCTTCGACAACCTCATATTTGTTATCCTGTTTTATCCACTCCATCATTTTTATTCTAGAAACCAAATCAAGTGTTCCAGAAGTTAAACTTGGAGTAACTACTTTTTGATCTTTAATACAAAATACCGTTCCTAAATTACTATCGGCTAATTGTTTAGTATTATTTAAAATAAAACAGCCATCCATTTCTTGATCATACGCATATCGTGACGCTAATTCATAAAGTCGGTTAAAATGGGTAGTTACAAATCGATGTCTGCCTTCTTGAATATAAAAATCATTGTATAAATCCATTTGAACTGCTTCGATATTTTTGGCCTCTAAAAACTCAATAACATACGCTATTTTATGTTCAGCTTGTTCAAAAAAACTAAGTCGTAATACACCATCTGACACATCACACCGATTACAGTACTTTAAAAGTACCTTATGAAATAAATCAGGAGTATAGGTCATTGGTATGGTCATCCTAAGAATTCGCATCTGAGCAATAACTTTAAGGTAATGTTCTTCAACAAATAAAGGCTGGTAATCTTTCATCAATAAATATTGACTAACTTGATATCCCTTATGAATTAAAGAAGTTGACCAGGGAAGAACTAACTCTTCCGTATCGTAATAGGTACCATTAAAATCAATCATAAAAAAAAAAGCCTTGTAATTACAAGGCCAAAGATAGTAGTAAAAAATGGTTTCTTAAATAGAACCTACCACGTGTTTTAATGAATCAATTTGATTTTCCCAAAGCATTTTAGATTCCTCTACATCGTCTTCATCTGCAAAGTCAATAATAAACAAGGATACATCTTTGGTAATTTCGTCAACGATGATCCTCATTTCAAAATACGTATCATCTTCAGCATCTTCCCATACAAAGCGCACAAAAGAATCTGTAGAATGTTTCTTTAAATGAGCAACTTCTTCTGATCCATCCCAAATAAAAGTGAATTTTTCACCTCTAGAGTTTACATTGTCAGCAAACCATTCCGAAAGACCATCAGGACTAGAGATATATTGATAAAGCATTTTTGGAGAAACATGAATAACAAACTCCATTTGATATTTAACTTTAGTGCTCATACGCAAAAAAAATAATTTTAGCCAATATAAATATTTATCTATGATTAAAAAATATTTAAATAGGAATAATTTTTATCCTGTTGATTTGGAAATGATTTAATTTAAAGTTTATATTTGCACCCATCATTTGGCGAGGTAGCTCAGCTGGTTAGAGCGTCGGATTCATAACCCGGAGGCCGAGGGTTCAAGTCCCTCTCTCGCTACAACAAAAAAAAGGTTAGAACATTAGTTCTAGCCTTTTTTGTTTTCCTGTAGTTGATTTTATGCTTCAATATCTATACAAGCTTATGATTTTACTATAACCCATTGGGGAGGAAAATTCTAACTAAACCATCAACTTTAGCAAAGGCTTTACCTTATAACTTAGAGATAATCCTTAGTGACCGTTTATAACGAACTGTATCTACTACTTAGTGCATCACTTAAAAGTGTTGTACTACTTTTTAAAGTTTTCCTTTAATGATTTCGTCAACAATTTCAGGATTTAAAAGCGTAGAAATATCTCCTAATTGATCTGTTTCACCAGCTGCAATTTTTCTAAGAATTCTTCTCATAATTTTTCCAGATCTTGTTTTAGGAAGTCCTGAGGTAAATTGAATCTTATCTAGTTTTGCTATTGGTCCTACATGTTCTGTGATGACCTGATTGATTTCTTTTTTTAAATTATCACGATCACGAGAAACTCCTGTTTCTTTTAAAATCACATATCCATATAAAGCATTTCCTTTTATATCATGAGGAAAACCAACTATAGCTGACTCAGCAACAGCATTATGTTCATTAATCGCATCCTCAATTGGAGCTGTCCCTAAATTATGCCCTGAAACAATAATTACATCGTCAACTCTTCCTGTAATTCTATAATAGCCCACCTCATCTCTAAGTGCTCCATCACCCGTAAAATACATACCCTTATAGGCCGAGAAATAGGTTTCTGCATAACGTTGATGATTACCCCAAATACTACGAGCAATCGATGGCCATGGAAATTGAATACAAAGTCTGCCATCGACTTGGTTTCCAAATATTTCATAGCCATTTTCATCCATCAATACCGGTTGAATACCTGGAAGAGGAAGTGTTGCATACGTAGGTTTAGTTGGCGTAATAAATGGTAATGGAGAAATCATAATCCCTCCTGTTTCAGTTTGCCACCACGTATCTACAATTGGAGATTTCTTATCTCCAATATGATCGTTATACCAATGCCATGCTTCTTCATTAATTGGTTCCCCTACGGTACCTAAAACTTTTAAAGAGGATAAATCATTACCGGTTAAATAATCTAAACTTTCCTTAGCTAAGGCTCTAATAGCTGTAGGTGCTGTATAGAACTGATTCACCTTATGTTTATCAATTATCTCCCAAAATCTACTAAAATCTGGATAAGAAGGTACGCCTTCAAACATTACGGTAGTTGCACCATTGGCTAGAGGTCCATAAACAATGTAAGAATGACCTGTAATCCAACCAATATCAGCAGTACACCAATAAATATCTTGATCGTGATATTGGAATACATTTTTAAAGGTATATGCTGTATAGACCATATATCCTGCAGTAGTATGTAACATACCTTTAGGTTTACCTGTAGATCCAGAGGTATACAATATAAATAAAGGATCTTCTGCATCCATAATCTCGACAGGACAGTAGTCATCAGCCGCATCCAATAAGGGTTCTAACCAATGATCTCTATGAGGAACCATCTGTATATCTTGACCTGTTCTTTTAGTGACTAGTACCGTTTCTATAGATGAACACTCCTCTACAGCATCATCTACTATAGTTTTGATAGCTATTGTTTTTGATCCTCTAAAAGAACCATCAGAGGTGAGTATGGCTTTGGCTTGGCAATCGTTTATTCGAGCAGCTAACGCTGTAGATGAAAAACCTGCAAAAACCACAGAATGAATTGCTCCTATTCGGGCACAGGCTAAAAGTGAAACAGCAAGTTCTGGGATCATCGGCATATATATGATGACACGATCTCCTTTTTTAATCCCCTGTGATTTTAGTACATTGGCCATTTTACTCACACGAATATAAAGCTGTTGATACGTTATAGAAAGTGATTCCTCCTCAGGATTATTAGGTTCAAAGATTATCGCTGTTTGATCAGCCTTGGTCACTAAATGACGATCAATACAGTTTTCAGTAATATTGAGCTTTGCGCCTTTAAACCATTCTATTTTTGGCTCTTCAAAGTCCCAGTTTAACACCTTATCCCATTTTTTTCTCCATAAAAAATGTTCTTCAGCTACTTCTTCCCAAAATGTTTCGGGATTACGTACCGATCTTCGATAAACATTGAAGTATTCTTCAAGTGTTTTGATATGATAATTACTCATAGTTAAAAATTAATGATTAGAGGGTTTGTTTACGCCAGAAGGTATTCTAATGGTTTCAACTAATTCTTGAATTTCATCAGGAGCAGGTTTATTGACAATTAGATGTACACTAATAGTAACTATAAAGTTAACAAGCATAGCGACACTACCAAATCCTTCTGGAGAAATTCCGAACCACCAATCTGATTTTAATGCACTAACCGCTTCTAAACCACCATCAAAGAATCCAAATTTGTATTTAAGGATGTATAAACACATGATTATAATTCCTACAACCATACCGCTTATAGCACCCTCTTTGCTCATTTTCTTATAAAAAACTCCTAATACAATAGCTGGAAAAAATGAGGAAGCAGCTAAACCAAAAGCCAGGGCGACGACTGCCGCTACAAAACCTGGTGGATTAATTCCAAAGTAGGCAGCAACCATCACAGCAAAAACTGAAGCTAAACGAGCATACCACAATTCTTCTTTCTCAGTAAGGTTAGGCTTTACCACTTTTTTAATCAAATCGTGAGATACTGCTGAGGATATAACCAACAGCAATCCAGCAGCAGTGGATAATGCCGCCGCAAGTCCACCTGCAGCTACTAGTGCAATTACCCATGCGGGAAGATTTGCTATTTCAGGATTCGCCAAGACCATAATATCACGATCAACAGTTAATTCATTTAACTGAGCATCACCTACATATTGAATTTTACCATCCTTATTTTTATCCTCAAAGCTAAGCAGTCCAGTTTCTTCCCAATTGCTAAACCACTCTGGCATCTTATCATAGGGTTGTTCACTCACCGTATTGATGAGGTTAACTCTTGAGAATACTGCAACAGCAGGAGCAGTAGTATATAGTATTGCGATGAGCAATAAGGCAATACCTGCTGATTTTCTAGCATCACTCACTTTTTTAACCGTAAAAAAGCGAACGATGACATGAGGTAATCCAGCAGTTCCAACCATAAGCGCTAAACTTATTGCAAAAACATCCATCATCGATTTACTACCTGATGTATACTCATGAAAACCAAGTTCAGTGGAAAGCCCATCCAAAGCATCTAAAACATACGTTCCAGTACTATCGGTAGCTCCCATTCCTAATTGAGGAATTATATTCCCTGTCATCTGAAAAGATATGAAAATAGCTGGGACCATGAATGCAAATATCAGCACACAATATTGAGCAACCTGCGTATAGGTAATTCCTTTCATCCCACCCATGACAGCATAAAAGAGCACGATGACCATTCCTATAATCACTCCAGTATTAATATCCACTTGTAAGAATCTTGAAAAAACAACTCCTACTCCTCTCATCTGTCCAGAGACATAGGTAAAAGAAACGAGCAGGGTACAAACTACTGCTACAATACGAGCTGTCTTTGAATAATAACGGTCACCAATAAAATCAGGAACCGTAAACTTTCCAAATTTTCTAAGGTAAGGTGCTAATAATAAAGCTAGTAAGACATAACCTCCTGTCCATCCCATCAGATAAACTGAGCCATCATAGCCCATAAAGGAAATTAATCCTGCCATGGATATGAAAGATGCAGCTGACATCCAATCGGCTGCTGTAGCCATACCATTAGCCCAGGGAGATACTCCACCTCCAGCGACATAAAATTCTTTTGTTGATTTTGCTTTTGACCAGATAGCAATTCCAATATAAATTGAAAAAGTTATACCTACCATGATATAGGTCCATACTTGTACACTCATAAGTATTAGATTTTTTGTTTGTTGTTTGACTATGTGTAGTGGTACTATTAAATAAGTTTTAGAGACTGAACTTATTCTTCCTTATCTAGGTATCCATATTTCTTATCTAAACGATTCATCAATCGTATATAGACAAAAATAAGGATCACAAAAACGTAAATGGAGCCTTGTTGTGCAAACCAAAAACCTAATTTAAAACCTAAAAATTGAAATTGATCGAGTTGATCTTTAAGAAGGATTCCAAATCCAAAGGAAACCAAAAACCATATAAAGAGTAAAATATATAAATAGTTAAGGTTTTGTTTCCAATACAAAGTGTGTTGTTCTGTTTTCATCGAGTTGATTTTGAACATCAATATATTAAAAAAAAATCCCCAATTATTAGTTGGGGATTCATTTTATAACGATTTTATGTAATCGAGTACATTATTCTCAATCCGCTGATCAATAGCACTTAAGTCAGCCTTTACAAATTTCTCTCCTGTTATATTCTCATAGAGTTCAATATAACGCTCGGAGACGCTTTCAATATACGCATCACTCATTTCTGGGAGCACTTGCCCCTCTAATCCTTGAAAACCATTTGAAATCAACCATTGACGAACAAACTCCTTAGAAAGTTGTTTTTGAGGTACTCCCCTATCTTGGCGTTCTTGATAACCATCAGCATAGAAATATCTAGAGGAATCTGGTGTATGAATTTCATCGATGAGTACGATTTCACCTGATTTAGTTTTTCCAAATTCATATTTAGTATCTACTAAAATCAATCCACGTTTTGCCGCTAATTCGGTACCTCTTTGAAATAAAGCTCTTGTGTAGCGCTCTAATACTTCATAATCTTGCTCAGAAACAATACCTCTAGTTAAGATAGCTTCCTTTGAAATATCTTCATCGTGGTCCCCTTGTTCTGCTTTTGTAGCAGGAGTTATTATAGGTGCAGGAAACGCATCGTTTTCTTTCATCCCCTCCGGCATCGGAACACCACATAAAAAACGCTTACCTGCTTTATATTCACGTGCAGCATGTCCAGACATATATCCTCTAATTACCATTTCCACTTTAAAGGGCTCACAAGCATGACCTATAGCAACATTTGGATCTGGAGTTGCAATCAACCAATTTGGGACAATATCCTGTGTCTGCTGCATCATTTTAGTAGCAATTTGATTAAGGATTTGACCTTTATAAGGGATTCCTTTAGGCATTACTACATCAAAAGCTGAAAGTCGATCGGTAGCTATCATTACTAATAGATCATTTTCAAGACGATACACCGCTCTAACTTTTCCTATATATACAGACTTTTGTCCTGGAAAATTAAAATTCGTTTCTGTTATTGTTTGGCTCATTAATAGTTATTTTGATGTTCAATATTAGCATAAGCATCAATGATTCTTTTTACTAATTTATGGCGAATGACATCTCTATCATCCAATTGTACAATTGATATTCCTTTGACATTACCTAAAATAAGTAACACTTCTTTTAATCCTGAAATCACTCGTCTAGGTAAATCGATTTGACCAGGATCACCTGTTAAAATGAATTTAGCATTTTTACCCATTCTGGTTAAAAACATTTTCATTTGTGCGTGAGTGGTATTTTGTGCTTCATCCAAAATAACAAATGCATTATCTAATGTTCTCCCCCTCATGAATGCTAGAGGAGCAATTTGCACGGTACCATTTTCTATATATCCCTCTAATTTTTCATGAGGGATCATATCACGTAACGCATCGTACAGCGGTTGCATATAAGGATCTAGTTTTTCTTTTAGGTCTCCTGGTAAAAAACCCAAATTCTCCCCTGCCTCTACTGCTGGACGAGTTAAAATAATACGTTTAACCTGTTTTTCTTTTAAGGCCTTAACTGCTAACGCAACGGAAGTATAGGTTTTCCCAGTACCTGCAGGTCCAATAGCAAAAATTAAATCGTTTTTTAAAGCAGCTTCAACTATTTTACGTTGATTGGGAGTTTTAGCTTTAATGGTTCTACCACTAACCCCATGGACAATGATTTCTCCTAAATTTTCATAAGAAATGTCATTTAGATTTTCTTCATTTCCACTTAAAATGTAATCGATAGCTTGATCATCAATCTGATTGTATTTGGCTAAATAAGAAGTAAATTGCTCAATAACTTTTTCGAAAGAAAGTAATTCTTGATCATCCCCATACGCCTTAATCTTAGTGCCTCGTGCAATAATTTTGAGTTTTGGAAAATGATTTTTTAGATGAGTTACCAGTGTATTTTTTTCACCAAAAAAATCTCTGGGATTGATATCAGTCAGTTCAATACTTAATTCGTTCAATTAAAAGAGTTTTAAATTGTATTACACTAAAGCTATATTGCTGTTTTTTTAATTAATTTTGTTCAAACAAATTTAGTTAAAATTCTAATCAACCTCTTATAAATCTTTTAACACTATTGACACCAATTATTACACTAACTACAGACTTTGGACTTAAAGATCACTATGTTAGTGCGCTAAAGGGGGCTATTTATGCTGAGATTGATACCATTCATATTGTTGATATCTCACATCAGATTACGCAATTTAATATTCAAGAATGTGCTTATTTACTTAAAAATGCGTACACTCATTTTCCAAAGGGAAGTATTCATATTGTTGGAGTTGATTCTGAATACAGCGAAGAAAATAAACACATAGTATTATTACTCGATGGGCATTATTTTATTACTGCCAATAATGGAGTTATGAGTTTAATCTGTGATGAGATTAAAGCTGATAAAGTCATTGAATTACAATTACCCAATGCGAAAAATAACAGTTTTCCAACGTTAAATATCTTTGTGAAAGCTGCATGTCATATCGCTCGAGGAGGAACATTAGAAGTCATAGGGAAACCTTTTAATCAACTTAAAGAACTTGTCGATTATAAGGCTAAAATTTCAAATGATGGCAATAGTATTGAGGCCCATGTGATCTATATT
>Ga0181606_10001762_pt1 | contig 18842 bp, 14 predicted proteins | sample 041ome_10_FD_132994 | JGI IMG/M metagenome (GOLD analysis project Ga0181606, IMG submission 132994) | Coastal salt marsh microbial communities from the Groves Creek Marsh, Skidaway Island, Georgia - 041412US metaG (megahit assembly) | ecosystem: Environmental > Aquatic > Marine > Intertidal... | reverse complement strand
GCGGACTGTTCAGCCCACGCCGGGCTGTCGCCAAGCAGGTAGCGGGAGAAAACCTGCCAGGTCAGGATGGCCATCATCAATGCCAGCGAAAGCGCCGACAGCAGCAGCAGCCCACGGCTGACATGGCTTGCCAAACGCTCAGCCATTCCTGTCTCCGAAATTGCGAACATCCTCGACCAGACGGCGCAAGCCAGGAGTATCCGTGTAGCGATCCCACACAGGTTGCATGAGGTCACTGAACGCGGCGGTATCGATATCCTCGACGATCTGCACCCCTGCAGCGGAAACGACGCGGCGGGATTCCACCACCCGCTCATCCCATATGTCGCGCATGACCGGAACGGATGCCTGCGCCGCAGCGCGCACCGCATCCTGATCTTCACGCGAGAGCTTGTCCCAGCTGAATTTCGACATGGCGAGGATTTCCGGCGCCATGACATGCTGCGTCAGGCTGTAAACCGGTGCAACCTCGTAATGGCGCGAGCTTTCGTAGGACGGGAAGTTGTTCTCTGCCCCCTCAATCACGCCCTGGACCATGCCCTGGTACACCTCGCCATAGGCCATCGGTGTAGCGTTGCCGCCCATCGCCTCGATCATCGACACGAACAGGTCCGAGGTCTGCACCCTGATCTTCAAGCCGGCCATGTCCGCCGGTTCGCGCACGGGCCGGTCCACGGTGTAGATTGAGCGCGCGCCACTGTCATAGAACGCCAGGCCCACAAGGCCGTGCTTTTCCAGCGCGGCAAGGATGGCCTGACCCGGCTGCCCGTCCATCGCCGCGCGCATATGCGGGATCGAACGGAACAGGAAAGGAAGCGAAGGCACCTGCGTTTCGGGTATCAGCACGTTAAGCGGGGCCGAGTTTATCCGGATGAAATCGATCCCGCCAAGCTGCGCCAGTTCCAGCATATCGTTTTGGCTGCCAAGCTGTTCAGACGGGTAGACATCGACCTTGATCCTGCCCCCTGTCAGTCGGTCAATTTCAGCCGAAAAGAAACGCAGAGCAACGACGGTGGGATAGTTTTCCGGCTGGCTGTCCGCAGCCAGAAGGGCGCGACTGCCCGAGGAGCAACCACCAAGCGAAAGCGAGAGGCAGAACGCACCGCCTGCCAGCATCGCGTCGCGACGGCTCAGGCCCGGCATCTGAGGCCCTGCAACTTCTGGTCGATGGCCGCAATGTCGTCCACCGCAGGGCGCCAGGCGGACTTCATCGGCCCATCTTCGCCAAACATCGCGCGCACCACCCCATCCTGCCCGGACTGCTGCCAGACATCGCGCAAGGATTGAGCCTGCGGATCATCGACCGGACGAACATCGCCGCTGACGTGGTTAAGCCAATGCGCGATGCCAGTCAGGATCGCATCGCAGGAATGCCCGCGCTGCTGGTTGATGGCGAGCGTATCGAGCCAGCGCTGGCCCAGCTTCTGGCTGCCGTCCATCGCGATCTGCGCGAGACGGTGTTTGAGTGCCGGGTTCTCGAAACGGGCGACCAGTTCGTCAGCATAGGCAGCAAGATCCTGGCCCTCACCCGTGTCGATCGTCGGCGCTGCCTCATCGATCATCAGGCGCCGCACCAATTGGCGCAGTTCAACATCGGAAATGGCCTCGTGAACGAAGGTGTGACCATGGTCGAGGCCGGCATAGGCGAGTAGCGAATGCGCGCCGTTGAGCATCCTCAGCTTCGCAGCCTCGAAGGGAGTCACGTCGGGAACGATCTGCACACCATGTTCCTGCCATTGTGGCCGAGGCCCAGCGAAGTGGTCCTCAATCACCCATTGGCTGAAACCTTCGGTGAATACAGCGCCTTCGTCGCGCAGGCCAATCACCCCTTCCAGCTCGTCGATATCTGCCGCCGATGATGAGGGCACGATCCGGTCCACCATGCTGTCAGGCGTAGTGCAATGGTCAAGGAACCATTCGCGCAGGTCCGGCGCCTCGGCTTCGATCCATTGACGCAGCAGTCGCTGCAACTGCTTGCCGTTGCCGGACAAATTGTCGCAACTGAGCAGCGAAAGGCCAGCCAGCCCGTTATCCCTGCGCCGAGCCAGCGCTTCGCAAAGCATCGGGTAGAACCCATCGCGCGCCTTCTCATGGTAGAGCGACCCGTCAGGCGAGCGGCAATAGCCCTTTTCGGTCACGGTAAAGGTCACGACGTGGCAATCAGCCGAGGCAAGCTGGTCCACGATGGCTACTCGGTCCGGCCCGGCGACAAGGACTTTCGCAACCGATCCGATGACGCGGGTATCGCCGTCTCCGTCAGAACGCACTGTAAGCGTGTAGAGCCCGTCCTGCGGATTGAGCTGGTCGGCCACTGTCGAGGAGCGCATCGATACGCCGGCGATCATCCAGCCCTGCTCACCCGCTTTCAGGCACGCATCCGTATAGGCCGCCTGATGCGCGCGGTGGAAGGCACCGATTCCGAAATGCACGATGCCCACGGCTTGCGAGCGGTCGTATTCCGGACACGCCACAGCAGCCTGCAGCTTTTCAATGGTATGCGCAGAAAGCCTCACAGCTTGTAGGCCGCCTTGGCGAAGTTGTAGGCCAGGTCCTGCGCCAGTTCGGTAGCTTCGGCCTGATCAAGACGGTGCTCGGCAACCAGTTCCGCCAGGAAGCCGCAATCGATCCGCCGCGCAAGGTCATGCCGGGCGGGGATGGACAGGAACGCGCGGGTATCATCGTTGAAGCCAACGGTGTTGTAGAAGCCGGCCGTTTCCGTAACCATGCGGCGATAGCGACGCATGCCCTCTGGGCTGTCATGGAACCACCAGGCCGGCCCCAGCTTAAGCGCGGGATAATGCCCCGCAAGCGGAGCCAGTTCGCGGGCGTAGGTGGATTCATCCAGCGTGAAGACAATCAGCGACAGGCGCGGATCATTGCCATGCTTTGCCAGAAGCGGCTGCAAGGCCCGCACATATTCGGTGCGCAGCGGAATATCGGCCCCCTTGTCCCTGCCGAAACGGCCAAGCAGCGCCGGGTTGTGATTGCGGAAGGAGCCCGGATGGATCTGCATGACGAGCCCGTCATCGAGGCTCATCGTGGCCATCTCGGTCAGCATTTGGGCGCGGAAAAGTTCTGCGTCGTCCGCATTCGCCGCGTCTGCCTGCACCCGTTGGAACAGAGCCTCACATTCGGCGGGCGACAGGTCAGCGGTGTTCGGAGTGGGATGGCCGTGGTCAGTCGAGGTGGCACCCATGCTGCGGAAGAATTCGCGCCGCTTGCGGTGCGCGGCGAGATAGCCCGCCCAGCTGGTGCAATCCTCGCCCGTCAGGTCGCCCAGCTTGTCGAGGTTGTCCCGGAACCCTTCGAATTCCGGATCGATCACCGGATCGGGGCGATAGGCCGTAATTACCCGCCCATTCCAGTTGCTGTCCCTGATCTGCGCGTGGCTTTCCAGCGTGTCGAGCGGATTTTCCGTCGTCGCGATCGCTTCAATCCCGAACCGGTCAAACAACGCGCGGGGCCGGTAATCGTCGCGTTGCAGGGCGTCGGTGATGCGATCGTAGTAAAGATCGGCAGTTTCCGCACTGAGCAGGACATCGAGGCCAAAGACTTCGCTGAACACCCAGTCCAGCCAGATGCGCGAGGGCGTGCCGCGAAACAGCCGGTAGTTTTCGGCAAGCAGGCGCCATGCCTCGCGCGGATCGGCTGTGACCGTTCCGGAAATATCCGGCACGCCAAGTGCGTCCAGTGCAATACCTTGCGAATAGAGCATTCGCAGGAGGTAGTGATCGGGCACCAGCAGAAGTTCGGTGGCATTGCCGAAACAATCGTTGCAGGCGAACCATGAAGGATCGGTATGTCCATGCGGACTGATGATCGGCAGGTCAGCCACAGACTGGTACAATTCGCGTGCGATAGACCTGACAGCGGGATCCGCCGGAAGCAGCCGGTCGGCATGAAGGTGCAATTGTGTCATTATTTCCCGGTTTTCTGTTCGTGTACTCAGGCCGTGACGCGTGAATAGCGTTCGCGTTTGGCCTGCATGTTGCGGCGCGCTTCATCGACCGCGCGCTGCTCGGTGGCGAACAAAAGGCTCTCGATAACCTGCAGCAAATGGGCGCGCATGGCCTCTCTCGCCGCCTTGGGATCGCGCGCCTTCAGCGCGCGCAGGATCACACTATGCTCGTCAACAACGGGCTTGATATTGGCGTGGCGCGCCTTTTCATGCAGCAGGGCCGCCTCTCGCGAGGTGTTGCGCAGTTCCCAAAGCCGCTCGACCGATTCCACAAGGGCGCTGTTGCGCGTTGCCTTGGCAATCGCGAGGTGGAAGGCAGCATCGGCATCTTCCTTGCCACCGGGCGTCCGGTTCTCTTCCTCGATCTGGGCCACCAGGGATTCCAGTTCGGCAAGCTCTTCGTCAGTAATCTGAGCAGCAGCCAGCGCAGCAACCTCGCTTTCGACGAGCAGGCGCGCCTCGGTAAGTTCGATGGCTGACACATCGCCTGCGGGAACATGCCGCTGGCCGGAATCCGACAGGACATAGACGCCCGAGCCAACGCGCACATCAACAAGGCCCTGCACTTCAAGCGCAATGATGGCCTCGCGAACCACCGGGCGGCTTACTTCATACTTGATGGCAAGATCGCGTTCCGCGGGGAGGCGCGCGCCCACGGCATATTTACCGGCCTCGATCTCTGATAGGAGCTTACCAGCAATTTCCTTATAGAGGCGGGGAGTCGCCTCAGCCTTGGTTTGCATATCCGCCCCCTTTTGGACTTACCGATTTTTGAAACTTGACAGACCAAAATGGCGTCGTCAAGGACTGCTTACCGACATTCGCGAACTTCCGGGGTCCTCAATGAAAATTCAAGCCGCAAAAGTCATCGTTACCTGCCCTGGTCGCAATTTCGTGACCTTGAAGATCGAAACGGACCAGGGTGTGTACGGGATTGGCGATGCGACGATGAACGGGCGCGAGCTGGCAGTCGCATCCTATCTGGAAGACCACGTCATCCCGTGCTTGATCGGCATGGACCCCCGCCGCATCGAAGATATCTGGCAGTATCTCTACCGCGGTGCCTACTGGCGGCGCGGCCCGGTGACCATGCGCGCCATCGCTGCGGTGGACATGGCCTTGTGGGATATCCAGGCGAAGATGGCCGGAATGCCGCTTTACCAGTTGCTTGGCGGGCGCAGCCGCGACGCTGTGATGGTCTATGGTCATGCCAACGGCGCTGACATCGAAGAGACGGTCGATGCTGTCGGCAAGTATATAGACATGGGCTACAAGGCGATCCGCGCACAGACCGGCGTGCCGGGCATCAAGGATGCATACGGCGTAGGGCGCGGCGTGCTGCATTACGAACCCGCGGATGCCCAGCTTCCCTCGGTTTCCGGCTGGGATACGCGCAAGGCGCTGAACCACACGCCCAAGCTGTTTGAAAAGCTGCGCGATACCTACGGCTATGACCATCACCTTCTGCATGACGGGCACCACCGTTACACCCCGCAGGAAGCCGCCAACCTTGGCAAGATGCTCGAACCCTTCCAGCTCTTCTGGTTCGAGGACTGCACTCCGGCCGAAAACCAGGAAGCCTTCAGGCTGGTGCGCCAGCACACCACGACCCCGCTTGCCGTGGGCGAGGTGTTCAACACGATCTGGGACTGCAAGGACCTGATCCAGAACCAACTGATCGACTATATCCGCACCACCGTCGTGGGTGCGGGCGGCCTCACCCACCTGCGCCGCATTGCCGATCTTGCCAGCCTTTACCAGGTGCGCACCGGCTGCCACGGGGCGACTGACCTTTCGCCCGTCACGATGGGCTGCGCGCTGCATTTCGATACCTGGGTGCCCAATTTCGGAATCCAGGAATATATGCGCCACACCGAGGAGACGGACGAAGTCTTCCCGCATGATTACCACTTCGAGGCGGGCCACCTGCATTGCGGCGAAACGCCGGGCCACGGGGTGGACATCAACGAGGAACTTGCTGCCAAATATCCCTACAAGCCAGCCTATCTGCCGGTCGCCCGGCTCGAGGATGGCAGCATGTGGAACTGGTGACCTTGCCCGCACCGCGGATCACTTTCGTCGGTGAAGGCATGGTCGAACTGCGGCAGGCCGCGGGCGACGATTTGCGGGTAGGGTATGGTGGCGACACGCTGAATACGGCCATTCACATGGCCCGATTGGGCTGTGACGTGGCCTACGCCTCCGCTCTGGGCAATGACAGTTTCAGCCCACGCCTGCGCGCAGCTTGGGAGGCAGAAGGTCTGGATTGCTCTACACTGCTCACCGATCCGGCGCGCAGCGCAGGCCTCTATGCAATATCGCTCGACGCAGAGGGCGAACGCAGCTTCAGCTACTGGCGTAGTGACAGCGCGGCACGGCAGTTCTTTGCCCTTACTGAAAGCGCGGAAGCGGTCGAGCGGATAAAGCGGTCAGACCTGCTGGCGTTCTCGCTCATCTCCCTCGCGATCCTGCCCGATGCGGGCAAGGAGGCGCTGTTGGGGCTTGCAGCACAGGTCCGCGAAGCTGGCGGCAAGGTAGCCTTTGACGGCAATTACCGACCGATCTTGTGGGATGACCGGAAAACCGCTGCAAAGTGGCGCGACCTGGCAATCGCCATTGCAACCGTAGGCCTGCCCACGCTTGATGACGAACGGGCAATCGGCGATGCATCAGATGTCCAAGAGGTGGCCGAACACTGGCAAGCACTCGGCTGCGCAGAGACCATCGTCAAACTCGGTGCGGAAGGTTGCCGACTGCCAGATGGCAGTCTGGTTGAACCAGCCGCGCCCCTCCAACCGGTGGATACCAGCGGTGCGGGAGACGCCTTCAACGCTGGATATCTCGCAACCCGGCTTGCCGGAATGGATCCGCGGAAGGCGGCGATGCATGGCCATGAACTGGCTGGATGGACCATAATGCGCGCCGGAGCCATTCCGCCGCGCGATGCGGATGCGCCCTATACTTGCTGATTACGCTCAGGTCCGCTCCGCACGGAGCAAAGTCTCGGCACCGGTGGCAGCTGCGCGCAGGCCATCCTCGGGATCGTCCACCTCGATATAGCCGATAGCATCCGTAAGCTGGTGCAGCTTGGGAAGCATGGCGCGATAGTCCAGATCTCCTTTGCCCGGCGCGACGAACTGGCGACAGCCATTGGCAGTGCAGCCACGATCAACATCCTTGAGGTGCAGCGCAAGCACCCGCGGGCCCAGCCCTTCGATCAATGCCAGAGGGTCCACACCGGCCACTGCCGCCCAGCCCAGGTCGATCTCGAAATCGACCTCGCCCGGTGCGAACCGGTTCGCAATCAGTTCCAGCGGGGTCAGTCCATCCAACGGAACATGATCCCAAGCATGATTGTGATAAACGAGGCGCAGACCCTCCGCGCGTGCAGCTCTGGCCATGATCTCCAACCGGTCCATCCAGCCTTCGAAGCTGGCGCGGGTCGTCTGCCCCGGCGTCTCACCAGTGAAGAAGACGTCTGCAGCGGACTGCGCCACGATGCTCGCGCCGATTGACGAGGCGAGTTGCATCTGCCGTGGATAATCATCGCTGTAAGCAAGCCTTACCGTGCCAACGGCAAGCCCGGCTTGGCGACACCACGAAGCAACCTGCTGCGGATCTGCTGGTGGCGCCTGGCGAGGGGATTGCGCGCCCAGGGGAAAGCCGAAATGGGTATATCCGAGCGCGCGCACGCGCAGCAGGGTGCCGGCGTAATCCTCTGACAGCTCGCGCGCGACTGTGAGGTGCGCCAGACCGAGCGGCCGCTGGCTTCCGCTGGCCATTGCAGCCCGCCCGGCAAAGGCTCCGGCCCCTGCAGCAGCGAGACCAGCAAGGACCTCGCGCCGGCTCGCATCGGGCCAGATCGCCCCGCTATTCATCGCAGCGGAACGACCTCCACAGCGGACACCAGCGCCTCACCGGAGACTGGCGAGAAGCCAAGGTCGATCATGTTGCCATCGACCTCGATATCGAAACTTTCCGTTACCGCGGAAAGCGTGTCCCCTGCCCGCGCGTGAATGTCGTAGGACGACAGCACCGCATCACCGTTCGCGGTGACATCGAAGACCCGCGCGCCGACCGGCTGATCGGGTTCAACGAAGGTCAGGGTTACACGATAGCGACCGTTCGCTGCGGGAATGCGGTAGCTGAAATCGCCTTGCCGGAAGCTTGAGACGACATCGCGCCGGTCGGTTCCGCTGATTTCGGCGAACACTGCCTGCCTGCCGCGCCCGCCACGCTGGTCGGTGCTGCCTGCAGTCCCGCCGACGTAGAAATCGTCCGATCCGAACTGCACCTCCGCCGTAGCCGCAACCACCGTGCCGCTGTCGATGCGGAACGCATTGTGCTGTTCCTCATCCAGCTGCCAGGTAATAGCGTCCTCGACAGGGCCTGCCGCAAAATTGCCGCGCGCGACGATGGCATTCTCGCCACCTACCAGCGCGACATCCGACCACACGCAAACATTCTGGTCACAATCGCTCAGCGTGGCCAGTTCCACACCATTGACGATCAAGGTGGTTGAAGGGGCGTTGGAATTCACCCGCACATCGGTGACGGGATAGGCCCGATCGACATAGCGCCTGCCCTGCACGTGCACCGTCGGCTGGTCAGACCAGATGGCCCGGTAGAAGTAGAACGCATCCTTGCGGATATCGCGGTCGTAAGTCACCAGGCCCTTGGTATTGATGTCCTGCGCATCGCCTTCGGAACGAACCGTGGTGCCGAAATCGAACGCATTCCACAGCCAGATTCCCCAAAGGTAATCGCGATCTGCGAGTTCGCGCCAGTTTTCCTCGTGGAACCAGGTCAGGAATTCTTCCGGCTGGGTGCGTCCGGCCATATCGATCGGCCCGCCAAGCGGATCGTCGGTGTGCATGTTCGGCGCGGCACCTGCGCCGTATTCGCTGACCGAAAGCGGGATGTCGGGATGCTTCAGCCGCAGGCCGTCGAGATGCTCGCCAAGCTGGCCGGGTTCGCCATAATACCAGCCGTAGTAGCGGTTGGCGCCAACGGCATCCACCGCCTCGGCAACCACGGGCACGTCAACCATGCCGCGCTCTTCGCAGCAATTGGCAAGCACCACCGGCCGAAAGGGGTCGAGTTCGCGCGACAGGTCGGCAAGCTCGTTCAGCAATGGCATTGGGTCTGCAACCACCTCTGGCGGGCGGCCGAGGAAATCGGGTCGTCCGGGGCCGAAGTCCACTTCATTGGCGATGCCCCATGCAGCAACGGAGGCGTGGTTGTAATTCTGGTGCACGAGATCGAGCAGCTGCTGGCGCGCATTTGCAACGATCCCCTGCGGCGCTTCGACCTGATCACGCGCATTCGTCCAGGCCGTAACCAGCCCGATCTCGCTCCACAGCACGATGCCGTAGCGGTCCGCCAGTTCGTGAACCGGGCTGCCATGCTGGTAGTGCGAAAGCCGCAGCGAATTTGCGCCCATGTCGAGCATGATGCGCAGGGATTCGTCCACTTCGTCGCGCGAGACAGCCCAATCGGAAGCCTCGGTATCCTGGTGGAAACCAGCACCAACCAACCGGTAAGGCTTCCCATTCAGCAGGAAGCCGCGCTCCGGATCGAACTCCATCTCACGGATGCCGAAGGCCTGGTCGATTGAATCGACGACGCTGCCGTCCTCTGCGAGCAGATCAAAGCGCAGCGTGTGAAGGAAAGGATCGGCCAGCCCGTCCCACAGGCGCGGGGAGGAAACCTGCATCGATCCTGCGATCTCGCGCGTCGCGCCAGGCGCGATTGCGGCCTCCTCACGCCAGCTTCCCACGACTGCGCCTGTGTCGTCCAGCAAGCTGGCAACCACGGTAACAGGAGCAGCCGAGGCACCCGAATTGGTGACGCGCCCGCTCAGACTGATCGCGGCATTGCCGTCCGCGAGGCTGGTCGTGGCGGCATAAACACCCGGCCCGCCGTGATCGAGCATGTCGAAATGGACCGGCTCCGTCACCACAAGCGTAACGGGGCGATAGATGCCGCCGCGCACGAAAAAGTCGCCCGTCATTGGCAGGACGTCCGCCGTGCTGTTGCCTTCAGCCGGCTGGGTGTTGTCAACCTTTACGTAAAGCTGGTTTGCCTGGCCTGGCTTCACGAGCCCCGTTGCATCCAGCCTGAAGCGGCCGAACGGGTTGCGATTATTGCCGAGATACTCGCCGTTCAGCCAGACTTCGGCAGTCCGGCTTACGGCATCGAATTCCAGGTAAAGGCGATGCCCGCCATTGAGCCGGGGTGCATCGAAGCTGGTGTAGTAATAGCCTACGCCCTGCGTCTTCTCGATGTTCTCGACCGTGTTGATGTGGGTTTCCGGGTCGGAGAGATAATAGCCTACTCGGTTCCAGGAATGGGGGACCGAGACAGTTTCCCATTCTTCCGCCTTCGGAGAAGCCAGTTCGCCGTCTTCACCATAGGGTCCGACCAGGTTGAACTGCCAGCCGTCCAACAGCTCAATCCGCTGGCGAGGCGACGCCTCGTGACCTTGATGGCTGGACAGGGAGGAAGCCTGAGAACTGCTTTCCTGAGCGGCAGCTAGTGAGGGAACTGCCAGTCCGATAAGGGAAACCCCGATCAGAGCGTTACGAGCAATCCTGCAGGCCATGTTGTCATCCTATCCTTGAAGTTCTCTCGCCAAAACGGGCCCGATCATGCTTATCACATGATCGGGCCCGCAAGTGATTAGCCCTCCGCATCGTCAAAACGGTTAGCGGAGGGCTGGGAGAGATCAGAAGCCCAAGCGCAGACGCGCACCGAAGTAGCGGTCGTAATTACGCGGCAGCTGCTGCTTCAGAATGAAAGGATCATTCCGCGTAGTGGTGTCGTCGATGATGCGCGATGCATATGCCTTGTCGAACAGGTTGTTGACGAAGACCGAGAACGCCCAGGCCTCGTCCTCATCGCGAATGCCGACAGCAAGGTTTGCAATGCCATATGCATCCTGGACCGTACGCGGGTTCTGCGAGAGCGAGAAGTTCACGTCGCTCTGCCAAGTGTAGTTGCCCCGCGTAAAGAAGGCGATGCCCGGGGTGACAGGCTGAGCGAAATCGAAGCCAAGGTTGAACTTGAAGTCAGGCGAGTTGCCAAGATCTTCGCCAGCCAGATCCTGCAGGGACTGGTTGAGCACCGGATCGAAGAAACAGCCTTCAGCCTCGGTCTGGCCGAAATAGCACTGCGCGTCGGGGAATTCCTTGATCGTGGCATCGACATAGGCAGCCGAACCGAAAAGCGTGAGGTTTTCAGTGGGCGAATAGGCTGCCTCGAATTCAACACCACGCGTCCGCAGCTTGCCGACGTTGGTCAGTTCGAACTGGGGAATGATCAGGGCAGGATTGATGCCCTGAGCCTGGAAGTTGTCATAATCCGTCCAGAAGCCAACCAGCTGGAACTGGGCATCGCCACCAAGGGCACGCCCGGAGAGACCCACCTCATAGTTCATGCTGTCTTCGGAGGCGATGGGATTGTCCGCACGACGCTGGTCAAAGCCCGATGAAATATCGAAGGCCTGCCCCTTGTAGCCTGACGCCACAGAAGCAAACGCCATCAGCCCATCACCAAAGAAGTGCTGCAACGAAACCTTGCCGGTGAATGCCGTTTCGGAGTCACTGCCGGTATACTGAACCGGTGTAGCCGTGCGAGCATCCTCGAAGAACACGCCGATCTCTTCGTGGTTCAGACGAGCGCCAACCGTGAGAAGCGTGTCAGGCGTAATGTCGAAGCCAAGCTGCGCGAATGCCGCGTAGCTCGTGGTATCGGCCGAGGAATCCCAGTTCTGACGAAGGAACGAGAGGAAGCCGGGTACGGTGCGCATGAAGGAGCGGTCGGTCGTACCATCCGAGAAATACAGGCCCACGATGTAATCGAAGGTCCCATCCGTCGGCGACGTCAGGCGCAGTTCCTGCGTGAACTGTTCGGCGTTGTACGTCGTATCGTGGCGGATGGTCGCATCAGCCGTGCCATCCTGGTCATTGATGGAATCGTACTTCCAGTCCTGGTAACTCGAGATCGACGAGAGCGTCGCGAAGCCGAGGTCGATATCCGCCTTGAAAGAGCCGATGAACTGATTGCTCTGGCCAAACCGGTCGACATTGTTGCGCACGACATTGTTTGACGGGCCGGGGACGATACCGGTCAGGTCGAAGCCTGCGTTGATCGGATCGCCGTTAGAGGCGGTTTGATCCAGGCGAAGGAAAGTATCAGGCAGCAGGCTGTCAGTCGCTTCGCCATAGTCTGCCGTGATGGTGAACGTCACGTCGCCATATTCCTGACGAAGCTTGCCACGCAGGCCCCACGTATCTTCACCGCCGAGGGTGGTGCCGTTGGTCAGGTTGTCGATGTAACCATCATAGTCCGACCAGTAGCCGCTGAGCCGGAAACCGCCAGCATCGTTGAGCGGGCCGGAAATTGCGCCCTGCGCACGGACCTGCTCGTCATCGGTGATCGAGAATTCTGCGTAGCCGGTAAAGTAGTCCGTCGGATCCTTGGTCACGATGTTGACCACACCAGCCGATGCATTCTTGCCGAACAGCGTACCTTGCGGGCCGCGCAGGATTTCCACGCGCTGCGGATCGGAGATGCTGGAGAAGGCCTGGCCAGCCTGAAGCAGGGCCACGTCATCCACCACCACGAGAACCGATGATTCAACGGCAGTGGAGAAAGCGACCGTACCGACACCCCGCAGGGCGATGGAGTGACCAGCCTGGCTGCCACCAGCCGTGATGGTCAGGGACGGAGAAACGCTCGTCAGGTCCTCGAACTCGTTGACCTGTGCGGCCTGCAGCACATCATCGCTGATTGCGGTAACGGCGACCGGCACTTCCAGCACGTTCTGCTCGCGCTTCTGCGCCGTCACCAAGATGACGTTGTCGTCATTTTCAGCTGCCTGCTCCTGTGCCTGCACAGGGGCTGCTACCAGGGCGATGCCAAGCACGCCCGACATTGCGACCAACGATCCACCCGACGCCATCGCCGCACGTGTTTTCCGAAACATCAATACCACTCCCTTTACCTTAACTGGCATTTTTGGAACTCCGATTGTGCACTTGCATATAATTGGCCTTACCACAAGGTCAAATTGGACAGATTACACGATGGAAACACAATGCGTTGTTTTAGAGTAATATTTCTGACCTGAACTTATTTGCCCCGGCGATCGATTCCGTTTTCACAGGGTTTTCAGATCCAAAAATGCCTGTGTGGACAGTCCAATAGACATCAGTCGGTCTGGCTTTTCTCCTGGTGCCTCGCGGGAAACGGGGAGCCGAGGTCCTCCCCCCCCCGATCAAACAGAAGTCAATCGCCGGATTGGGCGACCATCGCCTGACGGAAGAAATCCAGTCGCTCGTTGCTTGGCCAGGGCCTGACGCCCGCTTCCTCGCTCGAAATGCGGACAAGCTGCGGATGCTCCGGCGCAAATTTCGGCCAGACCTGTGCCGCGAAAACTGGGGAACCATTTCTTGCAAACGCCACCAGCGATGCCTGCATGGTCTGGCTCAGCGAACGATCCTCTTGCCGCCATTCACGGGTCGGACGGAACTTGTTGAAGCTTTCCAGCGTGCCGAGCCAGAACGGAACTTCGGAGGTGTGATAAGCACCGGCGTTGTCCACGTCGTGCCCGGCGATCACCACACCTTCGGGATAGCGGTGATCCTGCGCGAATTCATAGCTGAAGACCGGTGCAGATCCGTGAGCTTGCTGTGCCCTGGCCCATTCATACATGCCAAGCGCCATCGTGCCGTCGCGATCCGCCAGGCGCGCCTGGGCGCGGGCCTGTTCGTCATTCGAAGCGGGATAGAGTCTCAGGAACTCAGCTGACCGGTCACCGAAGCGTTCTTCCGCTTTCGCATGATAGTCTTCCAGCCCGGTGACAGCACCGAGACCACCAAAGGATTCATCCATGGTGAACCCGACAACAAGCGGGATATCAGCCTGCTCACCATCGGCAAATATCTCCTCCAGGCTGCGCGGCAGGAAATAGCCGTCCTGGATCGGACCGATCTGAGGCGATCCGGGTGTGCGCGGAAGTGCCAGCATGCGATCGGCGGCCAGCGCCCGCATTTCCGCCAGCGAAGAGGTTCGCCAGATTTCCTGGATACGCAGGCCATCGGCTTCCGCTTCCTGCAGCGGACGCATGGCAGAAGGGCCAACCCCGCCGATAAGCGCCCCGCTCATGCCTGCACCACGATCGAACAGCCCTTGCGCCAGCGGGCTTGCCTGCAAGGCCAGTACGGACATGGAACCGGCCGATTGGCCAGTGATGGTCACATTGTCCGGATCGCCGCCAAAGCCGGCAATGTTGTCGCGCACCCATTCGAGCGCGGCAACCTGGTCAAGCAGGCCGTAATTGCCCGATGCGCCGTCTTCTGATTCCGCTGAAATTTCTGGGTGTGCAAGGAAGCCCAGCGCACCCAGGCGATAGTTGAAATTGACAACCACGACGTCGTGTTTGGCAAGATGTTCTCCGCTGTAGAGCGGCATGCTGCCTGCGCCAACAAAGAAGCCGCCTCCATGGATAAACACGACCACGGGCGCATCGCGCAGCCCGGGTTTGGCCCAGACGTTGAGGTAGAGGCAATCCTCACTCATCACCTCTGCACCGGAATACTGGTTGGTCATCACTCCACGCAGCGGCTGCATGCATTGGGGGCCAAAGCGATCAGCATGGAACACGCCTTCCCAGTTGTCCGGAGAGGCTGGGGGGCGCCAGCGCAGCTCGCGCACCGGCGGTGCCGCGTAGGGAATGCCGAGATAGGATTGCACGCCGGTTTGCAGAACCTTGCCTGCGACAAGTCCGGCTGTGGTTTCGACCACCGACGCATCCTCCGGCGCAGGAACCTCGGCGGATGCGGGGGCTGCTGCTGCAAAAACGAGCAGGCCCGAGGCAACCAAACCTCTTGCAAACATCTTCATGGACTCTCCCCGGGGGCCGCTCTCTGGAAGGGCCCTGTTTTAATCTAACTGACCAATTCAACAATACCTGTCTGGACACATTCCCGTAAAACAACACATTGTGATGCAATGCGAGAAATATGATCGATAGGTGGCGCGAAAGGGGTGAGTTAGAAAGTACGAGTGAGAGGGGCGCGGCTGAACGTCTAAACCACGCCGCAGCATCAGGGACACATGCGTATCGAAAGTGCCGTCCTCCACGCGGACGAGATATTTCGCAGCGAGGCCAACGTAGCCAGAGGCATCCACCAGTTTCTCAACGGCTTGCATGGCTCCCGAAGGATCGGCAACACAGGCAAGCGCGTTGAGCGATTACAGCTGCACCATTGCCGGCTCTTCGCTTGCCAGCAGTTTGGCCAGCTCAGCCACGCCCGTTTCGGCATGACCGACGTGGGTCAGGCCCTCTGCCAGCACCACGCGCACTTGCGGGCTGGTTTCACCCGGCGGCGGGAAGCTTGTCCAGCTCAGCCTGGATTTCCTGCATTTTCGCCTCGGTCAGCACCGCTGCTTCATACTGCTGCGCAACGCGGAGCGTGTTCGGACGTCCCATCGTGCGGAAAATGTCATTGTTGTAGACGGTGGGGATCAGGCGTTCGAGGATGGCGGCCGCTTCGGGATCGTCAAGCAAGGTTCCAATCGTGGTCGTATCGACCGAATAGGGACGTTCGCTGGTCGTCTGCGCCTGTTCAGCCTGCTGGGACTGCTGGGCCGCTGCACCAAACGGAAGTGCGCCCGCAGCAAGCATTACCGCTGCCAGTGCAATTGTCTGCTTGTTCATTCTATCTTTCCTGTCATTCACTGATTTCAATTCACGCGCCTGCGACCACGCATTGGTCGATCGCGCCGAAGGGGCTTTGGCCGTCAGCATCTAGCGCTTCCATCCGCACGCGGTCACCAAAACGCATGAAGCCTGTCGATGGCTTGTCGTTCGCGATGATTTCGATTGCGCGACGTTCGGAAATGCAGCTGGATCCGACATCGGCGTAGCCCTTGTTCGCCACGGTTCCCGATCCGATGATCGTGCCGGCGACAAGATCGCGCGTGGTGGCGGCGTGGGCAACCAGTTCGTGGAAGCCGACCGACATTTCGCGACCGTTGGCGCTGCCGAAGCGTTCGCCGTTCCAGTCAATCATAAGATCAAGGCAGACCCGGCCATCCTGCCAGCCGTCGCCAAGCTCATCGGGCGTAACCGCAAACGGCGCCATCGAACAGGCGGGCTTGGCAAGGATGAAGCCGAAGCCGGTGTGCATTTCCGGCACGGCATAGGCGCGGAGAGACCAGTCATTGATCTGCACGACAAACCGGATGTGCTTCATGGCCTCTGCCGCGCTGGTGCCCATCGGCACTGCGTCCACGATCACGCCGAATTCGCCTTCGAAATCTATCCCGCCCTCTTCATCGGGAAAGGACACGTCCTGCAAAGGAGCGATGAACCTGTCAGACATGCCCTGGTACATCAGAGGTCGTTCGGGATTGAGCGGATCGGTATCGAAGGCAACCTGCATCAGGTCGGCGTGGGTCTGGAATGCCGACCCGTCGAGCCATTGCCAGCTGCGCGGCATCGGGGCGAGCAGGGCTTCGTTATCGAGAGGATCGCCCTCCCCCCGTTCCAGCCGCACGGCGAGGTCCGCGAGGACCGACTGTGTGCTTTGCCAGTCTTCCATCGCCGCAAGCAGGCTCGGCGCCTGCGCCCCAGCGGCAAGGCAGCGCGTCCCGTCAGACGAGACAATCACAAGTTCGCCATCGGGCTTCCCGTTCGCGCGGGTCGCCAGCCGCATCAGGCCAGCTCCTCGTCGAACGTACCGTCGATAAGGATGAAGGCAATCCGGCAGTTTTCGTCCGTGCGGTTGGCCCAGCCGTGGTTGGTGCCGCGCTGCACGATGATATCGCCCGCGCGGCAAACAGTCTCGCCGTCATCCACGATCAGCACCAGTTCGCCTTCCAGCACGATGCCGTAGTCGACGGTCTCGGTGCGGTGCATGTGGGCGTGCTTCGATCCCGCGCCGGTATGCGAAGAAGCGTCGCCAGCCCCCACTTCGGCAAAGTGCGCACGTGCCTCTTCGGGCGTGACGTTGTCGAGCTTGTCGCCATCGGGCGGAATGTCGAGCACGCGGATGCGGGTGCCGTTCTGCGGCGGGGCGAGCTTGAGACCATCCTCCGGCGGCTCACCGCTGGCAGCGTCGATCCGCACGGGCGTTTCGGTCGTGTTCCAGACCTCGTGGAACATCGGCCCGGCTTCCCCGCCGATGCGCTGGTAGCGCGGCACGGGACCATCTTCCTGGATAATTGCCTGCCCGCTGGCATTGTGCCCAGTGACGATGCGCCGGGTCGGTCCTGTCAATTTGGTCATAAGGTCTCCATCAATTCGGCTTGCCGACCGGTGCCGGCTGGAAGAACAGTCCGCGTTCCTTGAGTTCGTCCTGCGCCGTCTCCTCCCGCGCCAGCGCGGCCATCGCGCTCGGCAGTTCGGATGCCCTGGCATAGTGTTCTTGCAGCGCCGGATAGCCAGCCTGGTCGAACCCGACGCCGGTGATACGGAACCAGATCCAGGCGAAGTAGGCATCGATGATCGACCAGTTCTGCCCCAGCATCCACGGCTGCTCGGCAAGCCGCTGTTCGAGCGGCGCAAGCTGCATGGCCAGCGCCTCGCCGGCCTTGGCGCGGATGCGCGGCGCGTCGGTACCATCGGTGGAGATCATCGGCGACATGACGAAGCGCGTGACAAGCGGGTGCAGGTCACTGGAACACCGGAACAGCTCGGCCAGGACAGCCGCGCGTCCGGCGGCATCTTCCGGCTGCGGCAGCAGGCCGGCTGCGGGATAGGACTGCGCGAGGTAGCTCAGGATTGCGCCGTTCTGCACGATCATGCCGTCATCGGTTTCCAGCGCGGGAACCTTGCCAGACGGATTGACCGACAGGAATTCCGGCTGGCGGTGTTCACCCGCCATGAAAGCGACAAGGCGGGTCTCGAATGGCGCGCCGATTTCCTCCAGCGCGGTCAAGGTAACGCGCGCGCAGGTCTGCGGGGCGAACCACAGCCGCATCATGCGGTGTGCCCCCCCAGCGTCTCGGCAAACCAGTCCGCGATCAGGTCGCGTCCGTAACTCATGTTGTCCGCTCCCACATGTTCGACGCCCCCCTCGCGCTCGGTGAATATCACCTTCTCGCGCCGCGGTGAATTGACGAGCTGGTCATAGAGGTCGTCGGCGTAATCGACGCTGATCTGCCGGTCATGCGCGCCGTGCGTGACGAGGAAGGGCACCATGATCCGGTCCATGTGGCCGTTGAGGTTCATGTCGGTCGACTTGGCGAGGAAATCGTCCTGGTCCTTCGCGCCGAAGGCCCAGTGCACGTGTGCCCAGTAGTGCGGGACCGGGTTTTCGCCTTCGCGCTCCATCCGTTTGTCCTGCACCTCGCGCCAATTGTGGTTCGCGCCCCACACTGCACCGCTGGCAAAGCGCGGTTCATAAGCGACTGCACGCGGGGCAAAGTGCCCACCCAGCGAAATGCCGGTCATGCCGATGCGGGCGTTGTCGACTTCCGGCTGAGCTTCCAGCCAGTCGACAGCCTTGCTGGCCCAGCTTTCCGAATGCGGATCGACCGGAAGTTTCTGCAAGCGAAGGGCCTCGCCGGTGCCGGGCTGGTCCACGCACAGGGTAGAGATACCCCGCCGCGCAAGGGCAGCGGGCATGCCGGTCCAGTAAAGCATTTCCTTGCAGCTATCGAGCCCGTTGCAGAAGACCACGCAGGGCTGCGGGCCCTCACCCGGAGCACGGGTGAAGATGGCCGACATGGTGCCGGCTTCGAGCGGGATCTCCACTCGCTCGCGGTTCAGCTTGCCCAGCCTGGTGGACTTGTCGAAGGTCTCGCGGGCCAGCGCATAGGTTTCCTCGCGCCCCTTCGAGCCGTGGCCCTGCATCCGTTCTGCCACCAGCAG
>Ga0181606_10001753_pt1 | contig 18890 bp, 21 predicted proteins | sample 041ome_10_FD_132994 | JGI IMG/M metagenome (GOLD analysis project Ga0181606, IMG submission 132994) | Coastal salt marsh microbial communities from the Groves Creek Marsh, Skidaway Island, Georgia - 041412US metaG (megahit assembly) | ecosystem: Environmental > Aquatic > Marine > Intertidal... | reverse complement strand
TTCACTGGCCTGTTGTTGAACGTCTGAATTTCATAAACCACTGCCTTTCTAAAGCCGAGCGAAGTCGCTTCCAAATTGTACAATTTTGGCTCTAGTCCTGAAATCTTATAATTTCCGTCTAAATCAGTGCTGGTTCCAGTAGTCGTTCCTTGAATTATGACATTGGCAAACGGAACCGGTTCATTATTTATAGGATTGAACACTTTACCCTTGATGATGGCATTTTGAGAAAAGATAGCAAGGGTGCTTGACAGAAAAAAAATAAGAGTGGTGGATAGTTTTTTCATAATGACGAATATCAACACAAAGATTCCATGATTGTTCATCGAAAAGCATTTTTTGCCTTACCTAGTTTAGCGTAAGTTTGCACCCCTTAAAACAAAACTAAATTCGCATGGCGCAGATTGAAGTTATACTCCCAAAAATGGGAGAAAGTGTTGCTGAAGCAACAATAACAACCTGGTTGAAAAGTGAAGGAGACACAGTAGAATCAGAAGAGGCTATTGTAGAAATTGCCACCGATAAAGTAGACAGCGAAGTACCATCACCTGCAGAAGGAAAGATTTTAAAGATTCTTGTTCAAGAAGGTGAAGTAGCCAAAGTGGGACAACCCATTGCGATCATAGGATCGGAAGGTGATGTGGCGCCAAGTGCCTCTCCAGCGGCATCTTCTGCAGCTCCAGAGGTTAAGCCTGAAGTTGTTGCTGAATTGGAAAGCCATGTACAACAAGTAACACAATCCACCGTTCCAGCAGCCAAAATAGACTTTTCTGGATCTGATCGTTTTTACAGTCCATTGGTGAAGAGCATCGCCAAAGAAGAGGGTATTTCTTTGGACGAACTTGACCAACTTGCCGGGTCTGGAAATGATGGAAGGGTTACCAAAAAAGATATCCTAGAATTTGTAGAAAATCGCAAAAACGGAAGTCCAGCCCAACCTCAAGTCGCTCCGGCTCCCGCACCATCGAAGCCAGCGCCAGTTGTACAATCCGCGCCAAGCACTTCACTTTCTGGAGATGTGGAAGTGATCGAAATGGATCGAATGAGAAAACTCATTGCAGATCACATGGTGAAGTCAAAACAAACTTCTGCTCACGTGACAAGTTTTGTTGAGGCAGATGTGACCAATATTGTGAACTGGAGAAACAAAGTTAAGAAACACTTTGAGCAAAACGATGGAGAAAAACTCACCTTCACCCCCATCTTTATCGAGGCCATTGTTAAGGCAATTAAAGACTTCCCGATGATCAACATCTCTATCGATGGAGATAAAATTATTCGCAAGAAAAACATCAACATAGGAATGGCTGCTGCCTTACCTAGTGGAAATTTAATCGTTCCAGTGATCAAGAATGCCGACCGATTGAACCTTTTGGGCTTAACCAAATCTGTGAATGATTTGGCGAAGAGAGCCAGAGAAAACAAACTTCTTCCTGATGAAATACAGGGAGGAACCTACACCGTTTCGAATGTGGGCACGTTTGGAAATGTTTTCGGTACTCCAATCATCAATCAACCACAAGTGGCGATAATGGCCGTTGGTGCAATTAAGAAGAAGCCAGCTGTAATTGAAACACCTTCAGGCGATACCATTGGCATCAGACATTTCATGTACTTATCTCATTCCTATGATCACCGTGTAGTAGATGGTGCATTGGGTGGAATGTTCGTGAGACGCGTGGCTGACTACCTTGAAAACTGGGATGTGAACCGGGAGGCTTAGTTTTTTCGTTACGCTATTTATAGTCACAATCGTGGTGAGCATGGTTGAATATTGACGGTTAGATCATGTTGATCTTCAGTAGGTTATGAAGTGTTGGAAATACTAACAAGATTTCAACAATTGAAGACTGGCTGAGGTAGAATTCACAACTTTTCGTTGATTCAACTCGAAGTATAAAGTGGTAAATAATTATTTATCAGCCCATTATGCGTTTTCCGAATTAACATTTTTCTGTTTATAAGAACGGGGAGAGCAAACATTGTCCGCATTGAAAGGGGGTAGATTTGTGAAAAGGTCATCCTAATCCTTATTCTATGCGGTATTCAGAAAGAATCACACATTCATCAGCTCCAGGGAAGGTATTTTTCCTAATTGTATTTTTCTTTTTGCTTATGGCCATTACAGCCTTCGGTCAAAGCCGAGAGGAAAGAAAATTACATATCAGAGCCATTAAGGCGTTGAATACCGGAAAACTTGCAGATGCCGAATACCTATACCACGATCTTTTGCAGCTAGCCCCGAACAATCCTGACTATTAAAGTGGCCACTGCAGAAAAGACTCAACCAACTGAGGAAGCAGAAACCATCGTGTTTCGTAATATACTCCTTGACTTTGACAAGTCATTTCTTCGACAAGAAAGTATTTCAGAGCTGAATAAAATAAACAAATACATGGCCAGCAGAGGCAATACAGAATTGCGCATCGATGGACATGCCGATTGGATTGGGACCACAGAATACAACCTCAAACTTTCTGAAAGAAGAGCAAAAACTGCGTACGATTTCTTGATAGACAAGGGGGTATCCAATAGTCGCCTTTCCTATCAATTTTTTGGAGAAGCTATTCCGATTGCACCCAACGCAAACGAGGATGGAAGTGACAATCCAGAGGGCAGACAGCTGAACAGAAGATGTGAATTTAAAATCGACAATGCAGGCACTGCCCAGAATGTCGTGTTGAAATTCTAATTATCACTCATCCACTGTACCTTTGACCGCATGACGCGGTTAAAATTAGAACGACCTTTAGCATTTATTGATCTGGAAACCACGGGAGTTTCAGTGGGGTCAGATAGGATTGTAGAAATTGCTATTATAAAACTCAATCCTGACGGAAGTAAAACCAGTAGGACGCATCGGGTAAACCCTGAGATGGAAATAAGCGCAGAATCGACCAGTATTCATGGCATTAGCAATGCCGATGTTGCTGATGAGCCCACTTTTACCGACCTCGCTCCTGGTTTGTTTAAGTTTCTTTTCGATTGTGATTTAGCAGGCTACAACAGCAATAAGTTTGACATCCCAATGCTCGTTGAAGAATTTTACCGTGCAGGGATAGAATTTGATTTTCAAGAACGTAAACTGGTTGACGTTCAGAATATATTTCACAAAATAGAGCAGCGCACGCTAGTTGCGGCCTACAAATTCTATCTGAATAAAGACTTAACAAATGCTCACAGCGCCTTGGCCGACATTGAGGCTACGCACGAAATACTAGAAGCCCAATTGGAGCGATATGGAGACGTTTTAAAAGCAGATATCAACTTTTTAGAAGAGTTCTCCCAATACAATAAAACAGCCGATATAATGGGTCGTATCGTGTTTGATGATCAAAAAAGGGAATGCATCAATTTTGGAAAATTCAAAGGGACACCTGTAGAAGATGTATTCAGAAAAGAACCTGGCTACTATGGTTGGTTAATGAATGGTGATTTTCCCTTATCCACAAAAAAGGTCTTCAAAGACATCATGGATCGTGTAAAGGCAACCAAATAAGACGGAAGGCATGAAAATCATTTGCATAGGACGAAATTACGCGGATCATGCCAAGGAAATGAAAAGCGAAGTTCCAACGGAACCAGTATTTTTCCTCAAACCTGATACAGCTCTTTTACCAAAACGCAATCCTTTTTTTATTCCATCCTTTTCCAATGATGTTCACCACGAGTTAGAACTTGTAGTTCGAATAAATCGCGTTGGTAAAAGCATTGAAGAGGCATTTGCACATAGATACTATAGCGAGGTTAGTGTCGGGATTGATTTCACAGCTCGAGACGTCCAGGCCGATTGCAAGAAGAAAGGCTTGCCGTGGGAAAAAGCCAAGGCATTTGATGGCAGTGCACCAGTAGGTGAATTCATTCCTTTGAAAAGAAACCAAAACATTCAAGACTTAGAGATCACCTTAAAAAAGAATGGTGAAATTATTCAGCATGTCAACACTAAAGAAATGATCTTCACTGTGGATCAAATCATAAGTTATGTATCGAAATACATCACGCTTAAAATAGGAGATTTAATTTTCGCAGGTACTCCCGCTGGCGTTGGACCAGTGGCCATCAACGATCAGCTGGAAGCGTTTATCGGAGAAGAGAGACTTCTCAAACTCAACATCAAGTAAGAATCTAGAATTTTAGAATTATCTCAGCCGTTCCTTCTTGCTTTAGATCAAATTCGCAACGTCTGTTGAGTTGTCTTCCTTCAGGGTTATCTGAACCATCGGGATTGGCATTTGGAGCTATTGGCAATGCTTCACCATAAAACTGATAAACGATTCTTTCATCAGATATTCCTTTCGACTTGAGGTATTCATAAGCTTGCTTAGCCCTGCGCTCCGATAGAGCCAAATTATAATCTACAGTTCCGATCCAATCGGCATGCCCATCAAGTTGCAAAACATACTCAGGATGCGCTTTTAGGTAGGTGTATACTTTATCCAATTCTTGCTGACTTAACATACGGAGGTCACTTTTGTCAAAATCAAACAAAATGTTTCTAAAGACCATCTTATCCTCCTTTTGATCAACCGTTGTTTTTTATGTTTCAATTGGACTCGAAGCCAATTCTTATGCCTTTGCTTTTTCAGCTTCTATGCGCGTTTTTTCAGCCAGTAATTTTTAAGCTAGCTCGGACTTATAAATGGTTATAAGAGACTCAATATCAATTGCATGACCTCCTTCGAAGCGAATTAACTCTGATTCTACTCCTTGCTGCTTCATCCAATCCATTTTTTCAGAAATAACGCGCTCATTAGAGAACTGATCTTGATCTCCAAAAATGGTGCTCACCACCGCTTTATTCAGTTTTGACATGTTCCCTTTGAAATCAAAATCATTCGGAAAAACGGTTGAATGCAATATCAACTTTTCCGCTTGAAATGATGCACTCGCTAGCCAACGGCATGCAGTGGGACCACCTTGGCTAAACCCAAGAATATCAATAGGCATGGTAGAAGATAAGTTCAATGAGGAGTGTAATGCATTGAGATAATTCACATAATCCTTAATATCCACTTCGCGATCCTCTTTTGTCATCCAGGACGCCCCAACCCTTCCATCGTATCCTTCAATGTAGAACCGATGCAATCCTTCAGGAGCAACGACCATTATTCCCTGCTCGGTCAATGGTTGAAATTGACGAATAAAATATTTCGCCAGCTGACGGTAACCATGGATCACGAACAATACGCGATGCGCTTCACCTTTGGGTTTTGCAGTGAAATAACGGGCCGTTTTTGTTACTTCTATGTGATGCTCGTTAATCAAGCCACATTAAGATTGTGAGCCATCAAGGTGCGCATACCTTTCTCTAACGCGATCTGAAATTGGAATGGCGTCTCCATGATCGTCAATCCGAACAAAAGTAAAATTGGTACTGCACACCAGGGTTTCTTCCCCACTGTATACGTTGTGCTTTCGTGCTTCAACCAACAGTGTTATTGAGGATTTTCCCAATCGCATAACTTCACCATATATCTTCAGGTGAAAGCCAATTTTTACCGGTTTGGTAAAAATCACTTCGTCAATTTTAAGGGTCACCATGTTGGGTGAATGGCATACTTCATAGGCCATGGTTGCAGCGGCCTCATCGAGCCACGAGAGCATAATGCCTCCGAAAAGATTTCCGTGTATTCCAAGGTCCTTTTCCATGCACAATCGTTGAGATATCAACTGCATACTAGTGTGTTTTTGTCATTGATGAGTTTGTAACAATGATGAAGTCTCCCAGCTCCTTCCATTCATCGCGAAATAGGAGATCATCACTTTCTGTCGATGCAATAACACCCACTGAAATTTTTGGTTTCAATTTTCTCAAATATGTATTGATTCCAGCAAATTTCTGAGAGTGAAAAGAACCGTTGAAATGAACGAATAAACCTTCATCTTCTAAATGACGAACGATGGCGCTGGCCATTGTATAGTCTTTCAGTGCCTGAGCAGCGATCAAATTCTCAACGTTCATCCCATGTCCATGGTCACCCATCATATCCCGCATATCCTTGTAACCCTGATCATTACTATCAATATCAAACGGCAATTTAGGCAAGTAGTTGTTGGCATCTGGCATTAATGAGTCCAACGCTCCAAGACCTTCGCGAGCAGCGAGTGAGGCATACCTTCGCGGCACGTTTGTAGCAATGAAATCCAACTTATTCTCTTTGGCAAATTCAACCAATGGCGCATAATCCGTATCGTAATTGGGCCATAGTTTCGCCTCTTTTTTAAAGTGTTCCAACTTGATTTTCCCGGATAGATACTCCACCATCACCAACTGATCGTCTCTTTCAAACATTTCTGCTCCCAAGGTCAAGCTTTCAGTTTTGTTGAGTCGTTTTATAAGTTCTAGCTGAAGCCAATGATCAATAGGATTGTTGTGCATCTCTCCAAACAGAATCACGTCATTCTTCGCCAAAGTTGTTGCCAATGCTTCAAACGATGCCTCTTTTCCGTTTTGAGAGTAAATTTTATAAGCTTCCAATTCTCCCTGCGCTTTCCCTTGATGCACAAAGGACAGAGAAGCAGCAATAACTATCAGGTTTGTTAAGATTCTCAAAATTTCTCAATATTAATTTAATGTTAACAATATGTTTATTTAATATTACCTATATTAGCTCTATGTTTCGATACTTACAAATAGGTTTAACGGTTTTGCTCATGACAATTGCAATCACTTTGAATGCAAAGGTCATACATGTTGATTATTTTGCCAATGGCCAAATTAAAATAGAGTTGATCAAACTAAAGAAAGGTATCGTTCAAATCAACGAATATTACATTTCAGGTCAACTGAAAGAACAAGGGTACTCGAAAAATGGCATGTTTCAAGGAAAATGGATTCGCTACAATGAAAATGGCACCATCATCGCCACGGCCTACTACCACAATAACATAAAAATCGGCTCTTGGAACCACTACGACCAGTGGAGCCAAAACACTTACAGGGTATATTACCACAACGGCATTGCCACTGCCTTTAAACAATTCGGGCCCAACGGTGACCTCATTGCATCTGGAGAGCGCCTCGATCGTTAATTATCTCCATCCAAGAGATCGCCCAAGCCACCTAAAATGCTGCCTTCTCCTTTTCTTTTTCCTCCCATTTTAGGAGCTGAACTAATTATCCGATCTGCGAGTCTTGAAAATGGCAACGATTGAATCCATACTTTTCCTGGACCTCTTAATGCACCAAAAAACAAGCCTTCACCACCAAAGAGGGTATTCTTGATGCCACCAACGAACTCTATGTCATAATGGATATCCTTCGTAAATGCTACAATGCAACCGGTATCCACCTTGAGAAGCTCACCCGCCTTCAATTCACGCTCGATGATCGTCCCACCAGCGTGCACAAACGCCAGACCATCGCCTTCTATTTTTTGCATAATAAAGCCCTCACCTCCGAATAATCCAACACCTATTCTTTTCTGAAATTCTATTCCAATAGAAGTGCCTTGAGCTGCACATAAAAATGCATCCTTTTGGCAAATAACCTTACCACCCAATTGGGCTACATCCAGCGCAATTACTTTTCCTGGATATGGTGCTGCAAATGTTACGTGATCCTTTGACGTCCCGCTGTTCGTGTAGGCGGTCATAAAAAGGCTTTCACCTGTAAGTACCCGTTTTCCGGCAGAGAACATTTTGCCTAGAAAACTTTGATCGCCTTTAGATCCATCACCAAAAACAGTCTGCATCTGAATGCTTCCGTCCATCATCATCAGACTGCCTGCTTCAGCGATTACAGTTTCCTGTGGATCCAATTCAATTTCTACGCATTGCATTTCTTCACCAATGATGCGATAATCTAGTTCGTGTGTATTCATCTGCAAAAGATTTTGAACATCAAAAATGAAATACGGTGGTGACTTTATCTCAAAAAAAATGACCGATTAGCAGACGAACTGATAATCGGTCAAAATCCTCTATGGAAAACGATGTTTATTTCAACGAAGCTAAGGCGCTGTTGTAATCAGGTTCTTGAACAATTTCAGGAACTTGTTCTGTGTAAATGACTTTACCTGATTCATCGATGACTACAACCGCTCTGCTGAACAGACCTGCCAATGGACCTTCCTCCATAATCACACTGTAATTCGATGAAAATCCGTTATTCTTAAACTCAGATGCATTCTGAACATTTTCCAAACCCTCTGCTCCACAAAATCTCTTTTGAGCAAAAGGAAGATCTTTTGAAACATTCATCACAACTGTATTGGTAAGTTTTGACGCCTCACTGTTGAAATGGCGTGCACTCATGGCACAAATACCAGTATCGATGCTAGGAAAGATGTTTAACACCAACCTTTTACCTGAAAAGTCTTTTAAAGAAACGTCCTGTAAACTGTCGTTGGTTAAGGTGAAATCTGGAGCTTTTTCTCCAACTTTTGGTAAATCTCCCACGGTTTTGATCGGAGAACCTTTAAATGTAATAGTAGCCAAGCGCTGTTATTATGGTTATTGATATTAGGAATGAACACGTCAGCTTTTATGTTGTTCAAAATCCGATGCCAAATCTCCATGTTTTCGAGAAGAATAAAAAACGATTTGTTTTTCTACTTCTTACCCAACTTTTAAAACGACTGCCACAAACCGCTCTATATATCCCACAAAATCATGGCTGGCATCTGCGTACTTTTATATTTGCTTTCCTTAACTAATCCGAAGATGAAAAACATTGTTCTCAGCATTATAATCGTCACTTCGACATTTGCTGCATCCGCGCAAAAGAAAAATGAAAAAGAGACCCCCAAACAAGCCACTTTAAGTGGCATCGCCTTCAGAGAAATTGGACCTGCATTGGTGTCTGGACGCGTAATTGACTTAGCCGTCAACCCGAACAACCACGATGAATTCTTTGTGGCTGCTGCCTCTGGTGGTGTTTGGAAAACCGTCAATCACGGAAACACATTCACGCCTGTGTTTGACGGTCAGGGATCTTATTCTATTGGATGTGTAGCATACGACCCCAACAATGAACATACCTTATGGGTTGGAACTGGGGAAAACAATAACCAGCGCAGTGTGGCTTACGGTGACGGTGTGTATAAATCATTGGATGATGGCAAGACTTGGAAAAACATGGGCTTAAAAAACTCTGAGCACATTGCCAAGATTCTTGTCAAGCCAGGAAATTCGAATGTAGTTTACGTTGCCGCATATGGTCCACTTTGGAGCGAAGGTGGAGAACGAGGAATTTATCAATCGAACGATGGAGGTGAAAATTGGGAGCGCATACTGCATGTGAGCGACAACACTGGCTTTTCAGATTTATGGATGGACCCAAGAAATTCTGATGTCATGTACGCCTCAGCCCATCAACGCAGACGTCATGTATGGACATACCTGAGTGGTGGACCAGAATCCGCCATTTACAAAACCACTGACGGAGGAAAAAACTGGAGGAAAATCATGAGTGGCCTGCCCAATACGGACTTAGGAAGAATTGCGCTGGCCGTCTCTCCTGCGAATCCGGATGTAGTCTATGCCATGGTTGAAGGTTTTGATGAGGAACACGGGGGCTTTTACCGTTCAAACAACATGGGTGAAAGCTGGAGCAGGCAGAGCGACTACTTCACAAGTGGAAACTATTACGTTGAACTCATTCCAGATCCCGCAGATGAAAACAAGGTATTCTCCATGGACACATGGCTTCATCATACAGAAGATGGAGGGAAAACATTCAAGAAAACGGGTGAAAAGAGCAAGCATGTAGACAATCATGCCATGTGGATAGATCCGGGCAATACCGGCCATTGGTTGGTAGGTTGTGATGGAGGACTTTATGAAACTTGGGATGCTGCCAATAATTGGCAATTTTATCAAAACTTGAATATTACTCAATTTTATAGAGTAGCTGTTGACTATGACGAGCCTTTCTATAATGTTTATGGCGGCACACAAGACAACAATACCATTGGTGGGCCTTCAAGAACCACTAATGCACATGGCACAAGCAATTTTGATTGGTACATCACCCGAGGTGGCGATGGTTTTGAACCTGCTGTAGACCCGACAAATCCAGATATTGTCTACAGTCAATCTCAATATGGATGGCTCGTTCGTTACAACAGAAAAACAGGTGAAAAAGTCAACATCAAGCCCATTGAACGCAAGGGTGAGGACGCCTATCGTTGGAATTGGGATGCACCTTTATTGATCAGTCCTCACAATCCCAAGCGGCTTTACTTCGCTGCCAACAAAGTGTTTATGAGCGATGATAGGGGCGACTCATGGAATGTAGTTTCAGAAGATCTCTCTCAGCAAATCGATCGAAATAAGCTTAAGGTCATGGGCACTACCTGGGGGCCTGATGCAGTGGCTTTGCACAAAAGCACCACGATATATGGAAATTTGGTGGTTCTAGAAGAATCTCCAGTGACCGCTAATCTGCTGTACGCTGGCACCGATGACGGACTCATTCATCGCACTTCAGACTTGAAAGCTTGGACAAAACTATCAGCTTTTCCAGGAGTACCAGCGGGCACCTACGTCAACGATATCTTGTGCGATCGCTTTGATGAAGGCACCGTATATGCAGCATTCAACAACCATAAGAATGGAGACTTCAAGCCGTACATTTTGAAGAGTACTGATAGAGGAAACAACTGGATTTCGATTGCTGGTGATTTGCCAGAAAGAGGCTCGGTTTATTGCATAGAACAAGATCCTGAAAACAAGAACCTCCTCTTTGTCGGAACAGAATTCGGAGTATTCTTTACCATAGACGGGGGTAAAAAATGGGTGAAAATTAGCGGTGGACTTCCTACCATAGCGATCCGAGATATGGAAATCCAAAAAAGGGAAAACGACTTGGTTATCGCCTCATTTGGTCGAGGATTTTATGTATTGGACGATTATTCACCTTTGAGAAGCATCAGCGATACTTCGGGATCAGCTGCGCACATTTTCCGAATCAAGGATGCTTTAGCTTTCAATGTAACCAATCCGCTCGGCACAAGAGGAAAAGGATCGCAGGGAGAATCATTTTTCACCGCTCCAAATCCACCGATTGGGGCAACCTTTACTTACTTCTTAGGCGAGAAGCCGATGACATTGCAAGACCAAAGACGCCAAGCTGAAAAGAAAATTAGAAAAGACAAGGGTGATGTTGGTTACCCTTCGTTTGATGAATTGAGGAATGAAGACCTTGAACTGAAGCCCTACTTAATTTTTGAAATAAAAGATAAGAACGGTAAGGTGGTAAGCCGTTATAAAGAAGAAAAAGTAAACAAAGGAATCAACCAAAGCACATGGGATTTCAGATTAGAAAGTACCACGCCTGTTGAACTAAAAGAAAGTGAGGTAGGAAGATATTCTTCTCCCGATTGGGGCGCATTGGCCCTTCCAGGTGAATATAGTGTGACTATTCATCAATTTTTGAATGGGGAATTAACACAGCTTGCTGGGCCCGAAAACTTCAGAATTAAACTGCTTCATGAAAGTCAGATTTCAAAGCCAGACTATGCAGCTTTAACAAGTTTCATTGAAGAATTGAATGAAGGCAGAAGGCAAGTGATGAATACTACCGAAGAGCTTAAAGAATTAAAAACCACATTCAACTACATTCAAAACACGGTGCTAAAAGCCCCGAATGCAGACATCAGCATACTGACAGAATTGGATCGACTGAATAAATCGTTGAATGAAATTAGTGTTGCACTCTATGGCGATGGAACGAAACTAAAGAGAGAGGCGGAAGCCTATCCGGGAATCGTTTTCAGGGTGGAAGTAGCTGCTGGAAACATTTTCGAACACACTGAAGCTCCTACACAAAGTGAACAGCGCAGTTTTGAGGTTGCCATGGAAGAACACGCAGAAGTTCGCGCTAGTTTCGAAAAAGCAAAATCAGAGATTGCTGCGATAAGCAAGAAACTAAAAGATGCTAAGGCGCCTTATTTCAAGCACTAGATTTTAGCCTTTAGGGCGATAGACAGTAAAAACTCGACTGACATTGAAGCCGAAATGGATATCGCCATTCAGCCAATCGCCCGTAGTTTCAGTCATGAATGCGTTTTCCACCATTCCCGTAGAATTGGTGAAATGCAATTGAAAAACATGACCACCTGTTTCGATATCGAAACCAATTGAAAGTGAATTGGTGTATCGTGGATCTAGCTGATTAGGCAGTGCATAATAGTACTCAACGTTCAGGGCAACGCGTTTCGAAAGCTTCAATCTTCCTCCCACACCGAACACAATTACATCGTTTGATTCTTCGCGGGTCAGAACAAGATTTCTGTGCACCAAAGATGGCATGAATTGAAGTGAAAATCCTTCCGTGAATTTTCTGCCTACAATCAATTGATGAGTGTAAAACAATCTGTGCGAGTTGAGGTATGGATCGAGGTCTGAATTGGTATTTCTCAATGAGCTAACCGCCAAATCTGAAACCCAAAGCATGGAGATGGGGATGTTTCTTTTCCCTGTCTGTTGGCGCAAGAACTTCAGCTTCATGAAGCCATCGTACATCTTCCCTACACTGCTTCGGCCAACACCAACATTTAGCCATGGCGTAACCCCATAATCCAGACCAATACGAATAGACGCTGCATCCAACCCAAAAAGCTCATATGCGCCGCCATTAATCCGACCAAATCGGTGCGATATTTTAAAATCGAGCACACCTTCTGAATTCATTTCAAATGAATGTCCGTTGATAATGCGTGTGGTTTTGAATCCAGCCGTAGCATAATCAATGGTTGGCTCCTCATCCGGCAATAAATCGAGCAGGCTTTCTTGTGCGTTAAGCATTAGGGTACTGGAACTTAACAAGGCGACTAAAAGTAGGTTGCGAAGCTTCATGCTTTTATTTCATTGGGTTAAGAACGGCATCTACTGTAACTTCAATTTCCTTGGCTATTTTGTCTTGAACAGCGTTTGGAATTTCGATCTTATAGTCTTGAGGTTTGACATTAAACTTACAAGTCACATTGTATCCGTTACTAACTTTCACTAAATGTGCAGGAATTTCTACTTCTTGATCTACACCATGAATGGTCATCACACCCTTTACCATGGCCGTTGCAGAAGAAGGAAATCCCTTTGACTTTAGCTCTTCCAAGTTTTCGATCTTACCCCTGAAAGTTGCCTTAGGATAAGTATTCGATTCCATGTAGTTCTCGTTGAAATGTTCTTCCATCAATGCTTTCTCAAATTCAAAAGACTTGATTAAGGCTGCGAATTCAAAAGCTCCGCTGGACATATCTATAACACTTTGGAGCTTCTTGTTGTCTGCTTCAATATTCTCTACGGGCGTTGCCGAAAAGAAACTAACATTTCCTTCTCGCGTGAAGTAGCGCTCCTGAGCGTTAGCAAATTGAACAAACGATTGAGCGACAAGCAGTGCAATGAATAATTTTTTCATGGTTGATTTTTATTGTGTTACTAATGATGAACGTTTTAATTCCAAAGTTCCACCAGGAATCATGGATGAGGCATCTCCTAAGAAACCAGAGCAAACTCCTTTCACAGTAATTTGGTCACCAGCAATTTCTTCTGGATTGATTGGATGCTGAAAAGTGCAGCTAACAATATTGTATTCATCAGATGAAATCATGACGGCTGTTACTTGACCATTTTCTTTGGCCAATTCCATGATCGGGCCTGACACCTCTATGATCTGGTCGATGTACTTCGCACTCGACTTTTGTTCATTGTCTAAAAACGATCGCACGATCTCATCGCCCGAAACTCTATAAGCAGCTTCTTCATCTGCCGTTTCAGAATGCCCACACGATATCAAGGTCAAAGGAAGAATTACGATGGCAAATTGGAGTATTCTCTTCATAAATATTGAATTAGTTTTCTGGATAGCCTTGGTTGACCCAATCGATGAGTTTGTTTTTATCCGAAGCTGAAATAGATCCTCCTGGAGGCATTGTACCGTTCTCTACCCTAGTCTTCAAGCTAAAGCTTTCAATGGCTGTTTTTACTTCGTTGTAGCTGGATAAAGGTTGTCTGCCAGCACCATTTCCAGCTGCATGACAGCCAGAGGTGGCACAATTGGTAGAAAGAATGGATTGCACACTAGCATAATTTAAAGTTGCCGTAGAGTCAACGGTTGAATCATTCACATATACAGTATCAATAGGATATAAATCCTTCGCATTATCATAATAGCAGCCTTCAGAAAATAAGGTGATTACAAGCAAAACAGAAGACAATACAGCTATGGAGGCAAATCTTTTCATTAGTTATCGAGTGTTCCTTCGTTTATCCAATTTTCAATAATCTTAATATCGCACGAATCTATCTTGGCTCCTCCCTGAGGCATGGCTTGAAAACCAGCACTGTGATTAATGGCTCCTACAAGTTTTCCATTGTCTGCGACAATTTTGGTGCCTGCATAGGTATTTAAAATAACGCTTCCACCGCTATGGCATCCTATGCATCCATAACTCGAAAAAACCGGAGTGACATCATTTGCAAACGAAACATTGGTTGGATTGCATCCTGCGGTATCATTGGTATCTACAGGATTGGTATTGGTATCAATAGGCACCGTATCAAAGTTGCATGTATTATTTAATGCCCCCTGCTCTATCCATTTTCTAATAATTTCGATGTTTTCAGCACTCAACGGAGCCAAAGGCGATAGCGGCATCCTCTTATTGATGTCGGTTTCAACCAACACTTCATACAGATCACTCGAACCAGGATTTCCCGCCCGTACATCAGCTGTTGCCATGATTCTTGAGTAAGAGGAAAGAACAACACCGTCATTTGCGGTGGCTTCATCATGACATCCTGAAACACAATATGTAGTTAACAGCGGCTGTACATCACGTGCGAAATACACTGAATCAACATCGCATTCGCCCGTGCCACCTGTGGGTTGATTTGTGGGATCTCCTTGGAGTTCAATAGTCCGTGAATTGTAAGGATCGTGCTTACAAGCCGCCATGATTGATACCACAATAACCAGAGAAAGGCAGTTTTTCAAAATTGGGTGTATGCTGAAATGGTTAGTAAAAAGTCAAATATAGATTTAAATTTTCATCGCAGATTTCGATACTCAAATAATACCTTTCTGCTTCATTAATTGAGTTGCATTGGGCGTATGACAAACACCATCTCTCAACACATAATCAAAGACGAGGTCTCTATCCCTTTGGTAAGATTCAAAGTATTTATTTGAATATACTTCTGGATTTTCGGCAGTCAGCTCAGCAATCTCAATGTCATGCGTAGCAATCAATCCAATGAGGTTTTTAGAATGAATCTTTTCTAAGAATCCAACCGTTCCGTTGCGCTTATCTTCAGAATTTGTACCTCTCAAAATCTCGTCTAGCAATAGAAACGAGAAGCGTCCGGTATCCAATTGATCGACCAACGTTCTGAGGCGTTCAATTTCTGCTTGAAAATAGGATTGATTGTCGTTCAATGAATCTTGTGGTTTCATGCTTGTGAGCAACTGTATCTGAGAAAGCGTCATCGCTTTTGCACACACCGGAAGTCCTAGTCGAGCGAGAATGATGTTCACACCTAATGATCGCAAAAAGGTGCTCTTGCCTGCCATGTTTGAGCCCGTCAAAATCACCAGTTTAAATTCGTCAAACGCAAGATCATTGGTTACCCTCTTCGATTCATGGATAAATGGATGGCCTATTCCTTCGGCTTTGAACCCTTGGGCTTCAGACAGCACTGAGTAAACAAATTCAGGATGATTGAATGCGAAAGAAGCCATTCCCACCCACACTTCCATCTCAGCCTGCGCATCCAGCCATAAAGAGAGATCATGCACATGCGATTTCTTCCAATCCAATAGTGATCTGTAAACATGAAGATGAAAAAGAAACATCCCGTTAAACAAAGAAGCACCGAACATATTGTTCAGTGAATCCAATTGACTGACCAACCTGGAAAATTGACCCGTTATCTCAACCGCATCCGTATCTTTTGCTTTCAATTGAGATTGAATCCCACTCAAGATTCTCGATGACCACTGCTGATCTAAAATCATCTCAAGTAGCGCCTGGTGTGCTCTTAAGTCACTTGAAATTTGATCTACGAATGCTTGATCACGTTTCAGATCTTTCAAAATACGGGAAAACAAAAAGAGATTGAGAATAAATGGCAGCAACAACCAATCGATCATATCGTAGCGCTGAAAAATCAGTATAAGTAACACGCTTATGGGAAATACAGCACTGAGCAACCAAGATACCATAGGGAACAAAAGCCATGAATCTGTTAAAGGATTTGCCTTCCACTGTTCAATTCTTCGATGTAAATCACCAATCGTAAGTCCTTTTGATAAAGCACGGAACCGAAATCTCCACTCAGAAATTGGAGTCAATTCTTTCACTGCTTGCTGATAATCTAGATCAATCTCAGCCTCGTTGTCTTTCAAGCGACTTGCCAAGCGCTGTTTGGCTTCTTCGGAGGCCACCCTGCCAATCCTTTGAAAGAGAGAACCACGCCCAAACACGTCTAAATCTTCCGCATAGAGGTGACTCGGATCTTTGAATTCGGCACCATCGCTGAAAAGGGAAAGGTCATTGTTTAAGTATGATATTTCCTCATTGATCACTTCGATGAAACGCCCATTGAGGGAAATCTGCTTCCTCAATCGGGCATGAACCACTACTAAGGCAACAAATCCAATCAACGAGACTAGAAAAACTGCAGCTAAAAACGCCTTACCATTCAGCAGTAAAAAGTAAAGACTTAACAGCATGCTAGTGCCTGCAATTAATCTGCTTGCAGAAAGCAAGCGATCTTTACGCCTTAAATGATCCCGATCGGTTTGGGCTAATTGCAGCTTCTCCTGGTAAAACTCTTGTAAATTCACTTGTCAAAGAACGGCTTTATCGCCTTAAATAACATCTTCAACGATGTAATTTGACTGTTAAAATAATTGTGGATGAGAATAGACAACCCAGTTCTACTGCATCGTCTAATGAGTGTATTTTCGCTTAACATTTGAAGAATTGAACTACGTGTTGAAAAAACTCATTTTAGGAATTGGCCTGTTTATAGGTTCATCATTGTTGTCGTTCGGTCAGAACTGTTCGTTTCCTGCGTTTGATTTGCCATCCAACATCAATTACTGCTTAGGAGACACAGTGGTGTTGAGCACTGGGCTTGATCCTGCTGGACTAACTTTCGCGTGGAATACAGGAGCCACTTCGCCTACTATATCTTTAGCCAATGGCAGCGCTGGAATGTTCTGGGTTCAAGTTTCTGACGGTTCGTGCACAGAAGGCGATACGGTAATGGTTGGTTTATTTCCATCCGTTGACTTGAATCTCGGAAACGATATTGATGCATGCAAAGGAGAAAGCGTGACAATTACGGCTAACACCTCTCCTTCTTTGATCTATACTTGGAACGATGGGTCGAACGCACCGAATTTGAATGTTTCTCAATCTGGTGTTTACACCCTGACCGTATCAAATGGTGTGTGTGAAGATGTTGACCAATTAAGGGTCACATTTTTTGATTACCCTGAATTGAACCTCGGTCCAGACACATTTATTTGCGAGCCAACACAATTGGTTTTCAACCTATCTCATCAATCTTCGTCTGCGAACTATTCATGGTACAATGGCTCTAGTAACCCTGTCCATGTGATGTATGCGGATGAAACACAAACCATATTCGTAACTGCATCCATCTCTGTTTGTTCGGTATCGGATTCACTAACCATTAATTTAGTTGACCCACCTCAAGCAAGCCTTATAAAAGACACGATAATGTGCACCGGTGACGATGTATCGATAACCGCTAAGGGAAACGCACTATGGAGTTATCGCTGGTCTAATGGCGATTCTACAAACGTGTTACGCACCAATGTGGCCGATACCTATTTACTTTCTGTTACGGATGCACACTGCACTCGAGTGCAAAGCGTTCGAGTGAATGAGATCAAAGAACCTCAAGTGAACGTAATTGCTCCGATTGAAATTTGTGCGGGAGAAAACGAGTATTTGGATGCAACTACAGATGGAGTGCAATACTACCAATGGTCTGATGGCACAACCAATCCACTCAAGTTGATCCAGGATGCTGGAGAGTATTACGTTAAGGCTTTTTACCAATGCGGAGTGGTAATGGATACAGCGTTGGTTGACAATTGCGAGTGTTTTGTGCGTTTCCCAACCGCATTCAGACCGATGCCTTCTGGTGTCAATAAAACATTCGGACCTGTGACTGATTGCGAAATTTCAAAATACAAACTCTCCATTTTCGACCGTAAAAGTCAGTTGCTCTTCGAAACAGAAGATGTTAACCAATTTTGGGACGGAACATACCGAGGAACCAAGGTGCAAGCTGGCATTTACAGTTGGACTTGCGAATACGATGCGATAGAAAACGGAGAAAACATCACCATTGAAAGAAGTGGTTTTGTGACGCTGGTTCAATAATATGACGTATACCATCTACCACAATCCACGATGCAGGAAGAGCAGGGAAACCTTGGCACTGCTCGCTGATCACAGCAATGACATTGAAGTAATCGAATACCTCAACAATGTGCCCAGCCATACTGAGTTGAAGGCGATTATAAAAAAACTCGGAATCTCTGCCGAACAATTGCTTCGCAAAGGTGAAGAGGATTTCAAAGTCCATTTCAAAGGAAAAGAACTCAGCGAGGATGAATGGATCGATGCCATGGTATCCTATCCAAAACTGATTGAAAGGCCCATTGTTATCAAAGGCGATAAAGCCATACTTGGTCGGCCGCCAGAGAATGTGAAGGACTTATTCTAGTTCTTTGAGCCAGTTCTTCATTTTAACAATCACCCTCTCATCTTTAAGTATTCTCCGATGGCCAATACCGGTAAAACGCATTATTTCGATGTTAGGATTAATGCCTTTTAGCACATCTAAATGGTATACAGGAACATCTAAATCATCCTCACCGTGAAGCGCCAGCACCGGACAAT
>Ga0181606_10001751_pt1 | contig 18897 bp, 16 predicted proteins | sample 041ome_10_FD_132994 | JGI IMG/M metagenome (GOLD analysis project Ga0181606, IMG submission 132994) | Coastal salt marsh microbial communities from the Groves Creek Marsh, Skidaway Island, Georgia - 041412US metaG (megahit assembly) | ecosystem: Environmental > Aquatic > Marine > Intertidal... | reverse complement strand
ACGACGATGAAGAAAATGAGCATGATGAACACGACGTCCAGCATGGGAGTCAAATCGATTTCCGCGCCCCCGTCTTCTTGCTGTCTGGCTAGCTTGCGCATGAATGCTTATCCTCAAAACCCCCGATCAATGATCGGACGTCAACTGATCCTCTAGAAGCTGCTGCTCACGGCCTGCAACACGCTGGAGATAGGTGTTGGCAAACAAGCCGGAAAGCGCCGCCACCATACCGGCCATGGTAGGAATCGTCGATTTCTCGACACCGCCGGCCATTGACTTGGCGTCACCGCCCCCGGTAACCGCCATGACGTTGAACACTTCAATCATTCCGGTCACGGTGCCAAGCAACCCCAGCAGGGGGCACAGAGCAACGCAAGTCGCAATCACGTTCATGTTGTCATTGATCAGCTCACGGCTGGTGGAGAGCAATCGCATCCGGATCTGTTTGGCATTCCAGGAGCGCCGCTCACCGCGACCCTCCCAATCGGCGAGAAACTGGGCGCGATCCGCCTTCCAGCTTGACGAAAAATACCAGAGCCGCTCAAAAATCAGTGTCCACATAAAGAACACCAACACGGCAATTAGCCATAACACATTCCCGCCTTTGTCCATAAAGGCGAAGATGGTTTCAAATATCCCAGGCATGCGTCCGTCCTCTCCAGCGTTGACCTAGCGCTTGTGCTCTCGCTCGGCATGCTCGGCAACAATGCCGGTAGCTTGCTCGTTAAGGACGTGAATGATGCGCTGGGCACGACCATTAACAATGGTGTGCAGCAAGACGGTAGGAATCGCAACCAAAAGACCCAGAACCGTTGTTACCAGTGCGCTTGAGATACCGCCGGCCATGGCCTTGGGATCGCCAGCACCGAAAATAGTAATCGCCTGGAAGGTAATGATCATACCGGTCACGGTACCCAGAAGACCCATCAGGGGGGCTACCGCCGCAATAATCTTCAACAGTGTCAAACCGGCTTCCAGCGTCGGTGTTTCACGAAGCACCCCTTCTGCCATTTTGAGCTCGAGGGTTTCGGGGTCCATATTGGGCGCATCCTCGTGAATCTTAAGCACACGACCCAGAGGGTTATTCGGGTTCGCTTTAGAGGACTTGAGCTGGGCGCTCACTTTTGCACCCACCGTCGTCAGTACGACTACACGGTAGATGGCAAGCAGGAACGCAAAGACACCGACTGCCGTGATTGCGTAACCCACATAGCCGCCCTGATGCCAGCGCTCGGCCAGCGTGGGGCTATCAATGATCGCCGCGAGGAAAGAGCCGCCGGTCGGTCCGGTCGGATCAATGCCAAACTGATGCAGCCCCGCGCTGGCACCCGCCAAATCAGCGCCCTGAGAACCGAAGGCTCCACCGGGCTGTCGGGGTAGCTCAGTGAGCTGGTTGTTGCTGAAAGAGAGGTAATTGCCATCGGTGTCAATGACGTTGAAAGCACCCACGCGGACTACGTCTCGCTGACTCAACTCACCCGAGGGCGTTGCCACTTCGGCAGAGAACCGAGAAATCGAACCCTGCTCTTTTACTTCGCGCAGTATTTCGTACCACACCCGCTCGATCTCAGCGACGCTTGGCAGGCGATCAGACCCACTCATTTTGGCGATAAGGTCCTTCAAGAACACTTCGCGCCCGGGATATTCCGCAGACACCATCGACACGTCCATCTGGGAAGCCAAATCACCAGTGGCAGCGGTCAAGTGACCGAACAGCTCGGAAAGCGTACCGAGGCGCTCCTTGAGCTGCTCTTGCTTTGCCGCAATCAACAGCTCGTTGTCTTCAAACTGCTTCTCAAGACGGGCAGAGCGTCGCTCTTCGTTGGCGCGCTCCTGCTCGGCACGCTTCAGTTCTGCTGCCTGATTGGCCTTGGCTTGGGTGAAACGCTGCTCCCGAGCCTTGTTCTCACTCGATGCGCGCGCCTGACCCTGCTTAACCAGCCCCAGGAGCTCATCCATATTTTGTGCTGCAACTTCCTGTGGCGTAGGACCGGCAGGCTCAGCGGCCGCGTCATCCTGTGCGTAAACACCCCAAGAGGCCAGTGTGGCCACTGCAGCCAGTGCTGAAGCTTTAAAAATCTGCGCTTTCATGATTAGTTGGCCTCCGGTGCCGCAACGGGCATGTTCAGCAGTTCAATAGTGGCTTGTTTCTTGGCAATGCGAACGCCCTTGCGAACCGCAGAGGCATAATCCCCTGCGGATAAGGCTTCCCAGCTCTGGGTGCTGGTGTTCCAGGCCCCAGTCTCTGCGCCATCCTTGGTCTGGTACACCAGGGATACGCGGCCAACCCGCAGAATATCCACCTCGCGGTCCACGCCGTTAACCGAAATTGTGTCGGGGTAGGACTCGATGCCGCGCCCGTACTGCAGCTCGATGGAATAGAGCTCCAGAACCTGTCGGAAGGCTTCGGCCGAGGTCACATCAGAACGATCCAGATTTGAGCGCACCGCCTCGATGTTGCCCAATCGCGTGTCGAGATCAAAGGGCATGTCGAGGTTAATAAACTGCTCAAGTCCATCGAGCATCCGACCTACCAGCGGGGGTATCTGCCGCTGAATAACCGCCGCCTCCGCAATGGATTCGTCGATATCCTTAATTCGACGCTCCTGATTCGCGATTTGCCGCTCCAGCCGGGCATTGTAAACCCGCAAACCGTCGACTTGCTTCATGACGGTTTTGTAGTCAGAGAGCAGATCCCGGGTCTCGTCGGCGAGCCGGTCGATCTTGGCCTGAGAGGTTTTGGCTTCAGCAGTCCGCTGCTTGCCCACGTCAAGGATATCGTCAATGGATGTGGCAGAAGACGAAGCGGCAACACCCAAGGTGCCACCAGCGACGCATGCCGCGAGCAGAACAGTTTTGAATCGATGGATGGTCATGGGTTAGGCACTTCCTCTTTATGGTCTCTGGCACCGAATTCCCGCTTAACTAGCGCGGCTCTGGTGCTGTTTGGCACATCATTCGGGGTATGTCGTTACTCTTCGCTGGAATTATCTTATAGCGACTCTTCTCAAGGGTGTGAGACTCTACATGAGGACCACAGCCGAAATCAATCAGGTTTCTCGTTTATTGCATACGCTCAGGCTTCGGATTCGGACTTTACCAACTCAACCACGCTAAAGTCATGGCTGTTGCGGTCTCCAGCCTCAACACGTTGCCGCGAAACCTCCCTCCACCCCGATAATAACGACAGATCGAAGAACGTGTCACCCTGAACATCACCGTGAACCTGTGTCACCACCGCCCGATTCGCAAACGGGAGGCTGAGTTTGTATATTTCCGCGCCTCCCACCACGCACAGCGCCCGGGCGCCATCTAACAGCGCCTGCTGGCTTGCTCGCTCTATCGCGGCTTCGATGTCCTGAAAGACCTCGACCCCCGGGGCACGCCAGTCAGGATCCCTGGTCAGGATGAGGTTTGTACGACCGGGAAGCGGCCTGCCCACCGAGTCAAAGGTTTTGCGGCCCATAAGCACCGGACAGCCCATCGTGGTGCGCTTGAAATGCTGCAGGTCGTCCGGCAAATCCCAGGGCAGGGCATTACCTCGCCCAATGACCCCATTTTCAGATACCGCCAACACTAGCTCTACGGGTAGCTCCCCAGCTTCGGTGACCGCCATCAAACAGCTACCGGCGCCGAAATATGGGCTTGGGGCTCGTAACCAAGCAATTCAAAATCCTCAAAACGGTACTCAAACAGACTGGCCGGTTGCCTCAAAATCTTGAGAACCGGCAATGCCGATGGAGTTCGCTCCAGCTGGCGCGCCACCTGCTCCTCATGGTTGCTGTAAATATGCGCATCTCCCAGCGTGATGACGACTTCACCCACGCCCAATCCGGACTGCTGAGCCAGCATATGAGTTAGCAGGGCGACGGACGCTATGTTGAAAGGCAGGCCTAGAAAAGTATCGCTGGAACGAATGAACAGCAGAGCCGACAAGGCACCGTTGGCGACGTAGAACTGATACAGAAGGTGGCAGGGCGGTAGGGCCATCCTGCCGGCCTCGGCATTCGCCTGGGGTGACTGGGTTTCATCGGGCAAATACTCCACATTCCAGCCATGAAACAAAATGCGGCGGCTTTCTGGCCGGTGCTTCAAGCAATCAAGCACATAGGCAATTTGGTCAATGGCCTCACCGTCTCGCGTCGGCCAGCGCCGCCACTGCGCGCCGTAAACCGGGCCAAGATTGCCTTCGTCCGTGGCCCATTCATCCCATATGGAGACGCCGTTTTCTCGCAACCACTGGGTGTTAGTGTCGCCACTCAAAAACCAGATCAGTTCGTTGACCACGCTTTTAAAATGAATTTTTTTGGTCGTGAGGAGGGGAAAGCCCGCTGTTAAATCAAAGCGTAACTGGCGGCCGAAGACAGAACGTGTCCCGGTGCCCGTTCGGTCGCCCCGATCAATACCGTTGTCTCTGATATCTGCCAAAAGATTCAGGTAAGCCTGCATAAATGGTCTCTACTGCCGCTGGTCGTTGTCCACGCTAGGCTGAACGCCGGTGGCTGGGAGCACGAATCGACCACCATAATAATGCAACTCCGATAATAACCATAGGAACGCACAACAACTGGCCACGGGTCATCCATCCGAAGGCCTGAAATCCTAGATGAACATCGGGCTCCCTAAAAAACTCGGCGGTGAAACGCAGCACCCCATAGCCCAGCAAAAACAAGCCCGTCACTGACCAAGTCGGCCTGAGTTTGCGGCTGTAAAAAAACAGTAACAGGAACAGCAGACAGCCTTCGAGCGCAAATTGATAAAGCTGGGACGGGTGGCGGGCCAAGCCCAAGGGGTCTCGAGGAAAGACCATCGCCCAAGGGACATCGGCAGCTCTACCCCACAGCTCCTGGCCAATAAAATTACCGAGTCTTCCGAACGCTAAACCAAGGGGAGCCAGGGGAGCGACAAAATCTGCGAGCCTGCCCAGCGGGATCTGCCGAGACTTGGCCAACCAGACAACCGCCGCAACAACCCCCAAAAAGCCCCCGTGGAAGGCCATGCCGCCCTCCCAAACGCGAAACAGCCACAGGGGGTCTTCCACGAGCCGATCCCAGCCGTAGAAGATTACGTAGCCTAGGCGGCCGCCAACGACAATGCCGACCGCGGCATAGAAAATCAGGTCGTCTACCTGCTCGCGGGCTATCGGAGCATGGAGCTCCTGACTCCGCTTGATGGCCAACCACCAGGCGAAAGCGAGGCCTACCAAATACGTCAAGCCATACCAGTGGACCTGTAATGGACCAAGGGAAATCGCGACCGGATCAATCGTTGGATAGTTGAGCATTAACGATTATCTCGATTCAAACGGACATAACGATCCAAGCCTTTGCGCTCTATCAGGTTTTCGGCAAGCCGAATCACTGCGTGAGAAGAATGCACACCGATAAGCTCGGCTAGCAGCTCGTTTGCATCAGCCATGGTCAGGGAGTTGATCACCTTTTTCACCCGGGGCAGGTTGATTGCCGACATAGACAACTGATCGAAGCCCATAGCAAGCAGCAACGGCACGGCGCGAGGGTCTCCCGCCATCTCGCCGCAGATACTGACGGAACACCCTTCTAGATGGGCCGCATCGACAATCTGCTGCAGGGCTCCCAGCACGGCCGGATGGAGTCCGTGATAGAGCTCCGCTACCCGCGCATTGTTTCTATCCACTGCCAGCAGGTACTGGGTGAGATCGTTTGACCCGACCGACAGAAAGTCGACACGATTGGCGAGGGCTCCCGTGAGCCAAACGGCCGAGGGGACTTCAATCATGACACCCACTGGCGGCAACGGCTGCTCATAGCCCTCGGCGAGCACCTCCTCATGGCAGCGACGGATAAGGGCGAGGGACTCATCCGCTTCCTCTACCGCTGAGATCATTGGCAGCAAAATACGGAGATTACCCAAGCCTTCATTAGCCTTTAGCATCGCCCTTACTTGCGCCAGGAAAATCTCGGGATGATCCAGGGTGACTCGTATGCCCCGCCACCCCAAAAACGGGTTGTCCTCCTGAATGGGAAAGTAGGGCAGGGATTTGTCACCGCCGATATCCAGCGTTCGCATGGTGACCGGTGCCGGAGCAAAAGTCTCGAGCTGCTCTCTGTACAGCTGTCGCTGCTCCTCTTCACTCGGAAAGCGGTCGCGCAATAAAAAACCGACCTCCGTTCGATAAAGCCCGACCCCCTCGGCGCCCTGCTCAATCGCCCCCGCGAGATCCTCAATGATGCCCGTGTTAACCCACAGGGGGATGCGCTTACCATCAAGCGTTTGACAGAGCTCACCCCGCAGCCCGGCCAACTCTTCTGTGAGCGCCAGATCCTGTTCCATCAACGCCTGAAAGCGCTCTAGTACCTGCTGGGAAGGGTTGACGTAAATGCGCCCGCTGTAGCCGTCGACGACGAGCATGCGATCCCCCAGTCGGTTGTAGGGGAGATCTGCCGCACCCATAACGGCGGGTACGCCCATCCCCCTCGCGACAATCGCGGCATGGCTGTTTGCCGATCCGCGCAGAGAGACCACTCCCACAAGCCGTTCTCGGGGTATCTCCCCAAGGGCGGAGGCCGTGATCTCCTCGGCGACAAGAATCGTGTGCTCTGGCCAGTCGCTTCGGGTTTCAGCGTCGTCCTGAAGATAGGTCAAGACTCGGGTCCCAAGATCCCTCACATCGACGGCTCGCTCTCTGAGGTAGCTGTGCTCCATTCGTTCGAAATGGCGAATATGCTTGATCATCACCTGACTCAGGGCGCCCTGAGCCCACTCTCCTGACTTGATCAGCGCGGCTACCTCACCACCGAGCGCGGAATCATCGAGAATGCTCAAATACACCCCGAACAAGGCGTGATCCTCGGCGGATAGCTCCTCCCGCAGATTTTCCGCGACCACCGCAATGTCATCGCGTACGCGTGCAAGGGCGGAGCGAAACGCTCGGATCTCCTGTCGTCGATTCACCGCCTGTCGCGAGGGCACCGCGCCAAGGTCGGCGGTCGGCGAAACAAAGACGGCCTGACCAATACCAACCCCCGGGGAACCCGCTACTCCCTGAATTCGCGAGACGTCTTGGCTGGGCGCGTCGATCGCCAATGCGGCACCCGTGACCTCGGCATGGGCGATGATGGCAGCGAGCTGTGCCGATATCGTAATGAGGAACGCCTCTTCGGCGTCACTAAAGCGGCGGGTATCGGACTGCTGAACCACCAGCACACCCAGCAAGTCGCGCTGGTGGATAATGGGCGCCCCCATAAAGGTATTGAAGCTTTCCTCACCCAGCCCCGGCACCAGCTGAAAGCTTGGGTGCGCCATGGCGTCGTCGAGGTTCAGCATTTCACCCCGGCTTGCCACCCAGCCGACCAAACCCTCATCAATGCCCAGGGAAAATGCGCCTACTTTGTCCTTATTCAAGCCCTCAGTGGCCCGGAACACCAGACGCTGACTGCCTCTGTCTCGCAGATAAACCGTGCAGACCTCGGTCTGCATCGCCGCTCTGACCTCATGGACAATCAGTTCGAGGGCCTGTGCCAAATCATCGGCGTCGTTGACCGCCTGCACTATTTTGCGCAGCACCTCGATCATGATCGCTTACCCGGTTTTCGTTGCCCAACACCGGTAAGGGCAGGCAGCAGCTCGGCCAAGGCCTGTCGGTAAACCTCGCGCTTGAAATCCACCACTGAGGTCAGCGGATACCAAAAATTAACCCACTGCCAGTGATCAAATTCCGGATCCTTGTGCGCGTCAAGCCGAATGGCCGACTCATCCGCACTGAGGCGCAATAGAAACCAGCGTTGTTTTTGACCAATGCAAACAGGGTTTTCCCGTCGCCGAATGTAGCGTGATGGCAACCGATACCGAAGCCACCCTCGGGTTGTACCCAGGATCTTGACGTGGTCTGGCGACAAGCCCACCTCTTCATCGAGCTCTCGGTACATGGCTTGCTCAGGCGATTCATCCGCATGCATACCCCCCTGTGGAAATTGCCACGAGTCACGCCCACCCACGCGCCGCCCCCACAACAACCGGTGGTCTGCTGAAGCTATGATGATGCCGACATTGGGCCTAAAGCCCTGTGCATCAATCACGCGATCTTGATCCCTTGTGCCCAAAAGGTTTCCTTTTTCGGTTTGTACCAGCACCGCTCGCCCGATATTCTTCCACATCCCTGCCACCAGTGTTAGCACCGAGACTGCAGCACCCAACTGGAAACCGCCATGGCTCTCGCCATTTTTGACCTCGATAACACTCTCATCGCCGGAGATTCCGATCACAGCTGGGGCGAGTTCTTGTGCGCGGAAGGCCTTGTCGACGCACAGCGCTTCAGTCACGACAACGACCGGTTTTACCAAGACTATCAGGAGGGACGCCTCGATATATATGCTTATCTGCGCTTTGCGCTCGCGCCTTTGGCTGGGCGGTCCATCGAAGAGGTCGCCAAGCTCCAGCAGCAGTTTATGTGCGATTGGGTTGAACCGATGTTGCTGCCGGCCGCCTTTGAGCTCCTCGACAAGCACCGAAATCGCGGCGACGAGCTGGTTATCATCACGGCCAGCAATACCGTCGTAACAGGCCCCATCGCGGAGCGGCTAGGTGTCGCGACACTCATGGGCTGTGACACCGAGATAATCGGCGGCAAGTACACGGGTCAGCCCATTGGCGTGCCCTCCTTTCAGGAGGGAAAGGTCACTCGACTACACGACTGGCTGTCAGAGACGGGGCACTCGCTGAAAGGGGCGTGGTTTTACAGCGACAGCCACAATGATCTGCCTCTACTAGAACGCGTGGACAATCCGGTTGCCACGGACCCTGACCCACAGCTGGCCACAATAGCCAATGATCGGGGCTGGCCCATTATTTCGCTGCGCTAAGTCTTATTTCGCTGCGCTAAGTCTTATTTCGCTGCGCTTGGACTCAGGCGTCGTCCTCATCGCACATGGACTGATATTCATCCGCGGACATCAGCCCTTCCAGCTCTGACAAATCCTCCGGCTGTAACCGAAAAAACCAGCCGTCATTGTAAGGGTCGGAATTTACCAGCTCGGGCTCATCTTCAAGACTTTCGTTGACCGCAAGCACCTCGCCGGACAAAGGTGAATAAATATCTGACGCCGCCTTCACCGACTCCACGACACCCGCCTGATCGCCGCCAGCGATATTGTCGCCCACCGTTGGCACCTCGATGTAAACAACATCGCCGAGCGCGTCCTGAGCATGCTCGGTAATGCCGACTGTGATCGTTCCATCCTCTTCGAGGCGCGCCCACTCATGACTGCGCGCATACTTTAATTCACTTGGGGTGTTACTCATGGCGAATATCTGTCCTTGTCTCAATTCAACACAGGTAAGTCAAAAAGTGGCCACGCAGGTCACGGCACACGCGCCCCTAGCCGGTTGCATAAACTATAGCGCGGGTTGACTGTCCGCAAGCTATCCTTGAGGCGATTTTCAGCTCACTGCCTGACGGGCAAACCAGTCCCTCAACCAGCCGACGTCGTTAACCCAATTTAGCCCGAGGTTTCGAAGTACGCGCAACGCCGGGTGGGCAGATCCAAAGCCTCGCTTAAACCCCTCCATCGCGGCCATCATCGCTAGATTTTCCGTTTTACGACCGCGCTGATAACGCTTCAATGGCGCGGCATTACCCACATCCAGCCCGCCGCACCAGGCTCCCTCGAGCTCCTGGGCTAGTACCGCCACATCTTTTAGCCCCAGATTAATACCCTGTCCGGCAAGAGGATGAATAGCATGCGCAGCGTCACCCACAAGAACGACTCTGTCGGCGACATAATCGATAGCGTGACACTGGTGCAGCGGAAATGCCGCTCGTGGTCCCACCGCAATAACCTCGGGCGCATGTGTCCCCAGGGCACGGTTCATTTGAGCTGCAAACTCCCGGTCGGGCGCACTCATATAAGAGTCCCAGACCGCGTCATCCAAGGACCAGACAATGGAGCAAAGATGTTTGTCCGCCAAGGGCAGGAGCGCCAGCGGTCCGGTTGATAAGAATGCTTGGTAACACGTATCCCGGTGGGGCGTCGCTAGCTGAACGGTGCCAACCACGGCGTGTTGCTCATATGACCAAGCGCGAACCGGCAGTGAAGCAAGTTCTCGAACAGTCGATCGGCCGCCATCAGCGCCCACCAACAACCCCGCCGACAGCGATCGGCCACTCTTCAGGGTCACGTCAATGGCAGCATCCGTGGCGTGCACCTCATCAATTCCATCATCCCAGATAATTTCAAGGCGCGGCCGTCGCTCCGCGCCCGCAATCAGCGCCGCTACAATGCGCCGGTTTTCGACTATCTGTCCGAGAGTGCTGGCGCCAATCTGCGCGGCTGAAAATTCAATGTGCCCTGTGCCCTCTGCGTCCCAAACCGACATGCCGTGATAGGGACCCAAACGTTCGGGTTCAATGGACTCCCAGACACCCAGTCGGCGAAACAGGGATTCAGAGGCTGCCGTCAGCGCACTCACTCTGACATCCCAGCCCTCGAGACCGCTTACCGGTTCAGGCGAGCCGGGTTTAGTCCCTTGCTCAACAACGCGGACCTTCATCCCGGCATCAGCTAGGCACAACGCGAGAGTAAGCCCGGCGATTCCCGCCCCGCCAATCAGGATATCCGGACTGTCACTCACGAGGATTGCCTCCCCGTCCGCAACTGCGAGCCAACGCCGGTGCCCCGCCGGGCGATGTATCGGCGTAAGGGGCTCATCGTATCGAGCCCGGCCAGCGCGAGGTCTCTCGGCAAATCTAACAGCAACCCTCGATGAGCGAAGAGCGTTGAGAGCATATCCGTAGCACTGACCGTACGCGCCTGATCTTCTCGCACCGTATCGACAAACCCATCAATCACGGCGGCGATAAAATCGGGGTCGGATTGCATCGGGGTTGCGCTCCAACTTGTCGCCAGCTGCCAGGCATCGCGCAGCGACAAATTGAGTCCCTGCCCTGCGACAGGATGCAATCCATGGGTCGCGTTTCCGGCGAGAAGAAAGCCCGGTCTACTCTGCTCCTGCGCCAACACTCTATCGAGAGTCCAGCCAGTGCGGGTGCCCACGTCGAGCACCTTGCCCAAGCGCCAACCCACGGCGTCTTGCAGCGCCTCGCAAAAGTGCAGCGCATCAGTCGCCTCCAACGCCAAGGCGGCATCATTTGGCATTGACCACACCACATTGAAACGACTGCCTTTTGAGCCACTCCCGCCCGGTAAAGGCAAAAGCGCCAACGGGCCATGGGGGGTAAACCGCTCCCAGGCTATCCCGCGCTGCTCAGCCTCAAAAAGCACATTGGCCACCACGGCGCGCTGACCGGGACTGCGTGTGTCGATGGGGATGCCGAGCTGCTCTCGCAAAGTCGATTGACCACCATCGGCGATTACAACCAGATCGGCGGACAGCGTTTCACCCGAAGCCAATACCACCCCGGGGCTGACGTCACCACGCCGCACCGCCCGCACGTCCACCGGCGCCGCCAGCTCCACACCGAGCTCCTGCGCCCGACTCAACAGGGCACGGCCAAGGTGATGATTCTCGATAACAAAACCCAAAGAGCCATCGTCACTGCCAACATCCGAGGGCTCGAGTACGCTGCTGCCGAACCGGTGTTGGTTGGAGACGTGTATCTGTTGAATAACACCCGCCTGTTCGACAATTGCCGGCCAGACACCCCAGACCGTGAGGATGTCGCGACTCACGAGATTAAGCGCCGAGGCCCGACTATCGAGGGGGCTGGGCGTGCCCGACGGCGGCAGCCGCGCCTCCAACACCGTGACCTCAGTGGACGCGGAGACGTGGCGAAGGGCCATCGCAAATGCGAGCCCAACCATACCGCCACCGACAATTAGTACCTTCAAAACTGACTAGCCTGCGGCCATGAGAGCTTCAATATCATCAGCCGTCTTGGGCACGCCCGCGGTGAGCACCTCGCAACCAGTTGCCGTGACCGCGACGTCATCTTCTATGCGCACGCCTATCCCGCGCCACTTTTTCGCGACCCTGGTATTGTTAGGTGAAACATAAATGCCTGGCTCGATGGTCAACACCATGCCGGGCTCCAGCTCGCGCCATTTACCGTCGATGCGATAATCGCCCACATCGTGCACGTCCATGCCGAGCCAGTGCCCAGCACGGTGCATATAAAACTCCCGATACGCCTCGCGCTTTATCAGCGCTTTTTCGTCCCCCTTAAGAAGCCCGATAGCTATCAGACCGCGAGTGATAACGCGCACCGTCGCATCGTGGGGTTGATTCCAGGTATTGCCGGGCTTGACCTTTGCAATAGCCGCGAGCTGTGCCTTCAAAACAATGTCATAGATCGCACGCTGCTCCGCAGAGAACACCCCTCCCACGGGAAAGGTGCGAGTGATATCGGCGGCGTAGCCAGCGTACTCGCAACCCGCATCAATCAGCACAAGCTCACCCTCTTTGAGTTTGTCCGTGTTCTCGGTGTAATGCAGTACGCAGGCGTTGGCACCACCCCCAACAATGCTGTTATACGCCGGCGCACGCGCACCGTGCTCTCCAAACTCATGGAGGATCGCATTCTCCAAGTGGTACTCACTGCGCCCGGGTCGGCACTCCCGCATGGCTCGCACATGCGCCTGCGCTGAAATATCACCTGCTCGCCTCATCAGACGGATTTCCGAGGCGCTCTTGATCAGCCGCTGCTCATGAAGCAGAAAAGCAAGGTCGGTAAAGTCACCCGGCGGCTTCGCGCCAGTCCTGACCTGACTCTTTATCTGGTTGACCCAACCCATAACCCGACGATCAAAACGGTCGCTGTGCCCCATGGAGTAATAAATGTGCTGCTTGCCCTCAATCAGCCCGGGCAGGATGTCATCGAGATCGTCGATAGGAAACGCATCATCCATGCCAAAATCGCTGACCACCCCTTCAGGGCCTGCACGGTAACCGTTCCAAAGCTCCATTTCCGGGTCACGGTCCCGACAAAACATGACAACCTGGCCCGACTTGCGCCCCGGTATCAGCGCGAGCACCGCGTCGGGCTCATTGAATCCCGTAAGGTAGAGGAAATCGCTGTCTTGCCTGAACGGATATTCGGTATCGCGACTGCGCGTACATTCGCCCGCAGCTGGCACCAACGCAATGCTGTTGCCATCCATCATTGACATCAAATGACGGCGACGCCGGGCGTATTCTGCTTTACTGATTTTCACGGTGTGTCCTCTAAAGTAGGGTCATTCTTCTTGTTCGTTCAGCGCATCAACCACGATATTGAGCGCCGCCATTCTCACGTACTCCACGAGCTCTTCAAGCTCTCGCTCTGCTTCATCACTTTCGCTTTCATCGACATCAATCTGTGCAATGGCAGCAAAATCCTTGAGCGCCTCCGCCGTGTTGGGATTAATGGCTTCCGAGGCCGCTTGTGCGGCGCTCACTGCCTGGGTAAAGCCCGTTAAAAATCCCGCGGTCCAACTGCCAAGCGACGTCAGCCGATTATGAAACTCTTCCTCATCGTCAGGAAGTAGGGGTGTGAATGCAAAATCCGTGTCGCGAACAGCCGACACCGTTGCACCGGCAAGACGTTTGACGAACTCGGCGACTTCCCCCTGTAGATCCACGGCCAGGGCTTTTTCAAGCACAGACAAGGCGCTATCAAGATCCAACTCGCTTGCCAGCGGCTGCCCTGCTCCGAGTGCGCCCAGCAGTGCGCCATGTAGCTCTGAGGGATTGAGCGTCAACCCCATGCCCAGGAGAACGTCGGCCGCCTCCGACCAATCCGGCATTTCCTCATATTCGCCAAGACTCTCCAGCAACACAGCACCTCCCGCTAGCTTAGTCAACGCGTCACTGATTGCTCAAAAGCCTGTCAGCGATGCTTCTACAAATTGCTTACACTTCGTACAGCAGCGGCATGAATTCCATCAAGATTTCATTATTGACCGTTGGTAGGCCGCCACCTATAGTGACGGCTGTGTGTTGCCAAGTGTAATCGCCGTGGCTGAGAAACTCATCCAAGCTCTCGAAAATAAAGTAGCTGATTTAATCGGGTTAAGCCGGGACTTAAACCGAGAGAATCGGCAACTCAAGTTACGGCTCGCCGAATTGCAGCGAGAGCGCCGTGAGCTTCTGGAGCGCCAAAGACAGGCGGGCGAGCACATCAATAGCACGCTGGATCGACTCAGAAAAATCGAAGGTGGCGCGTGACTCGAACTCCCACCATCAGCGTCGAAATCCTCGACAAAGAATATCAGGTAGCCTGCCCGCCGGATCAGGAGCGCGAGCTGGTGGCCGCCGCCCATCATCTTGACCAACAAATGCGTGACATCCGCGCCACCGGCAAGGTTATCGGTCTGGAGCGAGTCGCGATCATGGCCGCACTCAATCTCAGCCATGAGGTGCTGGGGATGCGTGGCGGGGAGGTGCCCGCGCAGCTGGATGGGCACGAGGATCGGATAAAGGCGATTACCAGTCAGTTGGACGAAGCGCTTTACCAGTTGCGTCAGCTTGAGATCAATTAAGCAAAAAATCGACTATACTCTCGATATTCCTGGCGTATCCGCCAGACAGTCAGTCCTCGAGCCGATAATGCATTACCCGGGGACCACTGAACGCCGTTGTTGTGCAAGTCCGGCATGACCGGAAAGCCTGATACGGCTCGGCGGTCACCACCTTGAGCCGCAGGGTTCAAGGGCGACACTGTCAGCGGTACGTTGGGATGTTTAATTCCAGCTCTTTCCCAGGATGATAAAAAACGACTCCAAAGCGGTCTGGCGCCAACACATGCGGCAGCAGCGACGCCTTGCAGCCGCACAGCATGCGAGTCCGCTGTCAATCAACCACCTCAACGACTTGCCGGCCTGGGGCGCAGCACGGGTAGTCGCCAGTTATCAGGCGATAAACGACGAGCTCGACCTATCGCGTGTCGATCGTGAGGCGCGCGCGGCCAATAAGGCCGTGGCATATCCGGCCATCGTGGGCCCTGGGCTGATCGAGTTTCGCCTTTGGCATGAGGGAGAGCCACTGGTCGAGGGTGACATGGGAGTGCGAGAACCTGGCCCTAAAGCGCAGGTGGTGCCCCTTCACGCGATTGATTTCTTTTTGGTGCCGCTGCTGGCCTGTGATCAGCAGGGTTATCGGCTTGGGTATGGCGGCGGGTACTACGACCGGGCTCTGGCGAGTGCCGCTGGTTTTCGATGTGGCGTGGGCTTCAGTTACCAACTGGTGGAGCAGCTACCGACGGAGCCGCATGATCAAGCGCTTCACGCCTTTCTCTCCGAGCAAGGCGTCACAACGTTCTAGCTGAAACCACGCACCAAGGTGATGATTACTGGACGATGATACCCGCTTGCTGAGGCTTCATGAGCTCGTCGTTGTCGCCAAACAACGAAGAGGTAGCCATCCCAAAAGCAACGATCAAGACCAGACCCCAGATAAGTCCGGGTGTTTTTCTTTGTCGACTCACACTAGTTCACGGCATGGGCCAGAATCCTGACTTACGCCGCCCCCCTGTACACATATTATCCACAAGAAGCGAGAGTGTCTTTCCACAGGCTGAGAATGTCAACAAGGAATGACCCGTAACTCCATGAGTTATAAGTCTTCCTAGCCTAAATAAGCCGCGTAGGCGGGGTTGTCGGTTTCCTCCCAGAAGCGATACCCCACCGCCGCGATGGTGGACTTCAGTGCACTGCGCTTCCTCGGGGGGACAACCAGACCCACCAACACCCGACCATAGGCAGCGCCGTGGTTACGATAATGGAACAAGGAGATGCTGTAATCCTTGCCCAGGGCGGACAAAAATTTATACAAGGCGCCGGGGCGTTCGGGAAACTCTACCCGGTAAATTGCCTCCTCACCCAGATCTGCAGGGGCGTGACCCCCCACCATGTGCCGAACATGGAGCTTGGCGGTCTCGTTGTCGGATAGGTCTTGAACCCCATAGCCATTGGCGAGAAGCTTTTCGGTCAGCTGGTCGAGATCATCACTCTGTGGCGTGATGGAGAGCCCCACAAACACCCGCGCGCCCTCGGGGCCTTGGTAACGGTAGTTAAACTCGGTGATATTTCGTCGGCCCAACACGCTGCAAAACCGCCTGAAAGATCCGGGCTGCTCGGGAATCGATACGCTAATCACGGCCTCTCGACGCTCGCCAATCTCGGTCCGCTCAGAGATGTAACGAAGCCGATCGAAATTGGTGTTGGCGCCGCTCACCGTAGCGGCCATAGAGGCCCCCGTCACGCTGTGCGCCTGCACGTACTTTTTCATGCCTGCAACAGCCAGGGCGCCAGCGGGCTCGGCAATGGCACGAGTATCCTCAAAGATATCTTTGACCCCGGCACAAATCTCGTCGGTGGACACGGTAATAACATCGTCCACGCAGGCCTGAATCAAACGGAAGGTTTCCTTGCCGACCTGTGCCACAGCGCAGCCATCGGCAAACAATCCCACCTCTTTCAGGGTCACTCGGCGGCCCCGATCAAGCGCGGCGCGAGCGCAGGCCGCGTCCTCAGGCTCCACGCCAATAATTTTGACATTCGGCCAAACATAACGCAGGTAGACCGCCATGCCGGCAATGAGGCCTCCACCGCCCAGGCAAATAAACACATAATCGAGCGGGGCTCTCGCCTGCCTAGCGAGCTCGACCGCAATAGTCCCCTGACCCGCAATGACATCGGGGTCATCAAAGGGATGGATAAAGGCTAAGCCCTCGGCTGCCACCAGCTGCTTGGCTTTCGCCGCGGCCTCATCGAAGGTATCGCCGTGTAACACCACGGTGGCACCAAAACGCTTTACTGCTTCGACCTTGATCGCAGGCGTGGTCACCGGCATGACAATCTTTGCCCGGGCATTCAGACGCTGAGCAGCCAGAGCAACACCCTGCGCATGATTGCCGGCAGAGGCTGCCACAACCCCCGCCGCCAACGCCTCAGAACTTAACCCGGCCATCTTGTTGTATGCCCCACGGCACTTGAAGGAAAACACCGGCTGTAGATCTTCGCGCTTCAACCAGACGGCGTTGTCCAACCGCGCCGACATCATCGGCGCATGCTCGAGAGGGGTCTCTTTGGCCACGTCGTAAACGCGAGCATTGAGAATACGTTTGATGTAGGAATCGGGCATGCCGGAGTTCCGCTGAGCGAGGTGTCCTGAATCATAAGGGCTTAACGCGTCTGAGTCATGACAAAGAGCCGGTAACATTTGCTAGCTGGCGTCGCATCAATGACAATAGCGCTCCACAAAACCATCGCACGTTACCGGAGCCAACATGCCCAATCGTCTTGAACTTGCCAATGCCATTCGGGCTTTGAGCATGGATGCTGTGCAGGCAGCAAACAGCGGGCACCCCGGGGCACCCATGGGGATGGCAGATATCGCCGAAGTGCTGTGGAACGGATACCTAAAACACAACCCGGCTAACCCCAACTGGGCTGACCGGGATCGCTTCGTTCTGTCGAACGGACACGGTTCGATGCTGCTGTACAGCTTGTTGCACCTGTCCGGCTATGACCTGTCAATCGAAGACCTGAAAAACTTCAGACAACTCCACGCCAAGACCGCGGGACACCCCGAATATGGCTACGCACCCGGGGTAGAGACCACAACCGGGCCGCTGGGCCAGGGTATTGCCAATGCGGTGGGCATGGCACTGGCGGAAAAAATTCTGGCCGATCAGTTCAACCAGCCCGATCACACCATCGTTGACCACCGAACCTGGGTCTTCCTCGGCGATGGGTGCCTGATGGAGGGCATCTCCCACGAGGCGTGCTCACTCGCCGGTACGCTGGGTCTGGGCAAGCTGATTGCGTTTTATGATGACAATGGGATTTCCATCGATGGCGAAGTCGAGGGCTGGTTTACCGACAATACCCCTGCGCGTTTCGAAAGTTATGGGTGGCAGGTGATCCCGTCGATCGATGGCCATAATGCCGATGCCATCGCGGGCGCCATCGACGCGGCGCTCACCGATACAGACCGACCAACGCTTATCTGCTGTAAAACCATCATTGGAAAAGGCGCGCCTAACAAGCAGGGCACCGAGTCCTGTCACGGGGCGCCCCTCGGAGGAGATGAGGTGGCAGCCACGAGAGCGGCTCTGGGGTGGGAACACCCGCCCTTTGAGATACCGAAGGATATCTCGGAAGCCTGGGACGCCAAGGATCGGGGCGCACGTGCCGAAAACGACTGGCAAGGGCGATGGGCTGGCTATGAAGCCGCACACCCGGCGCTGGCCGGAGAGTTCAGCCGACGAATGGCAGGGCAACTCCCCGCCAACTTCGAGACCGCAATGAATGATTACATCGCCCTCTGTGCGGAGACGGCTGCCGATGTTGCCTCTCGGAAGGCATCCCAGCAGACGCTGAATGTTATGGGACCGGTGGTGCCCGAGCTTTTAGGAGGGTCAGCCGATCTCGCAGGCTCCAACCTGACCTTGTGGGGCGGCTCCAAGGGAATCGACGCAAAGGATGCCAGCGGTAACTATATTTTTTACGGGGTTCGAGAGTTTGCCATGTCGGCAATCATGAACGGCCTGGCCCTGCACAAAGGCTTTATTCCCTATGGCGCTACCTTTTTAATTTTTATGGAATACGCGCGCAATGCTGTTCGTATGGCGGCACTGATGCGCCAGCGCGTTATTTTCGTCTACACCCATGACTCTATTGGTCTTGGTGAGGACGGACCGACTCACCAACCCGTCGAGCAGCTCACCGCACTGCGCTCAACGCCAAACCTGGAAACCTGGCGACCGTGTGACACCGTGGAGTCCGCCGTCGCTTGGAAAGCCGCCGCACAACGGGACGACGGCCCCTCGGCGCTGGTCTTCTCGCGTCAGACCTTGCCGCACCAATACCGCGCCGAGGAAAACCTTAGAAACATCGAGCGAGGCGGCTACATTCTTGTTGATGAGGTCGGCGAGCTCGACGCCATTATCATTGCGACCGGCTCCGAAGTGGCGCTCGCGGT
>Ga0181606_10001741_pt1 | contig 18957 bp, 18 predicted proteins | sample 041ome_10_FD_132994 | JGI IMG/M metagenome (GOLD analysis project Ga0181606, IMG submission 132994) | Coastal salt marsh microbial communities from the Groves Creek Marsh, Skidaway Island, Georgia - 041412US metaG (megahit assembly) | ecosystem: Environmental > Aquatic > Marine > Intertidal... | reverse complement strand
TGATCTCGCCTATTTTAGGACCGAGCGGGAATTTAACAATCCACAACTCGTGGAATTGCCCAATGGCGATTTTGCACAGACACTGGTTCGGCAGTTTTTGTTCGACGCGTTTCACGTGGAATGGCTCGCAGCGGCTCAACATTCTCCAAATTCACTCATAGCAGAGCGAGCGGTGAAAGCTTTGAAGGAAGTAAATTATCACGTCCGCTTCAGTTCGGATTGGATGTTGCGAATGGGCGATGGAACCGAGGAAAGTCATCGTCGTGCCCAACAAGCACTGGATTACTTGTGGCCGTATGCCGGGGAACTCTTCATTCCTACAGAATCCGAGGCGGAGTTGGCGGGCGCAGGGGTAACTCCTGACGTAACTAAGCTCAAGGCTCCTTGGTTGCTCCGTGTAAAGTCCGTGTTGGAAGAAGCTACCCTATCCATACCTGAGAATGAACATGTATACAAAGGAGGTAAGTGGGGTATGCACACGGAACATTTGGGCTATGTCTTAGCGGAGATGCAATCGTTAGCCCGCACTTATCCCGATGCTAAATGGTAGCGAGCGCCGATCGAATTTGGTCGTTGCTCGAGGCGGTTTCAGGCCCCGAGGTTCCCGTACTCTCTGTAATTGATCTTGGAATTGTTCGGGGGGTCGTTTGGCAGGCCGATGAGGAGCAATGGCTCATTCAAATTACGCCTACCTATAGCGGATGTCCTGCCATGGATACCTTGTCTGCAGATATCACAATGCAACTTCGAACCGCTGGAATTCCTCATCGCGTAGAATTAGTGCTTTCACCGGCATGGACAACCGATTGGATGTCTGAAAACGGCAAGCGAAAACTAATGGAATACGGAATTCATCCACCTACAGATCCCACCGCAGATAAGCGCGCTCTCCAAGGCGAACGCGGTGTAATTAAATGTCCAAATTGTGGATCGCACGAAACGGAAATGGTGAGTGCATTCGGCTCCACGGCGTGCAAGGCGCTCTTTAAATGCCTCGATTGCTTGGAGCCTTTCGATTATTTTAAATGCCTGCGGTAAACTATGGTTGCGCCACCCAAATGGCGGGGTTTTGCTTTTCTGTGTTTTTCCACAATTGGAATTGCAACACCGTTTTTCCATCGGTGGGATTGGTGCTCACCTTGCCCAGCATTTGCTTCAGGGTTACGCGCTCTCCTTTTTTCACATAAACCTCCGCCAAGTTGGAGTACACCGTGAGGTATTCGCCATGTTTTAAAATCACGGCTTCTCCCACACCGGGAATTACGACAATGCCACTAACTTCACCCTCGAACACGGCCCTTGCAAGAGCATCTCGGTTGGTAGTAATATCGATTCCGTCGTTTTTCACCCGAATTCCGGGAAGGACGGGATGCGCATGTTCTCCATATGGACTGGACAAGTACCCTTTTTCCACGGGCCATGGGAGTTTCCCTCGGTTTTGTACAAAGTTATCGGAAAGGGCTTGTGCCTCAGGCGTAAGGGAAAAATTTTCTGAGGTCGGCTTGCCCGATTTCGCTTCCTCCGCTTTTCTCCTGGCCTCCGCCTCTTTGCGCGCCCGTTCAATTTCCTCGCGAATTAGCCGTTCAATTTCCGCTTGCAACTGTGCGGCTTGTTTTTGTTTCGCGCTCACCTCTTTGCGCAGTTGTTGTTCGGCTCCCTTCAATTGCTCAATGGTGGCGGCTCGATGCGTGCGTTCACTACTCAACAATTGCGTTTCGATGAGCTGGCGAGCCATCACCTCGCGGCGCTCCACTTGTTGTTCTTGGAGGCTTGCAATTTTGAGCTCTACGTCTTTTCGCGATTGTTCTATTTGTTCGGCGAGATCACGGCGGTAGGCTTGATATTGTTTTAAATATTGAAGGCGAAGGTACGCCTGGTTAAAGTCGTTGGCAGACAAGACAAACATGAGCTGTTGATATTGCCCTCGTGCCTGGTATGCCTTGCGAATGCGTTCTGCATATCGTTCTTCCAACGTTTTACGCTGTGTAGAGAGGCGCTTTAACTCTTCTGCGCTCTCTGAGATTTCACGCTCTAACAGCTGCACCTCTGCGTTGATGGTGGCCACCAATGAAGTGCGCACTTCTATTTTTCGATCGATGGCTTCAACTTCAGCAATGGTATACCGCTCCCTTTCCCTCGTTTCCTTAAGCAGCTGGTTGGTGTATGCAATCTCATCGAGCAATTTGGCGCGCTTCTTTCGCAGGGCCTCTTTGCTATTTTGTGCCCAGCTGGCCCCAGTAATAAGGAGCAAACAGGCGAGCAACCATGTGGTGAGATTAGTTTTTGCGAACATACGATTTGGGAACCTCAAAGGGGAAGGTCGTAATTTTTTGTGTACTCAGACCAGACGTGCGGTATTTTACGTGGGTGGTTTGGGGCGATCCGACCGTCTTTTCTTCGCGGTAATGCATTTCTCCTGTGCGAACCCAAATAATATCATCTAGCGGGGTGAAACTGAGCGAATGCAATTCGGCCGTTTCTCCTGGTGCACGTTGTATGGATTGTACGGCAATTAATCCATCTTCTGCCCGAACCACCGCGGAATAAGCCGCTCCGCTTTTCAAGACTTCGTTGTACAGATAAGTTTCGGGTTCTATCCCGTCTGAAAAGTTGGACTTTCTGTGCATTTCAAAAAGAGGTTCTCCGGTAAAGAGCGCTTCGAAAATCCGAAGATCTATAGGGACATCAACCAACTCCCCTAAAGCCTCGTACGAATCGGCGATGTACGATTTGTCGAATCGGTTTTGAAAAAACACCGAATCCGGAGTAAGTTTTACCTTGCCCACTTCAATACCTAGGGCTACCGAAAGCGTAACAATTGCCACGGAGTCCCGCTTTCCCAATACCCGAGCAGAAAAATTGGTGGAGCCTTTATCGGTGCTCATCACCCCGGAAACACGTCCCTGATAATATTCCGGGTACGGACGGTTTTCAATTGCGCGGAGAAGTTCTTTAGGCGACAAAATTACGGCGTCACCAGCGACCATTTCGGGCAGTTCGCGGCTCGCTCGACAGCCCGCAAAGGCCAGTAACAGACACAGCCCCAAAGCCGATAAAAGGTGATTATTCGTCATGGTCTCTGTCTAGTTTTTGGAGGATTCCTTCACGCCCGTCCTCGAGTTCCAGCGCCTGTTGCCATGCCGACTTCGCCTCTTCCGAGCGGTTTAAGGCCCATAAAATATCGCCATAGTGGTCCAAAATTTCTCCGGACGACCTCCCGCCGTACTCCAAGGCCCGTTCAATTTTTTCCAATGCCTGTACAAAATCACCCGCGCGGTAAAACACCCATGCATACGTGTCCAGGTAAGTACAGTTATTCGGACTCAGCATGTTGCATCGAGCCGACAACATCTCCGCCCGATCCAGCCGATCCCCGCGCAGCGCCAAATACCACGCATAATTATTTAATACCAGCGCATTATTGGAGTCCAAAGCGAGCGCTTGTTCAAAAAACCGATCGCTGGCCGGGTATTCTTGGAGTCGATGACAAACTTCTCCTAGCTCAGTGAGGAAGTTCAAGCTTAAATTTACGTTGTCCAACGTATAATTGAGTCCATCCTGATAGACCGATCGCGCAGCTTCGTATTCCATGAGTTTCTGATGTGCCACACCCTTTAAGTAGTAGAACGTCGCCTGTACAGGGAAGAGGTCAATAGCGCTAGAGGCATCGCGAACCATGCGCGGCCAGTCTTTTAAATTGGAACTGGATAACACGTATTCAAACCAGACTTCATAGGTATTTCCGCCTTGGGAAACACAGGCCTCTAAGGCATCCCTCGCCTCGCTGTACCGCGCATCCATCAATAAAAAGTCTGCCCGTAACGAGTGCGCTTCCGGAGCCGTAGGGTGGGCGTTGACCGCCAATTGGGTGAGCCCGAGCAGCTCCTGGAACAGAGCGGAATCTTTGCGGGCGGAGGAATACCCTCGCATAATGCTATTCACCTTATTTTGGAGAGCCACATTTGGATCCCCAAATGCCCTTTCATACGATTTCAGTGCCTTTGCTTGTTCGCCCAAACTCCAGTAGAAATCCCCCAGTGTGAGTGCATCCCTGCCATTTAATTTCAATTCAAGGGCTTTATTCATTTCGCCCACTGCATCTTCTTGTCGATCGTTGCTGAGCAGAAGCTGTGCCAGGCTCAAGTGGTGTTCGGCTTTCTCGGGTTGATGCGCAATGAGTTTCTGGAGTTCACCAATAGCCTTGTCTAACTGATTAACGCTCAAATAAATTTGCTTTTTGTGATGGCTCACATCGGCCGTTAGTCCAATCGATTTTTCGAGTCGGTTATACGCATCAATGGCCTTGAGAGGTTCATTCAATTGCAAATAGGTAATCGCTAAATCGTATAAATAATCGGCATTTCCCGGATTTGCGCGCAACATTTGCTCGTACAGTGCGGCTTGCAGGTCGTAGGCCCTTTGCCACTCGTAAATGGAGACGAGTAAAATGGAATACCATTCGTTCGATTGGTCCAACGCCACGGCGCGTTCGGCAGAGATCCGTGCTTTGTCGGCTCGATCTTGCAACAGATAAACCTGAGCCATCTCATAGTGCACCGCAGCCTCTTGGGGATATATTTCAAGGGCTTTTTCAAAAGAGCGAAGGGCCTCGGGGAGCTGTTCGAGCGATTTATACTTGAGTCCCTCAAAAAATGCGGCATCAAACTTGCGCACCTGCGCTTCCGAGAGGGTGGTAGCGGGGGATACGGCGGTTGATGGGCCTTTACACGCGGCAAATACCCATACCATCAAAAGGAATCCGATCCATTTTCTCATTCCAAAACGCTGAAGTCTCCAATACTCACAGAGGTACTTCCCCCGCGGTAAGTAACGTGGTTTCCAATCATTGAATTGCTCAATTCCGCATTGAATATTTGGGAGTTTTTCTGGATGATGGAATTGCTGATGGTGGAGTTTTCGATAGTGGTTTTTGCGCCAATGGATACGTGTGGTCCGATGGTACAATTTTTTAAAACCACTCCCTCACCAATATAGCAAGGTGGGATAATCGTGGAGTTTTCACTCACGGCTGAACTGGCGATGAGTGGAGAACCCTTAAGGTGGTCCAATACCCGTTGGTTCGTTTCTACGGTCACATCTTTGTTCCCGCAATCCATCCAATCGCCCACTTCACCGGGATATAATTTTAGGCCCTTCTTGCGCATGGCTTCCAGTGCTGTGGTGAGCTGATACTCCCCTTTATCCCTAATGTCGTGCTCAATAATGTATTCGAGCTCCGCGCGCAGGTTTTCGCCCGATTTAAAATAATAGATTCCAATAATAGCTAGATCGGATACGAATTCCGTGGGTTTTTCTACAAAATCTGAAATGGTTCCGTCTTCCGCAATTTGAACCACTCCAAATGCCGAAGGATCCTCTACCTGCTTTACCCAGATTACCCCGTCTAAGCTCGGGTCTATCGTGAAGTCTGCCCGGAAAAGGGTGTCGGCAAAGGCCACTACCACTGGCCCGGATAAGGCTTCGGCCGCACACAATATGGCATGCCCAGTCCCGAGGGGCTCCTCCTGATGGAAAATTCGACCCTTTGCACCGAGGTTTTCGGCGAGCTCCAATAAATCGCGCTCTACCGCATCGCCAAAATCGCCAATAATAAATGCAATTTCCTCAAGGTCTTCTCCTACCATCTGGGTAATATCTTCGGCCAGGCGTTGAACTATAGGCTTACCCGCAATAGGAATAAGAGGTTTAGGGACGGTTAGGGTGTGAGGGCGCAAGCGCGATCCGCGACCTGCCATGGGAATAATAATTTTCATGGTGTTTTAGTTGTAGTTATTGTTTTCCAGTAGAGCCAAATCCGCCCGCACCTCGTTCGGTGTGGTCCAGGGAATCTGTGGGCTCCCACTTTATTCGTTCGTACCGAGCCACAACCAATTGGGCAATCCGATCTCCTGGCGCAATGGACTGCACCTCCCCCGATAAGTTAATTAGGATTACTCGAATTTCACCGCGGTAATCTGCATCGATCGTGCCTGGACTGTTGAGTACGGTAAGCCCCTGTTTTAAGGCCAAACCACTTCGAGGCCGCACCTGCCCCTCGGTTCCAGGAGGAAGTTCAATGTACAAGCCGGTAGGTACCAACACCCGCTCCATGGGCTGTACCTCAATGGGCGCATCGAGTTGTGCACACAGGTCCAAGCCAGCGGATTGTTCTGTTTTGTATTCGGGTAGGGGGTGATGGGATTTGTTTATTACCCGCACCTTGGTTTTTTCACTCATTTCGCACGCTTTCAAGATGTGATTTTTCCATGAACACGAAGACTCCCGCGAAGATAATGAATATGAGCGTGTTCAGGGGTGCTGGGGCTTCCATCCTCGACGCACCCTCCGCCACTACCACTACAGCGGCAATACTTCCTAGATTTTTTATCCAATGGTATGGAATGGCAAAGTGTTTTCGTCCCCAAAAATAGGAGAGAAGAGTCATGGAGCCGTAGGAGACCAGGGTCGCCCAAGCCGCTCCGGTATATCCCCAAAGCGGTATCCACCAAAGGTTTAATCCTATGGTTATCACGGCCCCGAAAAGTGCAATTGTGGCTCCTGCGCGGGTTCGGTCGGTAACCTTGTACCATACCGACAAATTGGTGAGCAGGCCCAATCCCACGTTTGCTAGAAGTAAAATCGGTACGATGTGCAAACCTTCTCGATACACCTCATTTGGGATAAACCAAGATCCCAATTCGTTTAGAAACAGGCGCAATCCCAAGTAAATGAGCGCTACAAATGCCACGAAAACATCCATCACCCGAGCATAAATTTGCTTATCACCCTTTGCCTGGGCAAAGAAAAACGGCTCTGCCCCGTAGCGAAAGGCCTGAATGAAGAGGGTAATGAAGATGGCTAATTTGTAGTTTGCCCCATAGATACCGAGATTGCGAAACGCCTCTTCATCCGGCAATAGATATTTTAAAAACTGCCGGTCCGCTACTTCATTCACGGCGCCCGCTAATCCCGCGAACAAGATCGGCCAACCGTATTGGATCATTTTTTTCCAAAGAATGGGGTCTCCTGGCCCCCGCAAGCCTTTCCATTCGGGGAGCAACAGCAAAAACATCCACCCGCTCGCCACCAAATTGGCAATAAAAATGGCGTCTATTCCCCAGCCCTTGAACCCCAGAATGAGCACTAAATTTAGCCCCACATTAATTCCAATATTGCTCAACTTTATCCAAGCAAATCGCCCCGCCTTGCCCTTTGCGCGCAGCAACGCCAGCGGAAGTGCAGAAAGCGCGTCGAATGCCAAAATCCCAGCAAAAAAGAGCAGGTATTCCGGGTGATCCGTGTACTGCAATACCCGTGCTATGGGTTCCAACCCCAACATCACCACCGCCAGAAAAACTGCGGTAGTTGCAATTAGGGAGCGCATTCCAGTGCGGAATACGGCATTTGGTTCATCGGCGTCTTGAATGTATCGGAAGAAGGCGGTTTCCATGCCGTAGGTGAGAAACACCATAGCAAATACCACCAAGGCGTACAGATCCGTAACCTTTCCGTATTCCTCTGGGCTAAATTGACTTACATAAAGTGGAACCAGGGCAAAATTTAAGATTCGCCCCACCATATGGCCAATGCCATAAATAGCGGTTTGCTCAAAAAGTTTGCGGATGGGATTCATGCCCTTAGCGCTTAAATGAGGGCTTGCGTTTTTCTAAAAAAGCGCCAGTGCCTTCTTTGAAATCCTCGGTTTCGAAGCATTTACCAAAAGTTTCAATTTCGTGTTCGAATCCATCGACACCTTCTGCAAAATAAGCATTAACACACCCGATAGTCTTCGCGATGGCATTTGGCGATTTACTGCGCAACCGATCGAGCACATCGTAGCAGTGCGAGTGAAGCCCATCGCCTTCAATAACGGCATTTACGAGCCCCCATTGCTCTGCTTCACTGGCCTTGATACTTCGCGTGGTAATGAGCATTTCCATGGCACGCCCTTTGCCTACCAATTGCACCAAACGCTGCGTACCGGCGTAACCCGGTGTTACCCCCAAGTTTACTTCCGGCTGACCAAAAACGGCATTCTCCGATGCAAATCGAAGATGGCAGGCCATGGCCAATTCACATCCGCCACCCAGCGCAAAACCATTTACTGCGGCAATTACAGGCTTCGGCGATTGCTCAATTAAGTTCAGCACCTCGTGTCCGTTGCAGCTCAAGTGCTTACCCTGCTCCACATTGTACGCGGCAAACTCGGCCACATCGGCACCCGCGGCAAAGGCTTTGGTGCCCATTCCGGTAATAATTACACCGTGGATTTCGCTGTTGAGGTACACAGCGTTCATTACGTTGCGCATTTCCTCGAAGAACGCGGTATTCAGGGCGTTTAGTTTGTCTGGCCGGTTGATGGTTACGGTTAAAATGCCGTTTTCCAGGTCGGTAAGAATGGTTTCAAATGTCATACTCCATTATTTTATACCCATGTTCCAAAGGGCAAACGCCCACTTGTCGATAGCTTCTTGAATAATCATTTCCGTGGGCTTTCCGGCTCCGTGTCCCGCATTGGTTTCAATGCGAATAAGCGTGGGGTTTGAACAGGATTGAGCCTTTTGCAATCGCGCCGCAAACTTAAAGGAATGCGCGGGAACCACTCGGTCGTCGTGGTCTGCGGTGGTAACCATTGTCGCGGGATAGCAAGAGCCCTCAACCAGATTGTGGTATGGCGAGTAGCCCAACAGATAGTTGAACATCTCGGGACTGTCCTGTGCCGTGCCATAATCATAGGCCCAGCCCGCACCAGCTGTAAACTCGTGATAGCGAAGCATGTCCAATACGCCCACTGCCGGAAGCGCCACGGCCATCAAATCGGGGCGTTGGGTCATTACGGCTCCCACGAGCAAGCCTCCATTCGAACCACCCATAATTCCCAATCGCTCGGAGGAAGTAATGCCCTCAGCGATTAAGTACTCGCCCGCCGCAATGAAATCGTTAAACACATTCTGCTTGTTCATCTGTGTTCCCGCAGCGTGCCAAGCTTCTCCTTTTTCACCGCCACCGCGCAAATTGGCTACCGCATATACGCCGCCGCGCTCGAGCCACGGCAATAGAGAGGTGCTAAAATAGGGAGTTAGGCTAATGTTAAATCCACCATACCCGTAGAGCATGGTCGGATTACTACCGTCGCGTACCAACCCTTTTTTATGGGTGATAATCATAGGGATTTCCGTGCCGTCTGCACTGGTGTAGAACACTTGGTAGCTCTCGAATTCTTCGGGATTGAACGCCACCTCACTCGCGCGGTAAACTTCGGATTCACCCGATTCGATATCGTAGAGGTAGGTAGTAGACGGGTTGATGTAATTCGTAAACGAATAGTATAGCGTGGTGTCTTCCCACCGGCCCGAAAAACCGCCCGCCGAACCTACCCCGGGAAGGCTAATTTCGCGCACAAGCGTACCATCTAATCTTCGTTGCTCAAGGCTACTAGTGGCATTTTTCAAATATTCTACAAAGAGATAGCCCCCGGCAGTACCCACACTCATGGGAAATTCGGTTTCTTCGAGGACGGTCTCCCAGTTTTCAGTGGCCAGTCCATCCAGCGTAGTTTTTACCAAGCGCTTGTTGGGGGCGTTCAGGTTGGTTAGGATGTACAGTGTTTCCCCTTCGGTGTGTACAATATCGTGGTCGTTGTTAAAGTTGCTTACAATCGGTCTAATCTGAAATTCGGCTGCCTCTAAATCGGCGATATACAGCTCGTTCCCTGTGGTTGATGTAGCGGCCGAAATAATCAAATAGCGGCCGTCTTCGGAGACTCCGCCACCAATGTATCTGCGGGGCGTTTCGCTACCGCCAAAAATTAATTCATCGGCAGCTTGGGGAGTGCCCAGCGCGTGAAAAAAGAGCTTGTGCTCTGAGGTTTTTGCCGAAATAGCCGATCCATCGGTGGGCTTTTCGTAGGAACTGTAGTAGAATCCGTCGTTCCCGAGCCACGATAGCCCGCTAAATTTTACATCGATTAGGGTATCGCCCAACTGGGTTTTGGTTTCGACGTCTAGGATGATGACTTTTCGCCAGTCGCTTCCGCCTTCGCTTATTTGATAGGCAGTGAGCGAGCCGTCCTTGGTAAAACTAATTCCGGCGAGCGAGGTCGTTCCATCTTCACTGAAGGTGTTGGGGTCTAGGAATACTTCGGGTTCACCCCCGGTCAGAGGGGTCCGATAGAGGACGCTTTGATTTTGAAGCCCATCGTTCTTGTAAAAATACGAGTATGCTCCGTGAACAACTGGAGCAGAATACCGCGTGTAATTCCAGAGTTCCGTGAGGCGATCGATCATCTCTTGGCGATACGGAATCTGGGCCAGATAGTCGAAGGTAACTTCGTTTTGGGCTTTTACCCAAGCGCCGGTTTCTTCGCTTAAATCGTCTTCCAACCACCGGTAGGGATCTGGGACTGCTGTCCCGAAAAAGGTATCTACTGTTGCATCAGTTCGGGTATCCGGGTATTTCATGGTTGATGAGCTAGGGGTTTCGCAGGCCGAGATTGCAACAAGTGCTCCGAGCGCTCCGAATGTTTGCAGTTTTTTCATGGGACCGTAAGTCTAAGTAGTTCATTTGCTATACAGGGTAAAGTTAGCAAATTTTAACCCCCTACTCAGCGTCTTTTGTACACGGGCACCGTGCTGCATGCCTCACCAAACATTAACGACTTTACAAGGGGTTGGAGTCTTTTTACAGCGGCCAAGTAGGCCGTTTCCGGGGCGGCCAAAGAGGAACAGCCTTTTAAAATAACGCGACCATCCATATAAGGTGTGAGATCCACCTGTTCAATGCATTTCTCGGTGAGGATGCGATCCACCGCCTCGCAATCGCCGTGGTAATAACGCGCGCCCACCTCGCTTAGGTAAGAGCCAACGAGCAAATACGCCCAGGAGGGTATAATGGCATCGGTAGAACAATGGACGGCCACATCGCAATCGCGGTATTGCTCCCAATCGACATTTTTTAGGGCGTCGCGAAAAGGTTTTTCGCGCAATATGAGGCCTTCGTACAGCCACTGTGCCAAATCAATTTCCATGGGCGACAGATAACTCACCCAGTCCACCAAGTCGATGGTGATTAAGCCACTCTGAGCCACCTTATTTTCAATCATAAGAAACCCAATTCAAGTTTTGCCTCTTCACTCATCATGCTTTTATCCCAAGGGGGCTCAAAGGTGATTTCTACCTTGGAAGTTTTTACTTCGGGCAAGGTCTTCACTTTTTCCTCTACCTCTACAGGCAGAGATTCTGCCACAGGGCAATTGGGAGAGGTGAGGGTCATGGTGATGAGCACATCGCCCTCATCGCTCACATCGCAAGCATAAATGAGCCCGAGTTCATAAATATTTACGGGAATTTCCGGGTCGTAAATGGTGGTGAGTACCTGCACCACATCTTCTCCGAGTTTTTGCTGTTCCGCTCCCGTCATCATTCACTTTGGTTTTTGGCCTGAAATGCCAGGGCATACAACTTCATTTGTTTGAGCATTTGCTGTAACCCGTTAGCCCGAGTCGGGCTCAGGTGTTCCTTTAATCCAATAGCGTCTATGAACGATGTATCGGCTTCGGCGATGTCTTTGGGGGTTTCGCCGCTAAACACCTTTACCAGCAGAGCAATAACTCCTTTAGCTATCAGCGCGTCGCTATCGGCGTAATATCGAACCACCTCCCCATCGAGCTCCGCCTGCAACCACACGCGAGACTGGCAACCTTTAATAAGCCGATCCTCTGTTTTTAAATCTTCCGAAAGAGGGGAGAGGTCCTTCCCCAATTCGATCAGATGCTCATACTTATCCATCCACTCATCGAAAAACTGAAAGTCCTGAATAACCTCTTGTTGCTTTGCTGCAATACCGCTCATCAAACTAACATTTTAACCGCACGTTTTACACCGCTCACCAACCGCTCCACTTCCTCAAGAGTGTTGTACACAGCCATGGATGCCCTCGCAGTTCCGGGAATGCCAAATTTATCCATAATAGGCTGGGTACAATGGTGGCCCGTACGCACTGCAATTCCCATTTGATCCAGGAGCACGCCCAAGTCGTAGGGATGAGCACCTTCTATATCAAAGGAAATCACGCTGGCCTTCTCTGGCGCGGTACCAAAAATACGCAAGCCTGGAATAGCCAAAAGTGCTTTGGTGCCTTCCTCTAACAAATGATTTTCCCACGCAGCAATTGATTCCACACCCACCTCGTTCATAAAGGCCAATGCTTGCTCAAGCGCCACTACACCTGCAATATTGGGCGTCCCGGCTTCAAATTTATGCGGGATTTCGGCATAAGTGCTTTTTAGCAGCCCCACTTCGGCAATCATTTCCCCTCCACCTTGATAGGGGGGTAATGCCTCGAGTTCATGTCGCTTGCCATAGAGCACACCCACCCCTGTGGGGCCATAGGTTTTGTGCGCCGAAAACACGTAAAAATCGGTGTTGAGGGCCTGGACATCCACGCGCAAATGCGGGACCGATTGCGCACCGTCTATGAGTACTTTGGCTCCCACTGCATGAGCCTTATCGATGAGGGTTTTAATCGGGTTGATGGTGCCTAGGGTGTTCGAAATATGATTTACGGCTACCAGTTTTACGGCGGGCGTAATGATTTCGTCTAAGGTGGTGAGGTCAAGGGTGCCATCATCCCGTATGGGAATAATTCGCAACTCCGCTCCACTTCGTTCCGCTACCATCTGCCAAGGCACTAAATTTGAGTGGTGCTCCATCTCAGAAGCTACAATCACATCACCCGGCCTCATCGTCTCACGCATCCCGGAAGCGACTAAATTAATGCCATCCGTTGTCCCCTTCGTGAAAATAATTTCTGCAGTCTCATTTGCATTTAAATGCTTGCGAACCGCCTCCCGGCTCAACTCAAACGCGTCGGTAGCCCGCTGGCTCAGATAGTGAACACCGCGATGCACATTGCTATTAATATCCGAGTAGCATCGGTTCAGCGCCTCCATCACACGGACGGGTTTTTGAGCAGTTGCCGCATTGTCCAAATAGGTAAGCGGAGACCCGTGAACCTCTTGGTTCAGAATCGGGAACTGAGCTCTAATTTCCGCATGCTCCTGGGGAGTCCACATTACAGATCTAATTCGAGGTTAACGCCGAGTTTTTCGGCAATCAGGCGATCGATGTATTTGCGCAGCGATTCAGAATGAATTTTGGATACTATATCGCCCTTGAACGCCATCAACAGCATCGCTTGCGCCTCGCGCTCGGGAATTCCCCGCGACCGCAAATAATACAGCGCTTCGTGGTCCAATTCGCCCACGGTACAACCGTGCGAGCAGCGCACGTCGTCGGCATAAATTTCCAACTCGGGCTTGGTGTCTATGCTCGCTGAATCGCTCAGTAGCACATTATTGTTTTGCTGGAAGGCATTGGTGTGCTGCGCATCTGGTCGGACAATGACCTTACCATTGAAAACCCCGTGGCTTTTATCGTCGAAAATTCCACGGTACAATTCGGTGCTCTCGCAATCCGGAACGGCGTGATCCACCGTGGTGTGGTGGTCGGCAAATTCATTCTTATTTAGCAGCGTGAAGCCGTACAACTCGGCGTGAGCATGGTCTTCCCCGAGGTGGAAAGATAGATTATTGCGCACAAATTTTCCACCAAGCGCAAAGGTGAATACGCGGACGTTCGATTGCTTCTTCTGATCGATGTAAGTGCTGTCTACCAGGGCGCTCTGGTCGGAGTCCCGCTGGATTTTGTAGAGGTTCAACTGCGCATCGCGGTCGGCGAAAATTTCTGTTACAGAGTTGTTGAGCACGTGGTGATTCCCCAGCGACACGTGTTGTTCAATAAGATTTACACGGCTGTTTTTTCCAGCAACAATAAGATTTCTAGGCTGGACCATCACATCGCGACCATTTCCTGTAGAAACGTACAAAATATGAATGGGCTTGGACACTACGGCATGGTCGGGTACTTGAATAAGCGCACCTTCTACGGCAAAAGCGGTATTTAACGATGTTAGGGATTCTTCCTTGGATTGCGCCAACCGATTAAAACGCTCGGATATTACAGGTGTATGATGGTCCAATTCATCGCAAAGGCAACTCATTTTACAGTCGTTGCTGTTGGTATTCGAGAGCGACGAGCTAAAAATACCGTTTACGAATACCATCCTGTAGGCATCAATCTCATCGATGCAAAGGGGTTTGATGTCTTGCAGCGAAAGACCATTATCTGATTTTGGGAGTACGATGTAGTCGCGCTTGGTTACAGCTCCGAGTTGCGTGTATTTCCAATCCTCCATTCGGGTGGTTGGAAAGCCTTTTTCCTCAAAAAGGGCGAGTGCTTTCGATCGCATTTGATGCACAGGCGTATGGGTTCGACCGTGCAGGTCGTTTTCAAACGCGATGTAAGCATCTAATAAGATTTCTTTTAAACTCATAGCTTTTCTTTACACGCGTGCCGCCAATTCCTCCTTAACCCAGTCGTACCCTTTTGCCTCGAGCTCTAGGGCCAAACTCTTATCTCCGCTCTTTACTATTTTGCCTTGATACAACACATGCACAAAATCGGGCACAATATATTCCAGCAGACGTTGATAATGCGTAATCAACAACACGGCATTTTCGGAAGTGCGCAGCTTGTTTACGCCATTTGCCACAATCTTGAGGGCATCGATGTCTAGTCCGCTATCGGTTTCATCCAAAATGGCGAGTTTAGGCTCGAGCATGGCCATTTGGAAGATTTCGTTCCGTTTCTTTTCTCCCCCGGAAAAACCGTCGTTAATGCCCCGATTCATAAACTCTCGGTTCATTTCTAAAAGCTCCATTTTTTCACGCATTTTTTGAAGCATTTCCTTGGCGGGCATGGGGTCAAGACCTTTTGCTTTGCGCGTTTCGTTGATGGCACTTTTAATAAAATTGGTTACCGAAACACCGGGAATTTCCACGGGGTATTGGAACGATAAAAAGATTCCGCGGTGGGCGCGTTCTTCAGGTGCAAGTTCCGCAATGTCTTCTCCTTCGAAGAGTATACTCCCGTCTGTAACCTCGTATTCTGCGCGACCCGCAATAACTGAGCTAAGCGTACTTTTACCGGATCCATTCGGCCCCATGATGGCATGCACTTCACCGGGATTTATCTGTAAATCGATTCCTTTTAAAATGGATTTGCCGTCTATCTCGGCTTTTAAATTATGGATGTTGAGCATGATGTGTTTCTGTATTTATCCCACGGATCCCTCCAGGCTAATTTCTAATAGTTTTTTGGCTTCCACTGCAAATTCCATTGGCAGCTGATCCAGCACTTCTTTTACGTAGCCATTCACAATAAGGGCGATGGCTTCCTCTGTCCCAATTCCCCGCTGATTGCAGTAAAACAACTGGTCTTCGCCAATTTTAGATGTGGTCGCTTCGTGTTCAATTTGGGCCGTTTTATTCTTCACCTCAATATAGGGGAAGGTGTGTGCGCCGCAGGTGTCGCTCATCAAGAGGCTGTCGCATTGAGAGAAATTCCGGGCGTGATCGGCATTTTTTAAAACCTTCACCAATCCTCGGTAGCTCCCGTCGCTTTTACCCGCGCTAATTCCCTTGGCAATAATGGTGCTCTTGGTGTGTTTGCCCACGTGGATCATTTTGGTTCCCGTATCGGCTTGCTGATGATTGTTGGTCAGCGCCACGGAATAGAATGCGCCAGTGGAATAATCCCCTTTTAAAATGCAGGATGGATATTTCCAGGTTACCGCACTTCCTGTTTCCACTTGAGTCCATGAAATTTTGGAATGGTGATGTGCAATCCCTCGCTTGGTTACAAAATTGTAAACTCCGCCTTTCCCCTCTGCATCTCCGGGATACCAGTTCTGTACGGTGGAGTATTTAATTTCAGCTCGATCCAGGGCAATAAGCTCAACTACCGCGGCATGCAATTGGTTTTCGTCGCGCATAGGAGCGGTGCACCCCTCGAGATAACTCACATAGCTGTCTTCATCGGCGACCAAAAGCGTGCGCTCAAACTGTCCAGTCCCAGCCTGATTTATTCGGAAATACGTGGAGAGTTCCATGGGGCATCGCGCTCCTTTGGGAATGTAGCAAAACGACCCATCACTAAACACAGCAGAATTGAGAGCTGCAAAGAAGTTGTCGCGTTGCGGAACTATAGTTCCTAAGTATTTTTTGACCAATTCGGGGTGCTCCTGTATGGCCTCGGACATGGAACAAAATATAATGCCGAGTTCCCCTAATTTTTCTTTGAAGGAAGTAGCTACCGATACACTGTCTACCACCACATCGACCGCCACGCCAGTGAGTCGTTTCTGCTCTTCCAAGCTAATGCCCAACTTTTCAAAGGTCTTGAGCAACTCGGGGTCCACTTCGTCTAAACTCTCGAGCTCTTTTTTCTTTTTCGGGGCGGAATAATAGCTGATGTTTTCGTAGTCCGGCTTAGTATACTTTACTTTCGCCCAATTGGGTTCCTCCATTTCGCGCCAAATGCGATAGGCGCTGAGCCTCCATTCCAACATCCATTCGGGCTCATTCTTTTTACTGGAGATCAACCTCACCACATCTTCACTGAGTCCCACCGGAATGGTATCGGACTCAATATCAGTGTAAAACCCATATTTATACTCACTCTGCGTTACTCTCTCGAGTATATCCTTGCTCATGTGTGTTGGTTTTAAGTGTGCGTTAAAGCGGGCGCATCAAACCGCAAAACTCTCCCCGCAACCGCAGGTGCGCGAAGCATTGGGATTATTAAATACAAATCCCTTGCCATTCAAACCTCCAGAATATTCCAATACCGTTCCCACCAGGTACAGTATGCTTTTTTTGTCCACGAGAATTCGAATTCCCTCGTCTTCAAAAACTTTATCGTCATCGCGAGTTTCATGATCAATGGTAAGGTTGTAGGACAAACCTGAGCATCCACCGCTGGTAACGCCCACCCGTAGATAGCTGTTTTCCGGCCCTTTTCCCTCGCTTGCCATCAGCTCAGTCAACTTTGATTTCGCCGATTCTGAAACCGTTATCATGCCTCTTATTTATAATTAATCTAATTAACAACAAAATTAGAAAAAAGGTTTGATGGAACCATGCGTTTACGGCAGTTCTATACCTTTGTAACATGAACACTTCCGAAGAAAATAAGTTTACACCAGTTGCCGATTTAGGCGAATTTGGACTCATCGACCATCTCACCAAGGCTTTTCCCATGGAACGCGAGGAAAACGTGCTCGGCCCAGGCGATGACGCAGCCGTCGTTCGGTACCCAGCTGGGACCGATCTGGTGGTTACTACAGACATGCTTGTGGAGGGCATTCATTTCGACCCCATGTATGCGCCGCTTAAGCATCTGGGATACAAGGCAATTGCCGTAAATCTATCGGATTTGGCCGCCATGTATGCCCGCCCCACATCCGTTACTGTAGCGGTGGCCATGAGCAATCGCTATACGTTGGAAGCCATGGAGGCGCTATATACGGGGATGCGCTTGGCCTGCAAGCGGTACGGGGTAGATTTAATTGGCGGTGATACAACTACATCTCCACAAGGCATGACGCTTAGTATTACGGCTATCGGCCGTGTGCCGGAAGGTAAGGCCGTGCTTCGTACCGGCGCAAAGCCAAACGACCTCATTGTGGTTACGGGTGATCTCGGTGGGGCCTATATGGGACTTCAACTTTTGGAACGCGAAAAGGAGGTTTACAAGGTCAATCCGAATATGCAACCCGACCTCGCTGGTCATGAATTGGTTTTGGAGCGTCAGCTGAAGCCGGAACCGAGATTGGACATCTTAGATCTTTTTGATCGCTATGAATTGATTCCTACCAGTATGATCGATATTTCCGATGGACTTTCCTCGGAATTGTTACACATTGCTAAAGCGAGTGGATGTGGTTTGCGCATTTACGAGGAGAAATTGCCGGTTTCCGACGGCGTGCTAAATCTCTGCGACGAATTCGGATTGCACCCCACCGTTCCCGTGGTAAATGGGGGCGAGGATTATGAATTGCTCTTTACCATCGCCCAAGCGGACTACGACAAGATTAAGGGCGATCCCAATTTTTCGATTATCGGACACATCACAGAGGACCCCTCTAAGCAATTACTCATTGCCAAAGACGGGGCAGAGGTCCAGCTCGAAGCGCGCGGCTGGCAGGCGTTTAAATCGGCTGAATAGGTATTTATTTAGTTCGCGATTGCGCTTTTCGTCTAGGGTATAGAGGTTTTCACGGGTTGATGCGACCCTTCTAAACGCACCTCTTTTATTGCGCGCAATAGGGATTGCGCGCCGTTGAAGCGTTTGATTCGAATCGTAATGTAATTGAGAAAATGGGCTTAGCTGTCCAGCGCGTTTGCTCCACTCACAATTTCCAAAATCTCTGTGGTAATGCTGGCCTGACGCAGCTTGTTGTACGTTAAACGCAGGTCTTTACGCAGGGCAGAAGCATTGTCCGTGGCTTTATGCATCGCAGTCATGCGCGCACCATGCTCAGAGGCATTGCTATCCAATAGGGCCTTGAAAAACTGAGTTTTAAGACTCTGTGGAATCAGCGTATCCAAAATTTCGGCCTTATTGGGCTCAAAAAGATAGTCCATTTGAGAAGCCGATTCAGAACCTTCGGGCATGCCAATAGGCAAGAAATCCTCAGCCACTACAAATTGGGTAGCTGGATTCTTGAAGCTGTTGTACACCAACACAATACGGTCATACTTGCCGGACGCAAAGTCGTTCATGAGCGACTCAGCGAGCACAGAAGCTTCTTCAAAGCTCAAATTATCCCAAATTTCAGGGTATGCTCCGGCCACATCGTACTTCTGGCGCTTGAGGTAGTCATTGGACTTCTTACCCACCGAAAGGTAGTGAATGGTGCAGTCCGCTGGCAGAGTAGCTTTAAGCGCCTCTACCTTTTTGTTCACGTTGGCATTGAATGCACCACATAAACCACGGTTCGATGAAATAGCTACTACAAGCACATTTTTCACCTCCCCTTGACGGGTAAAAACACCCT
>Ga0181606_10001739_pt1 | contig 18973 bp, 14 predicted proteins | sample 041ome_10_FD_132994 | JGI IMG/M metagenome (GOLD analysis project Ga0181606, IMG submission 132994) | Coastal salt marsh microbial communities from the Groves Creek Marsh, Skidaway Island, Georgia - 041412US metaG (megahit assembly) | ecosystem: Environmental > Aquatic > Marine > Intertidal... | reverse complement strand
GTCCGTCCGGATATCGCTGCCCTCGCCCCCTATATCCCGGGCGAACAGCCGCAGGGTGGGGAATGGATAAAACTCAATACCAATGAGAATCCATATCCACCATCACCCGCGGTTGCTGAGGCAATCCGCGAAGCGGCCACTGGACGACGACTGGCGAAGTATCCAGATCCCCTCGCGACAAGCTTTCGGGTCAAAATGGCCGAACTGCTGGGGGTTGAGCCTGACTGGATCCTCTGCGGCAACGGCTCCGACGATATCCTCACGATCCTGGTCCGCAGTTTCGTGGGGCAGGGCGAGTCGCTGCGGATGCCCTACCCGAGTTACATCCTCTACCGCACGCTGGCAGGGATTCAGGGTGCCCGCTGTCACGAGGTGAGCTTCGAGACCGACTGGTCCCTGAGCCCCGCCTTTGCCGCCTCTCGAGACGGACTGCGGCTGGCGGTCATTCCCAATCCCAACAGCCCTTCAGGCACGGTTCTTCGCAAAGAATGGCTGCTCGAAGTGGCCGAGCAGCTGCCCTGCCCACTTGTGATCGACGAGGCGTATGCCGACTTTGCCGAGACCGACTGCGTTGATCTGGTGCGTGCGTGCGAGAAGGTGATTGTGACCCGTTCGCTGAGCAAGTCGTACGGACTCGCCGGCCTACGGTTTGGCTTCGCAGTTGCCCGCCCAGAAGTGATCACACAGCTCACGAAAGTCAAAGATTCCTACAACTGTGACACGCTCTCGATCGCAGCGGCGACAGCAGCGGTGACCGACACGGGCTGGCTCACCGAAACCCGTGACAAAATCTTGGCCACCCGGAAGCGGCTCGAAGCCGCCCTGACCAACCTCGGATTTTTAGCCCAGCCCAGCCAGGCCAACTTCGTCTGGTGCACGCATCCCCAGAAGAGCCACAAGGCGATCTACGAAGCTCTGAAGGCTGAGGGCATTCTTGTCCGCTGGATGAACTTCCCGAGCTGGGGCGATGGCCTTCGGATCACCGTCGGCACCGACGAAGAGATCGACGCTTTCTTGGCGGCAGTCGCTGCGATCCTGAAAAGGCTCTGAGCGTGGCCCCAGTTAGACACCAGTCACACGTTCACCCGAAGCACGTTCACCACACACATGATCTTCTGACACGAGGAGATTCTTATGCCCCGCACGGCCAAGGTTTCACGCATCACTTCCGAAACCAGCATTGAACTCACGCTCAACCTCGATGGCACGGGTGCCGCCGACATTGCCACCGGGCTTGGCTTTTTCGACCACATGCTGACCCTGCTCGTCGGCCACTCGCTGATTGATCTGACGGTACGGTGCACCGGCGACCTGCATGTCGACGGTCACCATACAGTCGAAGACGTCGGACGGGCCCTTGGACAGGGCTTCCGCGAAGCTCTCGGTGACCGCCGCGGCATCCGACGCTACGGCCACACTATCCTGCCGATGGATGAGACGCTCGTCACAGCCGCCGTTGACCTCGGTGGGCGGAGTGCCTGCGTGCTCGATGCCACCTACCCTGTCGCCACCATCGGCAGCTTTGACACTCAACTTGTTGAGGTGTTCTGGGAGGGCTTTGCAGCCACGGCCGCCGCCAACGTGCACGCCATCCTGCACCACGGACACAACGCCCACCACATCGCGGAAGCGATCTTCAAGGGAGTCGCCCGCTCGATCCGCATGGCACTCGAGGATGACCCTCGACAACAGGGCATCCCGAGCACCAAGGGATCACTGACGATCTAGCTTTCGGCAGCCCCACCTCCTACCGAGACCACAACCTTTTCGGCTCACTCGTTGACGTAGGTCTCGAGGAAGCGGGCGAGTTTGTGGAAGTCGCAGCCTTGCTCGACGTACCGCACGACCGTGACCAGTGTGGCCGGATCGACGAGTTCCTCGAACGGCACATAGTTCAGGTCGAGCTGCCCGGAAACGCTGACCATCACACCGTTGAGGCCACGCTCCGCGAGCGCGCGGTAGGCTCCCACGCCGAGCTGACTGCCGAGCATGATGTCGAACGCATGTGGCTTGGCACAGCGTGCCTCGTAGCCAAGCTGCAGACCGACCACCTTGCGGGAGTTGCCCGTCTGGCGGGTGTATTCATCAGAAACCAGCTTGGAGAACATCCGGCTGAGCTGAATGTGGGAGATTGAGATGTGCCCGTGATCATCACGAGGAATGCCCTCAAGCTGGCTCTGCGGCAGATACTCAGCGAGGCCCTCGGCCAGCACAATCACGCCGAACGGCTTGTTCTCTTTCTCCTCACGGACACGCATCGTCTTCACGATTCGACCGACCACCTCCTGCACGTTCATCACCGGCTTCACCCGGGTCTGCCCTGAGGGATCCGTGATCGTTTCTTCGGAGCGATACCGACCGTTGATGTCTTCAACGCTGATCACCAGGCTCGCTTCGCCCGAGATGGCCGCACCATACGCCAGCCATCCGGCACTGCGGCCCATCGACTCGCAGAGGAAATAGGCCCGAGCTGCCTCGGCGTCGTAGATCAGGTTCCGCAGCTCTGTCGCCAGCGTGTCGACCGCTGTGAAGTAGCCGAACGTGAAGTCGATGCCCATGTAGTCATTGTCGATCGTCTTCGGCAGGTGAACGACCGGGATCCGTGGGCTGCCAGCCGGCAGCCGGTCCTGAAACATCTTGAACTTGTTGGCAGTCTTGAGGGTGTCATCTCCACCGATCGAGATCAGAGCCTCGACGCCGAGCGATCGCAGCCCTTCATAGACGTTCTTCAGCGGCGCAGAGCGGTCGGCATCATCGAGATGCTCGGGGCTGGAGACGAGCTTGCCTGGGTTTGCCCGGGCGGTCCCGATCAGGATGCCTTGGGCCGACCGTGACCGCTTCATGTACTCAGGTGTCAGATGCACCCAGTCGCGGCCTTCCTCGAGCGGCTTTTCTGGCGAATAGTCGATCAGTGACGAGTAGCCGTGCTTCATACCGAGGACTTCGGCGCCACTCTTGAGGAATGAGATGGCGGCTGTCGAGATAACCGCGTTTGCGCCAGGTGCGGGACCGCCGGCAAACAAGATCGCGACGCGGCGAAACTGGTGAGTGGCCTTCGCAGGTGCAGCAAGGGTCTCTTTCGTCATGGAATACTCGCTTTGCGGGAGTGGTGGGGGAGGGTGGATTCAGGGTCAAAAGGCGGGATGCACAGGGCAGGGGCAGATCGCAGAGCCGGCGGCTCCATCTCTGCCTGACGACGCATGTGTCGAGGACTCACCCGAGCAGGGTGCGTTCCACAAATGTCGTGTCGATCTTGGAATCGTGGAAGGCTGAGTGCGAGAGGATCTCGAGATGGATAGGGACGGTCGTCGCGACGCCCTCCACCCGCAGTTCCTTCAGCGCCCGCTGCATCGTTTCGATGGCTTCGCGACGGGTGGGCTGATGCACAATCAGTTTGCCGATCAGAGAATCGTAATGCGGAGGCACGGTGTAGCCGGCCGAGACATGCGAGTCGAATCGGACGCCAAACCCTCCCGGCACAATCATCTTCTCGATCCGGCCGGGGCATGGGCGGAATCCATGAGCAGGATCCTCCGCATTGATCCGGCACTCGATGACATGCCCGCGGGGCACAATGTCGTCCTGCGTGAAGCTAAGAGGCTCCCCGGCAGCCACACGAATCTGAGCCTTAATCAGGTCCACACCGGTGATCATTTCGGTCACGGGATGTTCGACCTGAATCCGCGAGTTGACTTCGATGAAGAAGAAGTTGCCGTCGGGGTCAACGATGAACTCAACGGTTCCGGTAGAGTGGTAGCCCGCGGTCTTGGCCAGCCGAACGGCCGCCTCACACATCGCCTGCCGCGTCTCCGGTGAGAGCTGCGGAGAGGGGCTCTCCTCGATCAGCTTCTGATGCCGCCGCTGAGTGGTGCAGTCGCGTTCCCAGAGGTGCACCACGTTGCCATGCATGTCACCGATGATCTGCACTTCGACGTGACGCGGCCTCTCGACATACCGCTCGAGGTAGATCCCAGGGTTGCCGAAAGCCGCCTGGGCTTCAGCCGCAGCCTGCTGGAAGGCCGACTGCAAGGTGAGATCGTTGGAGGCCACCCGCATACCCTTGCCGCCGCCACCCGCAGTTGCCTTCAACAGCACGGGGTAGCCGATCCGCCGGGCCGTCTCGAGGGCCTCCTGCTCACTCGAGAGCAGGCCGTCACTTCCCGGCACACACGGCACCTTCGCTTCGAGCGCCAAGGCGCGGGCGGAGTTCTTGTCACCGAGTTGGGCCATCGCCTCAGGCGTGGGCCCGATGAAGCCGATGTCGCATGACCGGCAGACTTCTGCGAAATGGGCATTCTCCGAGAGAAAGCCATACCCCGGATGAATCGCCTGCACGTTGCCGATTTCAGCTGCGCTGATCACGCGATCGATCCGCAGGTAGCTGTCAGCCGCTCGGGCTGGTCCCACGCAGATCGCTTCGTCTGCGAGTTCGAGATAACTCGCATCACGATCCGCTTCTGAGCAGATCGCAACCGACTCCACACCGAGTTCACGACATGCGCGAATCACACGCAGAGCGATCTCACCTCGGTTCGCTACCAGGATGCGTTTGAACATGTCCGCCGGAACCCAAACCGCCAGAGGAAAAAAACGACGCAGGCGTGATCACCGGGGGGCCTAGGCCTCGGGATCGACCTTTACGAGCGGCTGGCCAAACTCGATTGGAGCGCCATTCTCCACGAGCACAGCCACCACCTGTCCCGAAACACCGGCAGGAATCTCATTGAAGACCTTCATTGCCTCAATGATGCAGACCGTCGACTCGGGGCCGATCCGGTCGCCCACCTTCACAAACGGAGCGGCCTCAGGGCTGCTCGCTCGGTAAAAGGTGCCCACCATGGGACTTGTGATCACCGCATGCTTGCTGTCATCAGCCTTCTGCTCCGGCTGAGCGGCAGCAGGCTCTGCGAGACGGGGTGCTGGCGCAGCCGCCACACGAGGCAGATCGTCAGCCCCTCTCTTGAGGCGAACCTGTTGATCCGCTTGCTTCAGGTCGATCTCGGAGAGATCGTGCTTCTTCATCAGTTCGATCAAGCGACGAATCTGCTTGATATCGAACACGTCTCCCGAACTTTCTGCGGCCATGGATTCTCGTGTGGTGATGGACACCTGACGGGTGAACGGGCATTGCCCAGCACAGGGGCACGCCGAAATCCGTGCAGCGGCGAGACAACCCCTGCGCAGATTTCCCCGCTAGGGTACGACAGCCCGCCTCACCGGTACAATCTCGGCTGTTATGGCCGAACAAAACCACCTTTTTCCACCAAACCGCCCTCTTCCGACCCTGCGACCGCCCGAACTCGCGTTTCATCGCCGTCCTGGCGACGTCGACAAGTTCGCCTGCGGCCGGGTCGTTGTCGTGGGCGGAGCTCTCGGCATGGCCGGGGCGCCTGCACTGTCGTCGATGGCAGCGCTCCGCAGCGGAGCCGGCCTTGTGGAGCTCCATGTTCCCGAGCCGGTCGTCACGATCGCCGCCTCGTTTCACCCCTGCGTGATGACCCGCGGCCATGCGGCAAGCGAAGAGGGCAGCTTCGCCCGCTCAGCGTTCGCCGCGTTGACCGCCCGGGCAGAACGGGCCGATGCGTTCGCGTGCGGCCCCGGACTCGGCCGTACTCCAGAGGTTGTGGAGCTGGTGCAGCTCCTTTGGCGAGAGTGTCCCGCTCCAGCGGTGTTCGATGCAGACAGTCTCTGGGCCCTCGCAACGCTCGAGCGGAACGAACTTGCAACGCATGCTGGCCCGCGACTGCTTACGCCCCACAGCGGCGAACTCCAGCGATTCCTTCGCAGTCAAGCCAAGACCGCCCATACGCCCCCCCGACCGAGGCCCGAGCTCGAAGCCGCGGCCGTCAGCCTCGCTGCCGAGATCGACGCGGTCGTGGTTCTGAAGGGGCCGCGTTCCCTGGTGACCGACGGCCACCGCCGCTGGCACAACACGTCAGGCAATCCCGGCATGGCCACTGCCGGCAGTGGAGATGTCCTGACAGGAGTTGCCGCGGCCCTCTGCGGACATGGCCTGGAGACGTTTCCCGCAGCTCAGCTCGGCGTCTGGGTGCATGGGCTCGCTGGTGACCTCGCTGCAAAACAGGTCGGCCAGACCTCACTGATCGCTACCGACATCATCGAACACCTGCCGGCAGCCTTTCTCACGCTCGAGCAGATGGCGGACGACGACCACTCGCCAGCTGGGCCATCCGGCTGACATCCACCACCGCCTCATCGCCCGCCACCCAGACCCTGGTCGTGGCCGTGACGGTGACCGTGCTTGAACCGGTAAACGAGCCAAAGGCAGGCAGCACCCACACCCCAGGCTCTTCGACAAAACACCGCTGCGAAAGGCGGTCGCCGCTCGGGGAGCGGATCGAGATCCGCGGATGCAGGTGCCCACAGCAGACGAGCCGCTCTGCTTCAGCCGCCACCGGGGGCTCATGCAGAAAAACCCAGGGTGGTTCCTCGAGTCTGGGCAGCACCTGATCGATCCCCACGTCGTCTGGGATCTGAATGCGTCGGTCGTGATTACCTTCGACAAGCACCACCCGCACGCCCGCATGCCTCCGACGGAAACGGGCAAACTCGTCGAGAACGGCAGGCGTGCAGCCGCTGGCGGCATGAAAGAGATCTCCAAGAATCAGCAGCCTCGCTGCCCCCGTCTGGGTCAGGAGTCTCTCGAGTCGCTGCAGATCGCCTCCCGACGAGCCCTCCGGCACAGGGAGCCCGGCATGACGAAACGAGGCCGCCTTCCCCAGATGCAGGTCGGCCACCAACAGGGTGCGAGATGTGGGCAGCCAGGCTCCGCGTCCCGGCAGCAGTTCAAATCCTGGCGGCGTGGCTACGCCTCTCGGCTCGACCCGCATGCCGCTGTCTCCTCAAGTTCGCGAGCCATATCGCTGATCCTCTCCAGCCATCCCTGCGTGGACAGTCGCGACTGAATCTGTTCGGCCCACAGCGGAAACGCCAAGGGCGAGAGCCGACGCGGCTCGGTGATCACAATCGGCTCGTCAGCAATACGTGCCAGGGCCGCATGCAGGCGGCGATACTCAAACTGAGCCTCGAGCACCTCGCGGCGAGCCTGCTCCAGCAGCATGTTGTCAGGGTCATGCTCCTCCAGCACGTCAAACAACAGCCCGGCTGATGCCTGCAGATTGCGGTCGCCTTTGCGGCCACTGCCATGCCCCGCAATCAGCCCAGCGACACGAGCGATCTCGCGAAACTGCCTCCGCGCCATCTCGGTTCCGTTCAGGCAGGCAAGCAGATCCTCGAGCAGATGGTCAGGCGATAGCATCCGTCGCCAGAAGGCGTCGCTCCCGGCGGTGCCGCCAGCCACACGATGACGGCCGAGAATCTGAAAGCCCCAGTCGTTAACGGTGAAGACCAGCGTGGCAGGGGCCTCCTGAGCAATCCGCCAGGCCACCAACGCCGCGAGCCCTTCATGCACAAGCCTCCCAGCAAAGGGATAGAGAAATGCATGGTGACCATCACGACTGGCAACGAGTTCGATCAGCAGGCTCTCACGTTGCGGTCGCCGGCTCCACTCCGCCTGTGTGGCCAGCAGTGGCTCCACGGCGATCACCTCGCTCAACCGTTCCATGCCAGCAGGCGTCTCTGCGACGAGTGCCTGCACCTCTGACGCGAGCAGCGTTGAGAGAGGCATTCGTCCGCCATTCCACCGCGGCACCGAGACGCCTGCCGCAGAAGGCTTCGCCCGCCGCACCCATGCGGTGAGCCCATCAAAGCGAAACAGCCGCAGCGTCCGTCCCGCAAAAATGAACCGATCACCCTCATTGAGTCGCGAGACAAACGACTCTTCGACGGTGCCAAGGCGGCCACCCCGCAGCCACTTTACCTCGACCGCTGCATCACTCGTGATCGTGCCGATCGACATCCGATGCCGTCGGGCGATTGCGGGGCTGGCGACATACCAACGCCCAAAGCGTTCACGAATCCGAGCAAAATCGGGATAGGCCGCAAGCGCCGGACCACCGCGGGCAGCGAAGTCCATCGCCCATCGCCAGCTGCGTTGCTCGAGGTCTGCAAACGCGGCCGTGCTCCGAACCTCCTCGTAGAGTTCCTGCTCGCGGAAACCACCGCTGCAGGCAACCGTGACAATATGCTGCGCCAAGACATCGACCGCACCAGTCAGCGGACGGCGTGGCTCGGTGGCCCCGTGGCCGGCCGCCTGCCGTGCCGCCGCACACTCCACTAGTTCCAGCGCATGCGTCGGCACGCAGACCAGCCGACCGACCGCTCCAGGCCTGTGGCCGCTGCGGCCGGCCCGCTGGAGGAGCCGGGCGATCCCCTTCGGACTACCAATCTGCAAGACCTGCTCGACCGGACCGAAGTCGACCCCGAGATCGAGGCTACCGGTCGCCACGACAGCCTTCAGCTTCCCGCGTCGCAGGCCCTCGTCCGCTGCCGTGCGGAGGTCTCGATCGACCGAGCCGTGGTGAAGGGCGAGTTTCCAGTCTGGCTGCGAGCGTTGAATCGCCTCAAACCACCGCTCCGCCTGTGAGCGGGTGTTGGTAAAGACCAGCGAAGTCGCCACTCGTCCAAGCACCTCCACCACCTGCGGCAGCAGCCGCATCCCCATGTGCCCCGCCCAGGGAAACCGCTCCATCGGCTTAGGAATCAGCGTCTCAATCTCGATCGCTCGAGGCACATCAGCCCGCACGATCCGTGGAGAGGCGGAGGCGGGCCCCACCAGGGCGGTGGCGGCTTCGTCGATGTTGCCGAGCGTCGCCGAGATTCCCCAGGTCATCAGCCCTGGGGCAAGGCGACGAAGACGGGCGAGCGCCAGTTCCGTTTGCACGCCCCGCTTGCTCGAGAGCAGTTCGTGCCATTCATCGACCACCACCAGCCGGAGGCCCGCGAATGACTCAGCGGCGTCTTCCAGCGAGAGCAACAGCGAGAGCGACTCAGGCGTGGTGATCATGGCTGTCGGTGGACGCATCCGCATCGCACGCCGCGCCGCAGTCGGTGTGTCTCCCGTCCGCATGCCCACGGTCCAGTCGGGAGCCAGCTGGGGCAGCGGCTCGCGTAAGGCTGCAGCCGAATCAGCCGCCAGCGCACGCAGCGGGGTCAGCCAGATCACCCGCAGCGGCTCCGCAGACCAGCCAGCGGCCACAGCCCCCAGCCAGACCGCCAGCGTCTTGCCGGTTCCGGTCGGGGCATGGACCAGCCCACTCTCTCCAGCACAGACCGCCTGCCAGACTTCACGCTGAAACGGAAATGGCTCCCAGCCACGTTCACGGCACCACGCGGCCGCTGTCTCACGGCGGTGCGTCGGCCCATCGCTTGCGAGGCTCCCCGCCACTCCTGACTCGGGCTTTGACTCGCGCTTCATGGCCGCTCCGCCTGCTGCGACGGAGGAAGCAAGGCCCGCAGATCTTCAAGCCGCCCCGCCTCAGCAGGCTGCTTCTCACGACGCCAGCGGGCAATCCGGGGAAACCGCAGCGCGATGCCAGACTTGTGACGCTTCGACGCAGCAATGCCATCGAAGGCAAGCTGAAACACGAGCGTCGGCTCCACGACCCGCACCGGTCCGTGACGCTCGCGTGTCGTCTGACGAATGATCCGGTCGATTTCCGCAATCTCAGCGTCGGTCAGACCGGAATACGCTTTGGCTGCTGGCACGAGCAGGTCACCATCCCAGACACCGAGGGTGTAGTCGGTGTGCAACGAGGCGCGACGACCATGCCCCGCCTGGGCGTAGAGTAGAACCGCATCGATCTCGAGCGGATCCACTTTCCATTTCCACCAGTCACCACGTGGGCGGCCAACCCGATACGGGCTTTCACACCGTTTGAGCATCAGCCCTTCGACACCACGTTCACGGGATGTCGCCCGGGCTTCAGCGAGTGCTTCCCAGCTGTCGGCTGAGACCCGCGGCGAAAAAAATAGTCGAGGAGCTGGGGCTTCCTCCACGCCGTCGAGCGGAGCGGTCGGCTCGGTTCGGTCGGCCGTTTCCTCAAACGCAGGAAGCCCAAGCGCTGCGAGTCGTGCCCGTCGCACATGCAGCGGCTCCTCTCGCAGGTCTTGGCCGTCGGCCTCCAGCAGATCATACGCGACAAACACACAAGGAATCTCACGCAGTACCTTGGCTGTCACCCGCCGACGACCAGCTCGTCGTGAGAGTGCGGCAAAGCCGAGCAGCTCACACTCGTCGTAGGCCAGTACTTCGCCATCGAGCACACAGCCTTCAGGCAGGCGTTCGGCCGCAGCGATCAGTTCAGGAAAAGCATCGCTGGCGAGTTCCTCCCCTCGCGTCCACAACACCCGCACGTCACCACGACGAATCAGCTGGGCACGCATCCCATCCCACTTCCATTCCGCACTCCAGTCCGCCACATCCCCGAGCGAGGCCACAGCCTCGTCAACGGGTGAGGCGAGAAAGAACGGGTATGGCCGGGTCGGATCATCGACAGCGGCGTCTGCATCAAGCAGCTTCTGGTAGTCCTCGGCGGTGATCGCCGAAAGGCCCATCAGCCGATGCGCCATGGTCGCCGGCTCAACACCCGCGATCTCCGCCAGGGCCCGGGCGACGAGCGTGCGGGCCACGCCCACACGAAAACCGCCCGTGATCAGCTTGTGCCAGACAACCCGCTCGTCGCGGTGCAGCTGCTGCCATGTTGCGGTGACGATCCGCTGCTTCTCTGCAGGATCGGCAGCCGCCAAAGGCTCGATTGTGGCGGCGATCATCTCTGCCAGGCCACGCGACGGTGCGTCGACCGCGGCGTCAGGAAGTACGAGGGCGATCGTCTCGGCCAGGTCGCCGACCGCTGCATACGACTCTTCCAGGAGCCAGTCTGGAATGCCAGCCGCTTCGGCTGCCCAGGCACGCAGCAGGGTGGTGGTCACGCCTCGCCGTTGCCGTTTCCCCGAGAGCATCGCCAGGGCAACCGCGGCATCCTCCGCGGGAGCCTCGCTGAAGTAGACAACTAACGCTCGCACTTTCTCGGCAGTCCGAGTCGTCGCATCCAGGTCATGGAAGAGCCGAGCGAAGCGTCTCACGAGGTCTCCTCAACGGCTTCTTCATCAGCCTGCTCGTCCGGCAGGGCAGGGGAGTCGCTGTCGGCCGCCGGCTGATCAACGTCGCTCTCGTCACTCCCTTCCTCGCCATGAAAGCGGGTGCTGAGTTCGGAGGCCTCGATGCCTCGTTCACAGAGGAACCGAGCGAAGCTGGCGGTGCTGCCATGCGTGACGTAGACCCTCCGGGCTCGGGAGGCTTCCACCGCCTGCACGAGGCCTGGGAAGTCGGCATGATCGGAAAGGATGAAGCCGCGGTCGAAGCCACGTCGCCGTCGCACACCACGGATTGTCATCCATCCGCTGGCCATCGCTACCTGCGTCTCACCAAACGTCTTGAGCCACCGGCTCCCGGCAGCCGATGGCGGCGCAATCACCATCGCGCGGCCACCGCCCGCTCGTCGTGTCGCCGGGGCGAGCTGGTCGATCGGGGGGAGTCGCACACCGCTGTCACGATAGGCCCGCACCATCTTCATGACCGCCCCATGGGCGTAGATCGGCCCGATCGATGGGTCGAGCATTGAGGCAAGTCGCTGGGCTTTCCCCAAGGCGTACGCAAACAGCACGCATGTCCGCCCCGCCTCTCGACTGTCGCGCCACCAGGCGTTGATCGAGTCTGCCGTGTCTTGGGGATCTCCCCAGCGGTAGATCGGGAGGCCGAAGGTCGACTCGGTGACGAGCACGTCGGTCTCGACCGGCTCGAACGGATCGCAGGTTGGGTCGGCTTCTAGCTTGTAGTCGCCCGTGACCACCCAGCGGACCCCGCGGTGGGTGACACACACCTGCGCCGCTCCCAGGATGTGGCCGGACGGCACGAGTTTGAGATCCACATCCCCCACCCGCACCTGCTCGCCACGCCGCAGGGTGTCGATCCTGGCCGAGCCACCGACCCGCTCCCGCAGCACCCGTTTTCCGGTTGAGAGGCAAAGATACTGTCCGCAGCCGCTACGGGCGTGATCCGCATGGGCATGCGTGATCACTGCTCGTGGAACGGCCCGCCAGGGGTCGATGTGAAAGCCACCCGCCGGACAGTAGAGCCCCGCAGGCGACATCTCGAGCGTGCCAGGCATCTCAAGTTCGGTCGATCGCTGCGGCAGGGTTGGCATCGTTGAGGCAGACCTCCGTCGGCGAAACGACGGCAGACCAGCCAACACCGCCCCTAGCGGTAGGCCGAACTGCCCACGGCCGGGAAGCGGTAGCCGCCGAATCCCATCGGAGCGTAGCTGGGAAAGTTGCCCGGGACGAGCCCCTTAGGCAGCCCGTACATCTCCCAGGTCGGTGTGCCCGGCTTCGTCGGCGGCACAAAATACTTCGGTCGGTCGTTGATCCCTGTCTTGTAGGGCGACTCACCCGGCTTGTAGGGAGCCTGATGCTTGGGCGTCCCCCCGGCGACACCGCGTGTGGTGTAGCCCCGCTTCCACCACTTCCCAGATGCTTCGGCCTCTGAGGGCAGCGACGTCACCAGCAGGCCGCCGGCCATCGCGAAGAGAAGCATGGCTCCAATGTTGGGCAGGCGGATCGGCATGGAATCGTTCTCCGGCGAGGCAAGACATGCTGCGGTCAGAAGCGACCGCGACCAACGGAGTCACTATCGACGCTCCCGCTTGGCCGACCTCAAAACTGTCCGGAAGTACCGGTCAGGCAGACTGGGCGGTTGGGTGGCCTTCCCAGCCAATGGTCACCGGCATGCCAAAAACCTGCTCAAACAGCTGCCGCCGCCGCTCGGCCCCCCAAATGTCCACCTGCGGCTCTTCGACCGCCATGGTCACCAGCGTGACGCGATCGTCCTCAATCACCGCTCGCACATCTCGGACCTGCTGCGAACGGCTGCGATCGAGCCCCCCGGCGAGCCTGAGAATGGCCGCCAGCCGCCGCACCCGCTCTTTTTCGCCAGATGAGAGCCGCCTGAAACTGTCGTGCTTCTTTTTCGGGGACGCGCCGCGGTGATAGCGAGCGACGTTCGCAATCAGTTCCAGATCGTGCTGCCGCACACCAGGAAGCTGGCTGTTGCGAATCAGGTGATAGCTGTGTTTGTGGTGCTGCTCATAGCTGATCACATAGCCAACATCCTGCAGCCGAGCGGCCATCTCGAGCAGTTCCCGATCTCCCTCAGGCATTGAGAACCGCTGCTGCAGGTCAGCGAAGATGCGTCCGGCCAGAAAGGCAACCTGCCGACCATGCTCCGCTTCTCCAGAGCATGCGTCAGCAAAACGATCCACCGCCGCCACTCTCGCTTCGACGGTCGAACCCTCGCTATCACCCGAGGCGCGAATCATTTCTCGCAGCAGCCCATCACGCACGCCGCGGCTATGCACGATCAGGGTGTTGACCCGAAACCGCTTCATCATCGCGTCGATGATGGCGATACCCGCGACGATGATGTCAGCTCGGTCCGGCGTCATCCCCGGCAGCGATCGCCGCCCGCGAACCGGCATCTTGCGGAGCCGATCGAGCAGATGGCGTACGTCTGCATGGGAAGCACGAAACCCTGCCACTTCTTTGTCGCTACCACGCTGCGACGCCATCAGCAGATCCGCAAGCGTGGTGAACGTCCCACCGCAGCCAACCATGAAGTGCGGCGCAAAAGGTGGCTTCGTGGTCATCCGTTTAAGACAGTCGGCGATGTCGCTTTCCAGCTTAGGAAACATCTCTGCGATATCGGTCTCGCCGTTGGCCGCAAACCGTTCGGTCAGCCGAACAGCCCCGAGCGGCGTGGAGTAGATCTCTTCGATCATCTCGCCGGTGGAAAAGACAATCTCCGTGCTGCCACCTCCGATGTCGGCAACAATCACGTTCTTGCCGCTGAGATCAAACGCGTGCTGCACGCTCGAAAACGCATAGCGGCCTTCCTGCTCACCGGAAATCACCTCCACCTCGAGGCCAATCTCTTCGCGAATCCGCTGACAGAAGGCCGGCCCATTCCCCGCCTCGCGGATGGCGCAGGTGGCAATCACTCGGAGGCTCTCGGCCTGGAACCCCGCCGCGATCTGCTGAAAGGTGTTGAGGGCTGCGAGCGTCTGCTCCATCGACTCGGCATCAAGATTGCCGTCGCGGCCCACTGAACGACCGAGCCGCGTCGGCTCCCGTTCCTCATCGAGAATTCGGTAGTTTCCACCCCGCACAGCCTCCGCAACGATCAGGCGAACGCTGTTTGAGCCGATATCAATCGCGGCCAGGCGACCGGAGAGGTCGGCGGAGAGATACCGCTGCTGATTCGATTCGATGCCCACAACAGTTCCCGCTACGGTGGTGGCCGGCAGGAAGCCATGATAGCCTCCGCCGACGTCGTTGACGTCTGTCCGGAGACCAGCAGCACACCGACGACTTTTTCCATCGGAACCTGGCGTCCCAATCTTCAACTGATGTCCTCACGCGAACTCTCTGATCTCCCGCTTCCGACGGCCTATACACGTGGCCCGGAAGGTGTCGTCTCCAGTCTCCACGATCCGACTGCCCAGACAGCCCCGCCGCCAGGGCCGCACTCGGCCGGCAGAGTCGTGACTGTCGGCAACTTCGACGGCGTGCATATCGGTCACGCCGTCATCGTGCACCGTCTCTGCGAAATGGCTGCCGCAAAGAATGCCGAGTCTGTGGTCCTCACGTTCGATCCCCACCCCGCAACGCTCGTGCGGCCAGACAAGGCCCCCACCCCACTCTCCACGGCCGTGCGGCGGGCCGAACTCCTGCTCGGCCTTGGTGTCGACCGTGTGCTGGTGCAGCCCATGGTGCCGGCGGTTGTCGCGCTGACGGCCACGGAGTTCTTTGACCAGGTGCTCTGCGATCGGCTGGCAACGGTCGGTCTTGTCGAAGGCGTTGACTTTCACTTCGGCCGCGGACGTGAAGGCAACGTCGACACACTTGCGACGCTCTGCCAACAACACGGCATTGCTTTTGACGTTTTACACCCGGTGCAGCAGGACGAGTCCACCATATCGAGTTCTCGTGTCCGCAGCCTGATCGCTGCGGGTGAGGTAGCCTCCGCCAACCGACTCCTGACTGCTGCCTACCGCGTCAGTGGAACAGTTGTGGAAGGCGCTAAGCGAGGCCGCACGCTCGGCTTCCCAACTGCCAACCTCGGGGATCCCCAGACACTGCTCCCGGCTGCCGGCGTGTACGCAGCAACAGCAATGGCAGAGGGTGATGGCACCGATGATGACCGCTCCGGCTGGTATCCAGCGGCCGTCCATATTGGTGCCAACGTGTCATTTGGAGAGACACACCTCTCCGTGGAAGCACACCTGATCGGCTTCGAGGGAGACCTCTACGGCCGCACCCTGCACGTTGACTTCCTGCAACGGCTGCGGGAGACTCATCGCTTTGATTCACCGGGGGCACTCATCTCCCAGCTCAAAGCAGACGTCCAGCAGGCAGCTGACCTCGTGTCCGCCTCGGGACGGCTGCTCCTGCCATCCCGCACCTTCCCCTTGCCCCCACATCCACATGCGTCTTGACTGGGCTAGTCTTCTCGATCTTCTTCGCACCACACGGCGTTTCGTGCTCACCAGCCACATCCGCCCCGACTGCGATGCCCTCGGTAGTGAACTCGGTCTTGCAGCAGGGCTCGAAGCACTCTCGAAACGCGACGGCATCGAGCGTCATGTACGAATCGTCAATGCACAGGCCACCCCTGCGTCGTTGGCCTGCCTCGATCCCACTCGTCGCATCGAGTCGCTCGAGCAGGGAGTCACCGCTGCCGACCTCGCCGACCGGGAGATGCTGATCGTGCTCGACACGAGCGCCGTTGCTCAGCTGGGAGCGATGGCAGACGTGGCAGCCGGTATGCGTGAGAAGGTGCTCGTCATCGACCATCATGTGAGCGAAGACGATATTTCGGATCGCTGGTTCAAAGACACCGCTGCCGAGGCCACGACCCGCATCGTGTCGGAGATCCTGATGCGGCTGGGTGTGTCCTATACCTCAGAGATCGCCACCCCGCTGTTTGCAGGCCTGGCCACCGATACCGGCTGGTTTCGCTTCCCCAATGCCACCGGTGAGACCTTCCGTGTCGCCTCACGGCTCGTCGATGGTGGAGCCGATCCCACAAAGATCTACCGCGAGCTGTTTGAGCAGGAAACGCTCGCCAGGCTCCACCTCGTTGGCCGCACGCTCGCTGGAGCCATGGCAAGCCATGAAGGCAAGGTGATTGTGAGCACGGTCACCCAGGAAGACTTCAAGGCCACCGGCGCAATTCGCAGCGACACCGAAGACCTTGTCAACCAGACGCTTACCGTGAAGGGAACCCAACTCGCAGCCATCGCCATCGAGCAGAGCGACGGCACCATCAAAGCGAGTTTCCGCAGCCGCTGCGGCGTCGACTGCAGTGCCCTCGCTGGCACCTTCGGTGGTGGTGGGCACAAGGCCGCTGCCGGAGCAACCTTGGCTGGACCGTTTGAGACGGCCCTCGCGGCCGTGCAGGCAGCGGTCGACAAGGCCTGGACTGCCTATGCCGCAACAGACCATGCCACTTCCTAGCGCTGCAGAACGTTCTTGGACCAACAATCCGCTTCGGCCAAGAGATTTTCTGCCACCCACGACAACACGTTGAACAACCAGCAGATGGGGCCTACAGCGAGGATCCTATGTCAGAGAACGCTCCTATTCCTCCGGCTGGCGACCGGAGGTCATTCTTGGCAAAAATCGTCGCCATGGTGGGAGGCGGACTCGCCACGCTCACCCCAGTGGCAGCCGGCGTGTGGATGTCCCTCGACCCACTGCGACGCAAGTCAGCAGCGGCCACCTTCCTCCCAATCGCCGACGTCTCCAGCGTGCCTGACGACGGGATGCCGCGACAGTTTCCGGTAATCGCTGACCGCACCGACGCCTGGACCGGGTTTGCTGCGGAGCCGATTGGAGCGGTGTACCTCCGCCGCGAAGCAGGCTCCGATACCGTCCAGGCCTTCACGGCAACCTGTCCACACGCTGGCTGCTTCATCGAACTCGATCAGAGGGATCGCTGCTTCCGCTGCCCCTGCCACAACAGCTCGTTCACACTCGATGGCGGCATCGTTTCGCCAAGCCCGAGCCCTCGTGCCATGGACCCTCTTGAGTGTGAAGTTCGTGATGGGCGAGTGTCCGTGAAGTGGGAAAACTTCTACTCCGGCATCGAAGCGAAGGAGGCCCGGCCATGAGCAGTGCATCTGGGCCCCGCACCGGCTCTGAGCCGGGGAGAAGGAGTGGCCCGCTGAAGAAGTTGGCCGATTTCTTTGATGATCGCACTGGCTACCGAGCCTTCGTGCACGAAGCGCTCTACGAGCGTGTGCCGGGGGGAGCCCGCTGGCGGTATGTCTGGGGCAGTACCCTGGTCTTCGCCTTCATCACCCAGGTGATCACGGGACTGGTGCTCTGGTCGAGCTACTCGGCAAGCGCTCAGACCGCGTGGGAGAGCGTCTACTACATCCAGCATGAGATGGCCGGCGGCTGGCTTGTCCGCGGTCTGCATCATGTGATGGCCCAGGCGATGGTCGTGCTGCTGGCACTGCATCTCATGCAGGTGGTGATCGACGGGGCCTACAGGGCCCCCCGCGAGGTGAACTTCTGGCTCGGCCTGATTCTGATGAAACTCGTGCTCGGCATGGCGCTCACGGGCTACCTGCTGCCGTGGGACCAGAAGGGCTACTGGGCCACCCGAGTCGCCACCAATCTGGCCGGCCTCGTGCCGATGATTGGGCCCTCGTTGCAGCAGCTTGTCGTCGGTGGGCCAGACTATGGGCACCACACCTTAACCCGCTTCTTTGCGCTGCATGCTGGGTTCCTGCCCGGCACACTGATCGGCTTCCTGGTCATCCACCTGATCCTGTTCCGCAAGCATGGGCTCTGCGCGAAGCAGCCACTGAAAAAGCCAGACAGCATGTTCTGGCCTGATCAGGTGTTGAAAGACGTGGTGGCGATGCTTGCGGTGCTCGCAGTGGTCATGGGAGTGATCCTGTTACCAGCAGTGCGTGCCATGGTTGAGGGACGCCCGATTGTTCCCGGCGAACTGGGTGCTGAGCTCGGTGCACCTGCGGACCCCTCACAGCCGTACGCCGCCGCTCGACCTGAGTGGTATTTCCTGTTCCTGTTTCAGTTCCTCAAGGTGTTTGAGGGCTGGGGAGCCAACGGAGAGTTTCTCGGCGCGATTGTCGTGCCGGGAGCCGTGCTCGGCATGATGTTTCTGATGCCTCTGATAGGCCGCTGGAACCTCGGTCATCGCTTCAATGTGCTCTTCACCTTCGCGATCCTGGTTGGGGCTGGACTGCTGACAGGGATTGCCCTGCAGGAAGACTACGCCGCCCTCTGGGCAGACCGTGAGGCGTATGCCGACGCCGAACAGCTGATTGAAGAAACGCAGAACGATCCGGAGAAGATCGCCACCGCCCTCGGCAACGACGAGACGAGGCTCGCCGAGTTTCAGGCCAAGGCCCACGAGCTTGAAGCTATCCGTCGCTCGGAGGCGTTCCTCTCGGCAGTCCAGCAGGCTGAGTTCGATGCCCACCGCGCCGTGGAACTGGCTGGACGCCCCGAGCGGATCCCACCGGGTGGTGCCTTAGAACTGATCCGCAACGACCCGCTCTCACAGGGGCCACGCCTGTTTGCTCAGCACTGTGCAAGCTGCCATGCGCACGTTGACCCGACGCTCGAAGAAGCCCCGGCGATGCTGGCTGCGTCGTCTGCAGCCAATCTCTACGGCTTTGGGTCGGCCGAATGGGCCCGCGGGCTGCTCGATCCTGAGGCGGTTGTCGGCCCAGCCTACTTTGGCAACACCGCGCACGCTGACGGCGACATGGTGTCGTATGTCACCGACGACATGACCGATGCTGATACCTGGAGTGATGAGCAGATCGAGGCAGTTGTCCTCGCACTCGCTGCAGAAGCGGCGGTCGTCAGCGATGAGTCGGCTGATGTCGAAGGTGTTGATGCTGACCGTCTCGAGCAGGGCAGGGCGTTGCTCGCCGACGAAGAGCGGTGCGGAAGCTGT
>Ga0181606_10001738_pt1 | contig 18975 bp, 43 predicted proteins | sample 041ome_10_FD_132994 | JGI IMG/M metagenome (GOLD analysis project Ga0181606, IMG submission 132994) | Coastal salt marsh microbial communities from the Groves Creek Marsh, Skidaway Island, Georgia - 041412US metaG (megahit assembly) | ecosystem: Environmental > Aquatic > Marine > Intertidal... | reverse complement strand
TGTAGAAACCTCATATGGGTCATCATCATCTGAAAAGTTGTTAAAACCTGGTTCTTCAAACATCTTCTCAACTTCACCATCATTTATAATAGCTGCGTATCTCCAAGACCTCATACCAAAACCTTGTGCTGGTTTATTTACTAACATTCCCATGTTTCTTGTAAATGTACCACAACCATCTGGTATCATTTTAACCTGTGTTATTCCTAAATCTCTTGCCCAAGCATTCATTACAAAGGCGTCATTTACAGATATGCAATATACATCATCAATGCCCTTTTCTTTGAAGTCTAGGAACATATTATCATAAGTTGGTAATTGTTGACCAGAGCATGTTGGTGTAAATGCACCAGGCAAACTAAACAATAAAATTCTTTTGCCTTTAAATAATTCATCTGTAGTTTTATCTACCCATGAGCCGCCAATAAATGAACAGCCACCAATTTCATCTGTATCACCAGTTCTAAATTTAAATGTATGTTGCTTCATAATATCCTCTAATAATTAAACAATGCGTCTTTCGTGGGATTAGTTGGAACGCACCCACAATCTTCCGGGAAGAGTCCATCTATGAGAAAGATAGTCCCTACTCAAAACTAAACATGGTGTCTTCAGCCACTCGGCCGTAACCCTCCATGCCCATGCCTTTAGCCCTCTTAAGCTATATTCAGCCAGAAAGAATAATACACTTGCAATTGTAAAATTGTTACGCATTGTTTATTAATATACACCATTTACGCTAGATTGTCAAGCGTGGAATAATCAGCGTATATTAAATTTTGTTTACCGTCCCATTCAGAAATAGGACCATTGACCTTATCACGGCCGTCATTAAATCTGTTAATTTTATAAAACTTGATATTGGGGTACCAATCCATAAGTGTTCGCCATTGTCTAATCCAATTAACACCTGGTGTTGGACCATTTTCTTTTGCGACATAATGTTTTGTACTCTTATATAAATTATTGACATGATTATCTGTACTATTAATATCATGTCCTATCATATAGATTTCATCAGGTTTTTCTCTTAGCACAGATACATAAGCACTACTAGCACCACAAGCCCAACCAAAATCACCTGTCACTTGACCGGGATATGGTTCTAAATCTGCTATACTATGTGAATAATCTGGATCCTGTATCCATGACACTTTAATTTGTGCGTTGTTAATATTCTTTTTATATTTCTCACCGTTTCTTTTTATCATGTCAACAATACCAGATAGTTTAGCACCATGCATAACATATTCTTGTGCATTGTTTCTTTCATTTGAAACTAATATTTCTTTTAGATGATTGTCGGCTTCTAACTTTTCCATACCACCATATATCATTGGTTCATATGTCATAGCAGGCACTTTAGTCCAATCTCTAAAATAACAAGGTATCTTTTGTGCTACACCAGCATGATATATCTCATGCATAATACCATGGTCAACAGCAGTCAATACATCTGGCATAAAGTCTCTGTATAATGCATTGCAACCATAAATGTTACCAAACTGTCTTAACTTTGATAAGTCAAAACCTTTTCTACTTTCACCATTGCCTATACAAAAAACTCTTTTCAAAACCACCCCATTGCTACTGTCCAACCAAACACATTTACGATTGTAAAATAACTTACTAACATTGTAGGCCATGCCAACTTTCTACGATAGTGTGCATATACGGCTGTCAAACTTCCTAAAAAGTATCCTGGATAAATGTATCTCATATCTGGATTATCTGCTGTAAATGCCATTGTCATACTTGCACCTACAATAAAAATAAAACTTACTAACTCATAGTAAAATGCCACCTTATCTGATTCGTAAGATGATAACCAAAAATCTTTAATTGTCTTTATCATTGTCCTATCCAACTATTAATAATACCCATAGCATAGATAGCCATAGATATTGCGTTTAATACTATCAGCGCTCTATCGTGCCATAGCAATCCTACAATTAACCAACCTGTCATACCTAGAATTGCAGGATACAAGTTGTAAGGAAAAATATTTACTGAAGTCATTACCATAGCAATAATCAACAGCACACTACTTGCCCATTTAATATACCAAGATAAGTCACCTTTTGGTGTTATCTTTTTATATACTCTACTACTATTTAATTTAGCAATCTTTTCATCTAATTTTTCGTCTATTGGTTTAATCTCTTTCATTTACAAATACATCTTTTAATGTTAGTTTTACTTGTGTTTCATTATATATCACAAATGGTTTTAATTTGGCAAGCGTATGTGCGATTTTAGGCCATACAACTTTTTCATCAATTTCTTTATTCCATACCTTGCTAAACGATAATACTGAATCAAGAATGACGGTGGTCTGGATGTGTATTTTCTTTTGAATATGTAATCGTAAAATTCTAGGATGTTGGCCTGAATTAACGAGAAAACCATCATTAAAAGAAATGCCACGGTTGCTAAGGTCATTATTGATAGATACACAATCGTTTCTAAAATGATAGTCAAACGACTCTTTATACTTTCGCCACTTGGTATAATTCTCAGAACCTTCATTGCCTACAATATTACCAACCCACTTATTACCATCAAGAGCAAAATTAGAAACAAAATAATCCAATATGTCTCGCTCATTATATCTTTTAGAAAGTTTATGAAAAAAGTACCTATCTGGCCGTTTCGTAAAGCTTTCCAACTTTGCTGTAACTCTTCCACCATACTTATTGTAATCATAATCGGTAGTAAAATGATTTTTAACAGCCAAGTAAGTTTTAAATACATCAAATCCACCATACATAATTATAATTTATATTCAAAATTTTGTGTCTCTTCATTAATATGTACCTGTTTTGCACCATTTCTAATATGAAAGTGTGTAGCCATAGGTGTAAGTGGTGATAAAGTTACCAATCTTTCAAAATTTTGTGTATCAGCCCATTCGGCAAGTTTTTTAATAATCTCTTTACCTGCACCTCTTTTCCTAGACCATACAGTATATGCAACACAAATTGAACCTCTTTGACCATCTTGATTGGCAGCCTGCGACATGTAATCCATTTCTCTTACTGTAAATGGTACTTCAGGACAAAATGCTGTACATACAATTGCTTCAATTTCATCATTATATTTTAGACCAAATATCTTTCTACCATGAGTGATTCTAAAACCGAGTGTCAACTCTGGTCTAACAGGATCCTCTGATACATCAATGTCATCTAACTCGACAAGTTCAGTACCTTTTACCCATTTAAAAAAATCATCAATTCTGTCTTTATACTTTTTCATCTAACAAATACTTTGCACTAATTGGAAAATGGTCTTTTAAATGTTTTGCCATTTGTTGGGTTATCATTCTTGTTTCTTCTTGTGAGTCTGGTTTATTTCTTAAATTACATACACGAGCAAATGCCATTACTGAACCTGTCCAGTACCACTCTGTCATCATGTTTTGTGGTAAAACCATTCTAGCCATTTCAGGAGCAATGCCTTCTTCAATCATATCATTATAAACTGTTTTACATGCCTGTACCACATCTGTAATATCAAACTCTATTTCTTTCTCACTCGAACCTTGTTTTTTATTTTCTGGTGCACCACGCCAAATAAAAGGTACATAAAACTCTGGTGGTGTATCTACATATCTTCGACTTACTTCATTCCACACTAAACCAACTTGGTGTTTTACTAATTGTCTTGCAACAAACACAGGTGCTTTGATTAAAAACTGTAAAGTGGTATGACCAAAAGGTGACCAATGGTCATGTTCAGCAAGATACTTAATTAATTTTTCATCTTTCTCATCAAACTCACTTTTCTTTTTATTAAATGATACACGAGCTGCATTTACAACTGATAAGTCACTACCCATTTTATCAATCAATTCAATGTTCATACTGGTAATTTTCCCGTCTCCTCAATTTTCAAAAGTTTAGCATTTGAAGCTTCAACTTGTATTTTTTCTTTTAGTGCTTTTGAGATAAGTCGACCAACTGTTTCGACTTCGATTTGATTCTGTTCACAATACCATAGTATTGCGTCCATGTAAGATATTGGTCTTTTTTCTTTAACAACACCCTCTATAATTAAACTAAATTCTTTGCTATTCATATTATTAATATATCACTTGTTGTTAAATTTGTAAAGCGTGGATTGTTTCTGTTACGAGGTACAATCCACAAAACCCTAAACAGCCTAAGCTGCTAATGCAAAGTTATTATCGTTTGCGTTTAATTAGCATGAAAGGTTGCCACCTATTAATCTCTTACAATTTTCTCAACACCTGTCGAGCCTAGTTCAGCCCCATCATAACTACATGAAAATTGTCTGTGTTAATCTCTTCATGTAGTTATGGTGGAGCTGGAGGGAATCGCACCCTCGTCCAGTATGTCTACCATAATTGTCGTCAACGACTAATTCTTTTTATAAGTTTAAACCCTTTGACAATAAATCTGGATTTACTGTAGCGTCAAAACTTATGTATAATATACACGATTCGGTTCCGTTGGGAGCTTGCATTGTTACCATTTGTTGTGTAGTTCCTTGTTTAATCCAAGTTGTTACAATAAATGCAATCTCTCCATTTTCATCACCACCTACTTTACCAAAAGATATTGTAAATGGTATCCACTCTTCTTTTTCTGCAAATTTTAAAACTTCTTTACTTGTACCACAAATTATAGGTGCATGTGAACCATAAAACTCATAATTTTCTTCAGCTTGTGTCTTAAAACTAAATGTGCAAGATGATATTACAAAGACTAATATAGCTATATACTTTAGCATGGTATCTCCTTATAGAGACCATTATGACTTTATGCCTTTTGTCTTCTCTTCATAATATTTATAGAAACCTTTAATTGCGTCACCAAGTTTTTGTTCGTAATCAGCTTTGTTCTTTACGAATGCCTTAGCAGAACCATCTTCACCTGCTTGTAAAATTACAATCTGGTCAATAGGTGTACCAAACAATTCTTCATACATAATTGCATAAGCAGTACATTGAATATAATAGTTTTCGTTCCAACTATCAACTCTTTCTTTATTAGCAGTTTTGAAATCAATTACAGATAGTTTACCATTGTATTCTGCAATACAATCAACTTGACCTGCAACGGTCAGTTTGGTACTATACATAATAGTTTCAAGACAATGAATATTGTCAATCTGGTCAAGGTATGGTTTTAAAAGTCTAAACATACCTAAAGGCAACACATCACGAATAGACGGTGTTTCACCTTTTAAATATTGTTCTACCAAAGTATGTGTAGCTGAACCTCTACGAGCAGCTCGATTCATTTCCCATTTCGCTGCCTCTTCGCCAACATTTTTACGCCATGCGACAAGACCTGGTTTTGGGATTGCACCTAATACGGTTGTAATACTTGGAAAGTTTTTATCGCCGACTGAGTAAAATCTAAAACCATCAATATTTTTACCTTTGGTTTTAGGTAACTTACTCTCATCTAGTTGTACAAAGTTTTTAGTCATATCAATTCCTTTTTCATTTTATATCTATATTATATACGCATATTCTCTTATTGTCAAGCCTTAAATGCCTTTTTTGGCATACATATCGTTGAGTTTGTCACGCTCAACTTTAAAAGGTTTATCAATTCAACTAATCATAGTCTTAGCTAATTGAGTTGTTTCATCAACTCTTCTTGTCCAACCTTTACCAAATGTATCAAATGTACTTAATTTTTCATAATAAGCCTGTCTTGCTTCTTGGTAATTGTCAATAGACTTTGCTAAACCATTAGCGTCAACATATTCTTTTAGTTTTGCTAAAGTATTTGGTCCAATACCACCATCTGCAACTGTACCAATCATTGTTTGTAGGTACTTTGCCGCTCTGCCTGGTCCTGCATTAACACCAAAATCAAAAACGCAAAGGTCTAAACCATCTGGTAGTTCATCACCTTTCATTTTATCCCAATAACCTTTTTTATAAATTGGTGCAACATCTTCAACTGTTAAGTCTTTCATGTCTTTTGTGCCACCATGTTCTTCGTAAACTCTTTTAGTTACACCTAAATTAGTTTCTCCGCCTGGATCCTTAGGATGATTTACATATCCGCCTTCATGGTGTAAAATAGTCTCTAGGCATTTGTCGTAGTTTTTTTGCATTTATTTACCTCTTGTTATCTGTAAAAACTTTTCTATTTGTGCCTTAATAATTGGTGTTCTATTTGGCCAATGTATATAAGGTTCATCACTTTTCATTAAGTTATACAAAAAAGGCAAAATTAACTTCTCTGCCTCTTTAAATCTATTTGTAACTTCTTCACTTTCTAGTGTTGTTGTTACTTGGTCTTTTTCAGCCACAATTTGCATGATTTCATTCATCATACTTTTAATATCGCTTACATCTGACTTGACTTTAGCAAGTTCAATATTGTTATTTTCAATAACAGTAGTATCTACCGTAGGCGCTTCTGGTGCTTTACTTACTGGTGTAAAACCCCAATCTTGGTCAAGGTCATACTCTCGTAAATAATCTGGTATATCTGCCATTACTTTTTCCCTTGTTGTCGTTTACGGTGTTTTTCAATCACTTGTTTTGTTTTAACTTCTTTGATACTTTTCTTTTTATATCTATTAGCTAATTCACTAGTAGGATGAGCGTCAGCAATTCTTTGTAAATTGTCGTTCCAGCCACCATCATTTTTCATACTACCCATACCAACAACACCACTTGATATATTTATAGTGGTCAGTAATTGTTTGATATGTTTATTCTTTGCTAAAAATTCTTCTTTTTCAGCAATAGTCATCATATCATCATAGACCTTTTTGGTCTTTGTATTCTCAAAAGTATAAATTGGCATTAACTTTTAAATGGATCCTTAACTGTAAAATATTTTTCTAGCATTTCTAATTGGTCATCATACTCTGCTATTACCTTTAGTTCTTTTTCTGCTTCAGTTAATACATCACCATGTTCACCGATACCCACAGATTTTTGTAAAATTACTTCTACATTCATTTTGTGTTTTTCAATGTGGCCAATGGCATGTTGTTTTAAAGCTTCTATCATTTTATCACGCATATTGTTTTACTCCTTCTTGGTACCATTCTGGTATTTTTGCTGGACTTTTCCATGTAGCAAATCTTCTTTTCTCCATAATGTAATACTTTCTATAACTACCAACTGCGTCACCTGGTATTTTACAATGTTCAGGCATTGCTGGTTTAGGGTCTGTAGCTATTTTATTATATTTAGCATTTTGTGGAGGGTGTTTTAATATATCACCTAGTTTCTGTACTGTTAAGTGGTCATCTGTATGATTGTATCTTTTTTTGTATTCTTCATTGAGAGCCATCATATGTTTGTATAACCAAATATAATTATATGCACTTTCAAACAACCAGATTGTACTAGGGTGTTTTACCCAACCTGCTTTGTATAAGATAGGTTCTAAATTAGAGTTAGGGTGTTTCCACCTTTTAATCTTACGACCATTTTTGGTCTTGTCATAATACTCTGTACCATCCAATACTCTATGACAAGTACATAAAAGTTGTGCTGATTCTAAAATCATTTTTACAATATGTTTATCACACATTTGTTCAGCAGCTTTTACTGGATGTTTATCTACATAAAATACATTCATCAGTTTATCACCTTTCTAAAGTATTCCATACGGTCATACTTTTTACATAATTTAGATAAGACATTAAACCAAAAATCTTTAGCCCAATCAGTTCTTGATTCTCTACAGGCTTTTTCTGCATTTTTGATTCGTCTATCTTTTAAACTTTCTGAAATCATAGGTTCATTATATAACATTTTATACTCTTTGGCAACCACCTATTTGTCGTTCCACTCCATAATTTGGTCAAGTTTTATACGAATTTCGTCTGGATTTAGACCTAATTTACGCATTTCGTTATAATCCTTGGTCTGCATTTTACCCTCACCTATTTTTTTAAGAATACCTTTATAAAATTTTTCTCTATCTCTGACTCTTTTCGCTCTAGCTTTTGCGTTAGTAGCCTCTTTTTGGTAATCTTTTTGGACTTTGGCTTCGTCTTCTTCTTTTGCAACTTTTCTACTCCTCAATGATATATTAGCAGCTATCAATAATAATACAGCCAATGGGTCAAATACAAATATCAATACAATAATTACCCACCTAACAGCCTTATCAAAATGGTCTTTTGCCTCTTCACCATATATTAATTCTGCAATATATTTAATAGGTCCTACTTCAGCCTCAATCTTATCTTGTTCTAATTGTAGTGTACCTTTTTTATCTGTTAATTCTGCAATCGTATCACTAGCATTATTAATTGCTAATGTTAATGCGTCTCGTTCTGGTTTTTGTTTTTCTCTTTCTTTTAATCCTCTTGTGACATATTCCATGTCAACATATTTTTCTAATGTACTATCTAACAATGAAAGAGTTTTATTGGCTCTTGTAATAATTAATTCTTGTTGGTTTATTTGTTTATCAATCAATTCAATTTTAATATTATTTGATGATGTTGGTTGCACTTGGTCTAAGTGTGCTTTTGATAGAAAACCAAATATACCCATTGATGTAATGAATATTAAAACTACAACAGCAAATGTAAGATAAGCCTTTATAGTTTTTGGTACAAGTTTATTGTGCCAATTGTTATACAACCATGAGGCGGCTACAAGTTTACCAACTTCTAACGCACTACCCATAGCAATAATTGGTACAACTGCACCTGCGAATAAAGTAGCCAATCCCATAATAGAATAACCAGCGGCTATTACAGATATAGAAATGGCACTTAAAAATGTTATTAGTATTGTAAGCATATAAGTCCTAATCTAACTGTGGTATATTGTATTCTGTTCTTAACTTCTTAATGATACTTTTTACTTTAGGAAAATAGTTTTTATCTGAAGCATAAGCACCAAGTGTTTCTACATATTGTAAAGAATCTTCTACACCTTTGTCCCTTAATTCTCTGTACTTATCATAAGCACTACCATTATTTAGTATATCAATATAATGTTGAACACTATCACATTCATGCATATAGACTCTAACACCCCACTTTTTAGGATTGTTACTAGGTAACATATGTGGTTCTCTTAAATCATAAGTTCTAATACCAAACAAGTTCTTTCCCTCTAATGCAAATCTACTATTACCCCAACCACTTTCTAAAGCCGCCTGTGCTAATAATACTTCATATATTACAGGCGTTACATCAGTTGTAGTATTGTAAATATAATTTACACATGCACCTACACTATTAATAAATGTTTGATTGTTTGCTCTCTCAAAATCTGGTTTAGTGTAAGTATTAATTGTTTCTAAAGTTTCTACAATTTGTTCTAGTTCTTGTTCTTTAGCTTGTGCTTGACTATCTTGATATAGATGATACAAACCAAAACTAAATGCAAATATGGTCACTACCATAAGTGTGCTAGCAATAAGTTTTATCTTTTCTATTAATCTCATTAAGCCCTCTTAACAATGATGTAATCATAACTTGTAATGGACTCTGGTTCATTCTCACCATATTCTGACCATGTACCAATTTCTATATTCTTATTCTTCTTTTGAAAAAATTGTACATTGTCTTTGTCCATATATTTAGCCATGTTTTTAAATATCTTTTCAGATTGTTTTTCTGTAAAATTATTTAATACATCTGTAGCCCAATTACCAGTATAGTAAGTCATTTTAGTTTCGTTACTATTGATAAAATGGTCTAGTTTTTTCGGGACACCACTAATTACTGATTTGAGGTAATGGTCTAACTCTTTTGATTTTCTCACTTGTGACATAATATATTCTCCTTCTCATTTTATAAATCTGCAATTTTGAATTTTTTAATGACATTTTTAGTTGGTATAACAGTTGTGTTACCACCATCTGCAAGTTCATTATTATCATCATAATTGTAGTCACTCATCAAAACATGAACCTTATTATCTTTTTTTACCAACCATCCAGTTGATACACAAATAGCAGGTTTCATTCTTTCTATCTCTTTGATAGACTTCCAACCGGCGTCAGATTGAATATCCTCCCAATACACCAAATAAAAATCATATGTAAATGGTATTTCAGGTACACCGTCTTGAAATTTTTTTGATTTCATACTTCTCCCTACGAACACTCCTTATCAGCAATCTTCGTATCTTTTAATAATGCACACTTATATTTACTATCAGCGTTCATTCTTAATTCAGCGGCTAAACTTTCTAAAATAACAGGTAAGTTTTTTTCTAAAACATCTGTCATTTGTAAAGCAAAGTTATATGCCAACTTTTGCATTTCTGCCTCTAGTACAGAGGTGTCAACACCACTTCCAGAAACAGTTTCTTTAACAACATGACCTAAAACAGCCGTATTGTAGTCGTTTGCTTGTACAGATTTTGCAAAGGCATTTAAACCAAACCACAAAATTGCAAGTAAAACTAATATTTTTTTCATAATATATCCTTTCTCAATATTTATAGGTATAATATACACTAAAAATAGCCTTGAGTCAAGCACTTTTTTTGCTTTATTTTACTTGTTTTTTTGTGGTTTTGTTCTATTTTTGTTCTGGTTCTGGTCTCACAAAACTGTCATTCCAACCAAATGCTTCTTTAACAACTGATTCGGTCAAACCTTTATACATTTTATTTAAAGATTTGTTCTTCATACCAAGTAAAACTTTTGCTTCGTCTTGGTGCAAACCCTCTAACATTTGAATAAACATTTTTTCTTTTTGCACTTTATTGGTATCGTTATCTGCACCTTTAACAAAATGCCATAACCTTTTTGCTTCATTTCTCAATAAACCGTGTTCAGTACCAATTGGTGCTTCATTAGCAATATATGGTGGGTCACCTGCTGGTAAATCCCATACAATATTAGGGTCAAATGCACCTTTTAAAACTTGTTTAAGAGGAGCTGATTCGTTCTCTCTTAATACTGCAATCTTTTTAGGTTTATCTTTTGCGTTGTTAACTTTTTTTAAAATCTCTGACATAAGTTGGACATTTTCACCAATACCTGCTGTATTTTGTGATTGTCTCATCATTGCCGGATTCATTAGATTTGGATTTCTTTGTTGCTCTGCCATAATTTCTCCTTCAATTCAGTATTATTATTTATCCGTGAAATACTTATCACTATACCATTTATAATACGCCTTATCTGTAAAGATTTCTGCGATTTCTGAAGCTGGTACTTGGTCACTTCTTATACAATCTGCTAATGATTGATACTCATAGGTATCAACTTTTCTGGTCATTTTTTTATCTTTAGAGTTTTCAGCTAAAGTTCTAATATTTCTTTTATGATTTTCACTCATTTCAAAAAAATCACTCATTGCTCATCACCTTTAAAATAACCATCATAACTATGACAGAAACGACCATACCTAAAAAAAATAAACCTATCATAAAAGTAGAAAAGGGCGACTCAAGGCCGCCCTCTTCGAATAGTTAATTATGCTGAGTAAGCTACTTGCTTACCAAATACAGCGTTCATACCATTAATCAAAATTGCTTTTGATGGTGTACCAACTCTGTATGAAACACCAGCTGATGTTCTATTTTCATAAATCATCATGCCTTCGTTTCTTAGTTTACCAACCATTGCAGCTGGTGATTTAAGGTCAAATGTGTTTCTCAATGTTTTCCAAGAAACAGATTTACCTGTATTGAAAAGGTTTCTTACCTTTGTTGTTTTTGATGTTTTAGCTCTTGCCATAACTTCATCTCCTTTAGTGTTAAATAAAAATTTAAACATAATTGTTTAAACTCCTTTCTATTGAGTTTAATGTGCTCCCACAATTGCCAGGCAAAGCGTACTTTAGTAGTTTGACAGGCGAATTCTTATTTGTCATTGTCTGGTTCAAAGTCAGGTGTAAAATGTACATCAGCCATATCTGATAAATCTCTAACTTCGTCCTCTATATCTGGTGACAATGGTTTATGTGGTCTATGTTTTACATCTAAAACTTTAGAGTAATCTAATCTAGCTGATTTATTTTTACCACTTGTATTTAATGTGACCATTTTGTCTGTTAATTTCTGTGCTGGGTGTGGTTTATTAAAGTCACGGTAAACCAGTCCTCTAATTGTATCAATAACAAGTGCCAAGTCTGCCGTAAATGTCATTTGATTAGTTCTAATACCCATAGCAACAAATTTATCTAGTAATTGATAAGCAATATCATCTACATTACCCTCGACAAACTCTTTAGTCTGTTGTTCAACTAACTTTTTATGTTCTTTTTCATCAACAGGATGTTTAACAGATTCTTTGTTGTGAATTCTGTCTGTCGGAAATAATATAATATTGTCTTTATCATTCACTAATTAGTTCTCCCTTAAAATTAACTTTACCTTTATCGGCAAAGTGTTCTACTAACTGATTATAGCCACCAATTAGTTCGCCATCAATTTTAATTTGAGGCATAGTTCTAACATTTTTACCAATATCTTCAATTAATTTAGTAGGGTCAGAATCAAAATCTTTTTCTAAAGACTTCTCTTCGTATTCAAGGCCAAGATTTTTTAGTAATGTTTTGGCCTTGGTACAAAAGACACAATTGTTTTTACTATAAACTGTTATTGTCATCTTTATCATCTTTCTTTAGATTGTCCCATGCCTTTTGACTTTCGCCATTTAGGTTATATGCGTCAACAGCTTGTTCAATAGTGTAGTTATACATCTTATTAAACTCACCTAGAGGCAATCTCATGCCAATCCAAGTTCTATAGTAACCATTTTTTGTAAGTGTAACATCTTGAGCAAATATCTCATAACCTCTTACAGGCGTATCTGTGATAACATTTACTATTGCTGTCTCTACTTCGGTTACTACCGTTTTAGTTTCTGTTTTACCAAGTTCTTTAATGAATTGTTTTGATTCTTTATTCATTTCACCCTTGATAATATCTGCCAATTCAGATTTAGCCATCATTTTAGCTTTCTCAATTGACAACTGTAAATCAGGCGATACTGCTGTCGCAACACCAAAAATACATTGCTTATCATTATCTTTTTTTGTTAACCATTTTAGGTCACAAGCTTTAGACTCATTGATATCAGCCATGTACCATGCCGGTACTTTGTCAACTACATTACCACTTTCTGATTTTATCTTATAGGTACTATTCATACTAGAGCAGGCACTCAAACCTACGATAGCTACAAGAGCACCTAGTTTCATCACTTTGTTTTTTATCATAATTTATTACTTTCCCTTACATCATATACTAAATTTTGTAAAAAGTCAAGCGTGGATTGAACATAACCTAACGCCTGTTCACTCGATACATCATATAATATAATTAATACAAGAGCCACAATGATTAAATTTCTAATCATTTTACCTCCCATTCACCGTTTGTATCTAAACACACTTTTCCTGGTGTTTTAAAAGCATGTCCTGACCGACTATAATATCGGCAGTATTCTGGTGTATTCACATCATTGTAATAAAACTGAGCAAATAATTCCCAATAACTAGGACCATCATAAGCTCTCCTACCATCTGAACACTCCAAAATTTCTCTCTTTGTGATTGTATCTTCTTCTTGTACAATCTCAACTTTAACAAAACAATATTGTCCATCAACTTTGTCTGGTTTAATAGACACAATATCTGACCTTAAAATCTTTTCACCTGCAACTGCAATACCTGATATAAGTAAAAATATAATCAGAATAAAAGTCCAGGTCAAATATCTACGCATATTATATCTAGGGTCAAACATATTTCTTCAATTCTTCTATTGATTGTTTTGTATTATAAATGTCTTCTTCTAATTTGGCAATGGTGGTTTGATTATTTGTTAAACCAATTTCTTCTTGCTTTTCTTTTATTTCGTTCTCTAATTGTTCTATTCTTTCATTATATCTATTCATCTTTTTTCTATCCATCTCCCATCCGGCAACTGACAAGCAGTACCAAAAACCACTTCTCTATTGACACCACCAAGACCTATCAATGGCCAACTATTTGTAATATCTATTGTAGCGTCATAATCTTTACACTTAAAAGGTCCTACCATGTGTGATTTTGTAACATGAATAATACCTGAATTTCCTGTTTTCTTATTATACCAATTTGTATAACTTGAACCTGTACCACTTGTATTTAAATGGTCTACAAATACAGCATTGTGTACATCATAATCTGAATTATACATTAGTTCAGCACCTGCAAATGCACCAACAACAGCACATGCTCCAGCGGCATATGGGTCAGATATACCATTTTCAATACAAACAGCAGCCGCTGTCGTTCCACCCATTCCTGCACCTAAATGACTTCTATTAACGGAGCTGCAATTGGTCAGGAACACCAATGATAGTCCTAATAATAGTACCAATTGGATTGATTTCATACTTACCCTTTTCATTCTTCTTCATTGATGAACACGCTGTCATGGACAATACCAGTATAATCACCATACTCACCTGTTTCAGTTTTAGCATAATCTCCTTTATCGTGTGCCAACAGTAAACAATCTGCCTGTATGGTATCAATTAAGTTTTGTACTCTTAAATCTCTTTCACTCGATTTAGGGGTCTGATATTTCAAGACCCTTAAATCATCTGCCATTTTTTTAAGGCTATCAACCTTATCGCAAAATTCACTAATTTTGTGATTCATCTTTTTCGCCTAATAGACCAAACTTTTTTACAAGACTAGCAAAATCTTCTTTTGTTTTTGCCCAACTCTTTGCTTGGTATTCTTTAGTTTTTGTTACTTCACCATTAAACCATGTACCTACTTTACTTGGTACTTCACTAACAGTTTTTACAAACTCTTGTGGTGTAATAGTTTTATCCTCTGCTTTAGCAACACCTGTTATCATTAAGAAAGCTGCTATTGCTAATACCATAAACACTTTTTCTAAAAATGTCATACTTTCCTTCCTGCTGTTTTAATGTCCTCTTTGGCGACTACCATATAAGGACCTTTGTTATAAGCTGGAGCAACTGTAAAGTTCTTACTCGCCTCAATCTTCCAACTATTGTCAGGTTTTGTCCCACCTGTACCAATTTTGTTTGACAATGGTATCGCTTCAGCTGCTTGAACACCAGTAATAACATTATCATCTTCTTTAATCATTCTACTTACAATGTCAATAGCATGTCTACCATCTTTTGTTAACTTAATACGACCTTTATCATCTACATCAAAACCAAGTTTTTTAAGATACTTGATATGCTTTTGTAGAGCCTCAAGGTATGCCTTTGGTGGTTTTCTATTTCTTAATCTACGAATAGCACCACTTGAATTATTTGTATAGATAATAGCCATTAGTTTACACTTTCTCTTTGTGATTTATCAAATTCTGATTCAGCCATTTTTTCTGCATATGTTTTAGCAAATACTTTCATGTAAAAATGGTCTCTTGGATTTGGCGCTGAATAGGCCTCTAATAGATTTGTAAAGTTAACATCAACACCATCATAATACTCTGGATGGTTTTTTCTTAACTCTATATGGTCTTTGAAGAATTGAATACGATTGTCGTATTTCTCTTTCTTGCCTTTTGTGTCTTTAGATTTCGCAACATCAAACTCTGCGAAAAGAGTTTCTTTTGAATAAAATGACATAATATAAACCTTTCTCAATTGTTATTCACTTATCCTACCACAACCGTTTGGAAATGGCAAGCATTAAAAAAAGCGTGTTTTTGTTGACTTTTCTCGCCAGAAAAGCTGCCAGGATGCGCCAGGATTGACGAATCGAAGCGTCTGTGTACTATGATACCCCCTCTGGAAAGGGCATTTTAACTTCCTCAAAGTCTTTTTGACTTTCAGCCTCAGCCCATTTATCAAAAGCCTCCACTTCTTTTTGATGGTAGGCAATACACTCTTCACATTGTTTGACGGCGGTTTTAATGTCACCACCTTTAATCAAACCACGAATTTTCTTTAGGTCATCAATATGATTCAGAACATCAATCATTACTTTTCTCCTTTTTGGTCCTCTGAATTCATCAATAGTACAATGTAATGTACAGCTTTTAACAGGTCTTTTCTATTACGACCATCTTTCTTACCAAATCTTGCAAGATATTTAATTGCATTTGCTTGGCAAAAATCTTTATCTATACCACAAGACCTTAACAAGTCTTGTACTTGTACACCATCAGATACTTGAGCATAGTGTTGACCATAAGTACCTTTGATGTAATTTAAAACTTCTTCTAGTATTTTATCTTCATTATATTTCATATTATATTCCTAGTGCTTTTATAACATCTTCCTCTGTTAATGGCAACCTTTTTCCAGATTGGATCCAATCTACCATTTGTTCAAAGTTAAATGCTTCGTCTGGTTTATTTTCTTTTTCTAAAACTTTTTGAGCTGCTTTAAAAAACTTTAACATATTCATGTCTTGACCACCTACATCTGGTCTACTTTGAATTTTACCTGGTCTTTGATTTGACATGTTTACTCCTACTTTTAAATTCTGGTAAATGATTTAGATTTGCATATCTACCGTTGATATCTATTGCATAAGCCAATGTGGAAGTGTGTTCTTTAATTGTTTCTGCAAATAAATTCTTAGCTTCTTCATAAGTCTTAACTATGGTTTTGGTACTTCTATCAAGTGACCTCCACTCTACAATAGAATATTCTACTGCGTTATCTATCACGCTTTGTTCCCATGCATTAGGTTTATTATCCATGCATCCATTCCAAATCGTTTACAGCACTTCCTTCAACTCTATCAATTTGGTCAAAGTAACACCAATATGTACCATTTGTAGGACTTTCACCTGTGCCTGTAAATGTAATTGCACCGACATAACCTAAATCAGTATCATAAGTTTTAGCAGATAGAGAAGTTTCATTCTCAGCTGCTATATCATTTTTTTCGGTAGCGATACCAATATTGATAATAGTACCCTCTTTACCGTTTTTTGTATAAACATAATCGCCTGTATTAATTATCATAGTGTCTCCTAGTGTTTAGTTTTAAATAAGTATTCTTTATCATATGAAAGACCAAGTTTATAACAGATATAATCTGGTTCTTCATTCGTTAATTCTTCAGCTTGTAAAATCCATCTGATTGCTTCTTCTTTATCTTTTGCACCATTTTTAATAGTGTTAGCAACTGTTTTTAAGAAAGATTGATAAGCAGATTCTTCATATCTTTCTTCTATTTCTCTCTCACGCTTTGCAACTTCACAAAGGTGGTCTAATTCTTTTTGTAAATCTTCATTAGACATTTCTTTAAAGTTATAATGTCTACCTTTTACACCATATGCGTCTTTGTGCATTTCATACACACTAGTGATAAGACTATCTCTTTCATAGTCTTCAACAGTAAAAATACCTTGGTCGTTCCAGAATTTAATATCTTCTGGTACCATACCAGCCCATGAACCTGGATTTTCTTGCATCCACTTTTTAGACTTAGTGTTAATATTTTTAATGTGTTCTAGTAGTGTCATTAGGCGTTCTCCAACTCCATAGCAATTACTTCGTCAACATTATTTTCATCAATTGAACATAACTCGACATTTTGAACATTCATAATATCTTTAGCAGCTTGTTCTTTTGAGATAAGATTTTGTTTTACATGTAATATAATCTTATCAACTGCTTTTTCGGCTTCGTCCCAAGCCCAATTTTTAACTTTACTCATAGTGTTTTTCTCCTTTGTTATTAATTATTATATCAAAAATCTGAAGCAGAGTCAAGTAATTTCTTTTCTTAGCTTCGTCAATTCTTTCTTTTAGTGTTTTTTTCTTTATCATATACACATAATATACCATAGTTCCATGCGTAAAGCAAGCACTTTTTTAACTTTTTTTTAATTTTTTTTGAAGCCTGGTAACGATTTCAGAGCTGCGTCAAAATGCACAGCCCTATTTCCATGCGTTTTTTACCCATTCCTGCTCGGATTCATGTGGATTTGGCTGTCCGTGAAACACGGTTACCAACGATTCGCCATTATGTTCGTATGTCATGTCTTGTCTGGAGTATCTGGTACCACTTCGGTCATACCACTTATAAGATTGTGTCCACGAATCAGGATATGATTCACATCCAGGACTATTCTTAATAAACTCAGATATAAGGTTTTGGTCACCAGGAAACCGTCTTAATAGATTAGGTCTATCATTCATAAATTTGTGCCATATTCTGCCGTGTAGTTTGTCATTCTTAAATCTAAAGATACTAGAATTCCAAATCTTAGTTGTAGGATTAAAGTCATTCATACCTACAAAATCAGCCTCTGGTTTATATGTAAAAAAACAATCAATATTCTCTGTGATTACTACATCTAAATCCATGTACAAAGTATCACCTTTTAGTTCTACATCTGGATGAAACAATTGTAATTTATTCCACCAACCTTGTAAATCATTTTCTGGAAACTTTCTAATGTCTATATCACCCTCGACCATCTTATGCATTTTAACATGGTCAGTAAATACAACAAAATTTATAGGAAGTGTGGTGTTTCTTTTCACCATATTGTAGAGTTTTTGAACATACTCTACGGCATACTTATCACCATAACAAACACAAGCAAAATTCATATCATCAACCAATTGTACATTGCCCTCATACTTAAAATTAAATACATTAATTCCATAAGTGCTCTTGGCCAATCTCTATCTTTGTAACCAAAATACACCCACATAACACAGGCTATCACACTTAATAACCAACCAACCCATTGCGTAGCAATGTTAGCACTTGATAAGATATAAACAGAAGCTACTGCTAAACCAAATCCTATCCAACGCTCTGGTACTGTACCTTTAAAATATCGTAAGCTGTGCCATCTTCGATTTCTTGTATTGTAAACTGGTGGTTTGCTGTCATGTTTAGCCATTCTTGCACCGTCTTTCTACCTGGTTTAAAAGGTTTTTCAATCAAGTTAATTTTACGACTTGTTACCAGAGAGGCCACATTTCTTTGATGTGTGAAACCTGGTGTCATATTTAGGATGCCGTCAACTGCTGCCAATGACATATTTGTCACAACACACCATGCGTCTTTTAGTTCATCTTTTATATCTGTTCCC
>Ga0181606_10001734_pt1 | contig 19009 bp, 18 predicted proteins | sample 041ome_10_FD_132994 | JGI IMG/M metagenome (GOLD analysis project Ga0181606, IMG submission 132994) | Coastal salt marsh microbial communities from the Groves Creek Marsh, Skidaway Island, Georgia - 041412US metaG (megahit assembly) | ecosystem: Environmental > Aquatic > Marine > Intertidal... | reverse complement strand
TTGACCTTGCGACCACCCGGCTCGAACAATCCCAAACACCTGACAAGCGGTGGACTTGTAAACGCTATGAGCCCTATTGATCTGAAAGGAACGAAGAACGCCATGAACCTAGCCAAAGTCAAAGGAAACGATCGACGCCTAGCTCTTCAGTCACTGGGCGCGCTGGTGCTAGCAACTCACCTGCCTACTTCTACTGTTGCAGGTGCTGCAACTACCAAGCCTTTAGTCGAGGTCTGGAAGTCCCCCACCTGCGGTTGCTGCCAAGACTGGATTGAGCATCTTGAGAAGAACGGCTTTCAAACCAAAGCCTACGACCTAGGTAATACGGCAAAACGCAAAGAGGTGGGTCTCCCAATGTCGCTAGGCTCATGCCACACAGCCATGGTGAATGGCTATGTTATTGAAGGTCATGTACCCGCCGGTGAAATTCATCGCCTGCTCAAAGAAAAGCCTGTGGCGCTTGGCCTTACCGTTCCTCAAATGCCCATCGGAAGTCCTGGCATGGACGGCCCGGAATATGGCGGGCAGAGAGATCGCTACGATGTTTTACTGGTTACCCGAAGCCTCACTGTGAAGCGCTTCGCGAGCTATCACGGTACAGAGCGAGTGCAAGGCTTTACGCTTTAGCACTAGGCCTTGTTTAATTGACTAGGCTAGTGACGACTCAACGCCCTAAGCTTCAAGCCCAAAATCAAGAGGCACAAAGCCAAGGTTAGCGAATTCGCAAAAATCATTGGCAGACTGCTTATGGCAAGTCCATAGATTAGCCACAAAAGAACACCCAGGCTAAAAATAAGGTACATCGGCAGGGAAATTGCGCTAAGGTCTCGACTTTGCAAGCACTGTAGAACCTGTGGCACAAAGGCCATGGTCGTAAGAAGCGCAGCAAAGCCACCAAGAAGATCTGCAGATGCCATACCAAGTAACGTATAAATGAATAGAGAATTGCTAGACGGACTGTGCTCCAAAATTGTCGTCTAAGCAACTGATTTATATAAATTAATTTGTATAAATGGAAAATCCACGCACCCTCTTCTTGCCAACCGATGAAGCCGTTCAAGCCCGGCTTTCCTCTGTTCATGTCGCAAACTACAGCAGAACGAGAAATCATCTCGATGGGGCAGTCACCTATCTCTCGCCCTATCTCACCCATGGGTTTCTATCTCTTGCCGAGGTCGTTGAATCGACGAGGAAAAATCAGTCGCTTGAGCCATCCGACAAGCTCTTCTCCGAGTTTGCCTGGCGAGCATTTTTCCATCACGTCTGGAGCCATCTTGGCGATGACATCTTCCAAAGTATTCGGCCTGGCCTTCAAGATGTGAATTACCAACACGAACTCCCGCGCGATGTCATCGAGGCACGTACAGGCCTCGCCGTCATCGATATGGCCGTTCAAACGCTTTACGCGACAGGTTATTTGCACAACCATGCGCGTATGTGGCTGGCAAGCTATCTCGTGCATCTAAGGCATATCCACTGGCGGGGGGGGGCCGATTGGCTCTATGGCCACCTTCTCGACGGCGATCTGGCCTCTAACCATCTGTCATGGCAATGGGTTGCCAGCACCTTTAGCGTCAAGCCCTACCTTTTTAACGCTGAGAATGTGGCTCGGTATGCGCCTTCGGACTGGCACTGCCCGACAAGCCTGCTTGATACAAGCTATGAGCACCTTGAAGCCATGGCAAGGGGCTTTGATGAGCCAAGGCGGCGTAAATTCGATTCCTCAGAGGAACGAAGGGGCTTCGGGTTAACAAGCGCAGAGATTCCGGATCTTCTTTCTGCTCCCCCCAAGGTTACACACCCAAAGCTCTTCGGAATGAATCACGTAAGCAACACGAATGAGACCGGACGAGTGGGTGGCAATCGGGATCTAAGCGACCTAAGCCATGTATTAAGGGAACGGAGTCCAGGCGAGATCGAACTTGTGCACGCCTGGTCGCTTCGCGAAAAGTCGCTTGGGCTAGCTGGCGTATCAAGTCCTCTCCTTCGACTTGGATTGATTCACTTGCCTGGTCGCGAGACCTTTCCATGGTCTGAGAAGCGCTGGGACTTTGTTCTTCAGCGCATGTGCGAACTGTGTGACTTCGTATTTGTTGGTGATGCGAAGGACCTTTTCAAAGTCCTACCAGAGCCAGCAGTTCTTTACACACAGCCGGAAATAGGCTGTACCGAGACAAAAAACCTTTTCAATAACCAAAGGATTCAATGGCAGGAATCCAGACCTCTTTTTGAAGAGCCGCAGAAACTTTGTACGTCATTTTCAAAGTACATTCGAGCAGCCCGTGTGGTTAATAACGACTCCGTGCAGTCGCGTTAGACTTGCAGTTGTATGCCCTTAATCACTCTCTCTGAAGCAAAGCTTGCCTTTGGGCATCTCCCTCTTTTGTGGAATACAGGATTCAGCCTAGAAGAAGGCGAGCGTATTGGCCTCATCGGGCGCAATGGCACGGGCAAGTCTTCTTTGCTAAAGATTGTTGCTGGAATTGAACAGCTTGATGATGGTCGCAGGCAGATTGCACAGAACCTACGGCTAACCTACCTTGCCCAGGAACCTAGCCTTGACGATGAAGCGACTATTTTTGAAGCTGTAAGTCAGGGGCTCTCGCCTGTTCGGGCCATTCGTGCAGATTTTGAGCGCCTGACGAGTAACTTTGCAACGCAAGACTCCGGTAGCTCCGAGGATGTTCATCGGCGGCTTGACGAACTGCAGAGCGCTATTGATGCACTTTCAGGCTGGAACTGGGAACAACGCGTTGAAGAGACCATGGCACGACTCGACCTAGAAAGTACGAGAAAGATTAAGGGGCTCTCGGGGGGGCTTCGCAAACGTGTTGCGTTAGCCCAAGCCTTAGTTACAGCACCCGACGTTCTTCTTCTTGATGAGCCTACCAACCATCTTGACCTCTCTTCAATCGAATGGCTCGAGAACCTTCTGCTGGAGTTTAAAGGGGCCCTTTTGTTTGTAACCCACGATCGTCGATTTCTTGACCGCCTTGCCAGTTCTATACTATGGCTCGATCGTGCCCAATTAAAAAAATATCCCGGTAACTACTCACAGTTCGAGGAACTACGTGAGGCCGAGTTAGCTGCAGAACGGGTGGCGCTTCAGAAGAGCGAGAAATTGCTTGCTCAAGAAGAGATCTGGTCGCGCAAGGGGGTCGAGGCACGTCGTACAAAGAGTGTGGCCCGACTCGCCCGGCTAGAAAAACTTCGCCATGACCATGCATCGCGTCGCAGTCCAACGGGTCAAGTACAACTCTCGCTCTCAACGGGTGAGCGCAGTGGCAAGCTCGTTGCAGAACTTCTTGAGGTGACCAAGTCTTTCGGTCAAGAACCTGTTGTACGCCAGTTCAGTACCACTGTACTGCGCGGCGACAAGATTGGAATTGTTGGCCCCAATGGCGCGGGTAAATCCACCCTTTTAAAACTAATTCTCGGGGAGCTAAAGCCCGATAGCGGCCGACTTAAACAGGGAACAAAGCTTGAGGTCGCCTACTTTGACCAAATGCGCTCAGCACTTGATCCAGAGTCAACACTTGAAAACACCATTTCTCCAGGAAGCGAATGGATCGAATGGAATGATCAACGTAAGCACGTGAAGAGCTACCTGGCCGATTTCCTCTTTCCCCCTGAGCGCGCTGCGTCCCCAGTCAAGAGCCTCTCCGGTGGTGAGCGCAACCGGCTACTACTTGCAAGGCTCTTTGCCCAACCAGCCAATGTCTTGGTTCTTGATGAGCCTACGAATGATCTTGATATTGAAACCCTAGAGCTTCTTGAACAACTGCTGGTGGACTACTCGGGCACAGTCTTCTTGGTAAGTCACGACCGTACTTTTCTGGACCATGTTGTTACCAGCACCATTGCCTTTGAGGGCCAGGGACAATGGCTGGAATACGAGGGTGGATACGATGACTATTTAATACAAAGGGCGCGACGTCTTGAAAGCCTTGAAATAGAAAAACCGAGTCTAAATTTGCCCGTGGACAGTGCAGTCCAAACGAGTGAACAGCGCAATGAGAAGAAGGATTCTGATGCAAAGCCGGCTAAGAAGCTTTCAATACGACTGACCAACAAGGAACGCGAGGCTCTGGCAACTCTACCCGAGCAAATTGAAGGCTTAGAAAAAGAAATATACGATCTACAACAGCAGCTCGCTGACCCTCATTTTTATAAGCAAGGCCCGGCGGTTCTCTCAGAACGTCAGGCTCATCTTGCCGCACAAGAGGCGGCACTTGACCATGCCATGAACCAGTGGGAGCTTCTGCTTCAAAGAGAAGCGGAACAAAAGACCTGAGACCTCACTAGTTGCTAGGCAGCGAGCTTTTCTTCGACCTGACTTTGCAGTTGTGACTTAATTGTCTTAAGTGTCTCAGGCATACCAAGGGAGAGCGTCTCAAACAATGTGTCATGCAATTTGAACTCTTCTTTCCAGGCTGAGAGATCGACTGCACTGATCTGTGCGAACTGTTGCTCAGTAAAAGCAAGCCCCGACCAGTCAATATCTTGATAACGAGGCGAAAAGCCAAAAACATGCTCCTCTGCATCAACTCTATTTTCCAGACGTTGCAGCATCCATTTCAGGACCCGAGCGTTTTCTCCAAATCCTGGCCATACAAACCGACCTGCAGCGTCGGTGCGAAACCAGTTCACACAAAATATTGTTGGTAAGTCCGCGCCCTTTCCTCGTAACCCCTGTCCCAACTTAAGCCAATGCGAAAAATAGTCGGCCATGTTGTAGCCGCAGAATGGCAGCATGGCAAAGGGGTCACGTCGTACAACACCCTGCTTACCTGCGGCGGCGGCGGTTGTTTCGGAACCCATAGTGGCCGCCATGTAGACCCCCTCTTCCCAGGACCGGGCCTGGGTTACTAGAGGTACTGTAGTCGATCGTCTTCCACCAAAAATAAAGGCATCAATCGGCACCCCCTCGGGGTCATCCCAAGATGAATCGAGCACGGGGTTTTGCGTCGCTGCCACGGTAAAACGGGCATTAGCGTGAGCAGCCTTTCGTCCTTCAGACTTGCCTAGCTCGGGGGTCCAATCACGTCCCTGCCAGTCGAGGCAATGTGCGGGGGGTGTTTCTGTAAGGCCCTCCCACCAGACATCTCCGTTATCTGTTAACGCAACATTTGTAAAAATCACATCTCGGCCAAGCGATGCAATGCAGTTGGGATTGGTCTTATTACCAGTACCTGGAGCAACACCAAAATAACCCGCTTCAGGATTAATGGCCCGAAGCCACCCTTTGGCATCTGGCTTAATCCAAGCAATGTCGTCCCCGATGGTCGTGACCTTCCATCCATTTGCATCAAGTCCTTCGGGAGGTATGAGCATTGCAAAGTTGGTCTTACCACAGGCCGACGGGAATGCCGCAGCGAGATGGTATTTCTTACCCCAAGGCGCTTGAACGCCAAGAATGAGCATATGCTCTGCTAGCCATCCTAGACCGTCTTCGTCTGCGGCCTGCCTGCCCATCGACGAGGCGATTCGAAGGGCAAAACACTTCTTACCTAATAACGCGTTACCGCCGTAACCAGATCCGAAAGACCAAATTTCTCGTGTTTCAGGGAAGTGAACGATGTATTTCGTATCGTTACAGGGCCAAGATACGTCGGCCATCCCGTTTGCTAAGGGCGCACCCACCGAATGCACGCAGGGGACGTAATCGCCGTGCTCACCAAGTTGCTGGATTACAGCCGCTCCCATACGTGTCATGAGTCGCATACTAACCACCACGTAGGGTGAATCCGTAAGCTCAACGCCGATGTGTGCAATGGGGGAACCAATCGGGCCCATAGAGAAGGGGATTACGTACATGGTGCGACCACGCATACAGCCTTCAAACAGGCCATCAAGCGTTTTACGCATTTCAACAGGGTCTATCCAATTGTTAGTGGGTCCTGCCTCTTCCTTCGTCTGACTACAAACGAAAGTTCGGTCCTCGACACGCGCAACGTCGGAGGGTGCAGACCGAGCCAGATAGGAATTAGGTCTTTTTTCAGGGTTTAACCGTTGAACGGTTCCAGCTTTTACCAAGAGATCAAAAAGGCGATCTGATTCTTCCTGTGATCCATCGCACCAAACGATTTGATTCGGTCGGGTATGACGAGCCACCTGAAGCACCCACTCCTCAAGGCCTTTATGAGAGACAACATAACTTGAGGTTTGCTGGATATTTCTCACTTCACCGCTCCTTACGAAACACGAAAAAATAAAACTCTGACTAATGATATTTTGATCGATACCGAACTGCAGGTAACGGCCAAAGCACCCATGAAATCCCTAATAAGACTTCGCTAATGCTCGAGTATTTTATTTCAAAGGGGAGTAGCCTAAAACTTTTTCACCCACCAACATGCGGACATTGAGTATTTCATCACCATGCGAGAACCTTTGAATCCCGAGTTATTGAGATTCGTGAAAGACTATGTTGCGGCGCAAGGTTTTCTTTGCTCTATCAATACAACACTTGAGTCGATCGATACTGGAAGTGTTGTCTTAAAAGTTCCTTTTAGCAAAGCGCTCAGCCAACATACGGGGGCCTTCCATGGCGGGGTCATTGGGGCGCTATCGGAGGCGGTTATGGGAGCATGCGCTGCAACGATGATTCGCGAAGATCAGACTGTTGTTGGAGCAGAGTACAAAGTTAACTTTCTGTCACCGGCTGTTGGGGACGCCTTAATTGCTCAAGGCGACGTCATGAAAGCGGGACGGTCCCTAACCGTCTGCAGAGCGACCATTAAGTGCCTCCAGCCAGACGGGGCCTTAAAAGTTGTGGCAATCGCCCAAGGCACAATGGCAAACGTTAGTGCAAAGCTTGGCCACTCAAAGGCGTGAGTTGAATATGGCAAAGCCAATTCAGAAGTTCGAACTTAGGAAGCAAAAACTTGCTGTGGAGGCAATTGATGTCTAACCTCATTCAAGAAGTCATATCTTCTGGACTGTTAAAAATCACCCTTAACAGGCCCGAAGCCTTCAACTCCTTAAGTGAAGCCGTAATTAAAGAGCTGCATGGGACCCTCCAAGAGGTATCTGGGGATCCAACCATTCGGGTCGTCATTCTTGCAGCAAAAGGGAAGGCGTTTTGCGCTGGGCACGACCTCAAGGAGATGATGCAGGACCCCGCTGAGCATTTCTACCAGACCTTGTTTAAAAAATGTAGTGAGATGATGCTTACCGTACAAGCTATGCCTCAGCCTGTGATTGCTCAAGTTCAAGGCATCGCTACAGCAGCGGGTTGTCAGCTTGTTGCCATGTGTGACCTTGCCGTTGCCAGCGAAAAAGCAAAATTTGCTGTCTCGGGAATCAACCTAGGTCTTTTCTGTTCAACGCCTGGCGTAGCAGTCTCGCGAAACATGTTGCGGAAACAAGCGCTTGAGTTGCTCTTGACAGGTGAGTTTTTAACAGCACACGAGGCGAAAGCGAGGGGCCTCGTTAATCGTGTTGTCCCGGAGGAAAAGCTAGAGGAAGAAACCAAAGCTTTGGCAGAGATCATTTTAAGTAAACCTGCGCAGGCCGTTCGGTTGGGCAAACAACTTTTTTACAGGCAACTTGAAAAGCCTATCCAAGAGGCTTACAACGATGCGGGGTCAGTGATGGCCTGCAATATGATGGATCCCGATGCGCAAGAAGGCGTCCAAGCTTTTATAGACAAACGAAAGCCAGCATGGGCGGGCCACTAGCCACTAGCTCTTCCTTTAGATTGCTCTCGTTAGCTTTTCGCTATCAATTGCGGCGAGTAGGGTTATCAGTTGATAAATAAAGGTAAACCCTGATATTATTGCATTGCATCATTTTGACTTCTCCCGTTTTACCAATAAGAAAGGAAAAAACCATGGCTCAGGCCGTGAAGCTTGTGAATAGCCTATTTCAGTCTGTACTTGATTTTGTAGAAACCTCTCAAATGGCTCGTGCCCAGCGCATTGTGTCGAGCGTAGAGCAAAAGACGAGTTTTCCGAAGAAGTTTTAAACTCAGTCCTGCAGCGACGTTTCGTGCGCTAATGTAAGGGGAGATAAAAAAACCTATTTATTTTTCTCTCAAATAGGCTCTCCCCTCAATTAAATTTAAATATCGGCTCAGGGAGACTCTATGCTCAGACTTGCTGCAAATATAGACTGGCTCTGGAAAGAGCTACCCCTAGCCGAAAAACTCCGGGCAGCTAAGGCCCAAAAATTTCGTTATGTGGAGTCACTTAACCCTTACGCTGCCTCCATTGAGGACTGGCGTGACTGGCTGAAGGAGTCCGGCCTGAAACTCGTACTCATTAACGCCCCCTCAGGTAGCAGTGCCTCAGAGCAAGTTCGAGGGCTTGCGGCTTGGCCAGGGCGTGAGTCCGAATTTAAACAGGTTTTCTCTACTGCACTGGAGTACGCCGGAGCACTAGGAGTTCCAATTGTTCATGCCACTGCGGGGCCTCAACACTCCGTGTCTTCGCCTAAAGATCAGCAGAGATGTTACGAGAGCAACTTGCGTTGGGCATGCCTAGCTGCTGAAAAGGCAAAAATCGTAGTTTCAATTGAACCCTTAAGCCCAAGAGACTCCCCTGGCGCCTACATGAACAGCCTACCCAAGGCTCTGGAGACAATCTCTCAAGTTCAAAGCCAAAGTCTTAAGCTTCAGTTTGATCTCTATCATCAACAAATACTTCACGGCGACATCATCTCCAACCTAAGACTCTGCATCGAGAAAATTGCCCATATACAGGTGGCAGGTGTTCCTCAACGTAACGAACCCAATGACGGGGAGCTCAATTTCGATCGTGTAGCAAGAGAACTGATTGCCCTGAACTACCAGGGCTTTATTGGTTGTGAATACAAACCGTCTTCAACTGCAGAAGCGGGTCTCACCCAATGGGCAGCTCGTTATCTGTAGAGCGGTAAATCAGGACACGCATTCATGATCGTTGGCGAGAACCTTACTTAGTAAAGTCTCCCGCCTCAACAATTACATTTTCTACAACACCCGCACCAGAGCGTCTAAAAGCGGCCGCCTGAACGTATTCGGGAGACTCAAAACAAGCCTTTGCAGTCTCAAGGTCGGGAAACTCAATAACCACGAAGCGGTGAAAATCCTCTGGGCCTTCCATAATCTGATAACGCCCACCACGAGCGAGGACTTTACCCCCGTACTTTTTCACAATTGCGGGGACTTGATCCGTGTATTTTTTATATTCGACAGGGTCATTGATTTTCGATCTTGCTAGCCAATACGCAGCCATTCTTAGCCTCCTCCGCTTCTTTAATAAGGATCAATTCTTAACTTGACGAAAGTTCTGTTCCAAGATTAGGCAGCCAAGTGGCAATCTCTGGGAATAAAACCAATAAGACAATGGAACTTAACAAAAGTAACCAGTAAGGCAATGCCCCCTTAAAAATCTCACCTGCATAGAGATTCTTTTCATCCGGCAAGGCCGCCTTGACTGTGAATACGAGAATGCCAAAAGGTGGTGTCAGGAGCCCCGTTTCTATGGCAATAATCCCGATAATTGCAAACGCCAAAGGATCAAATCCAAGGCCGATCGCGATCGGGGCGAAAACAGGCACAGTTAACAAAATAATTGATATTGAGTCGATCAGACAACCAAGAACAAACCAGACGAGAATCATCAATCCTAAAATTTCGTAAGGAGACAGACCTGAGGCATTGAACATCTCTTGAACCGCAGCAGTTACCCCGGTTGTAGAGAGTACACGCGCATAAAGCTGCGCCGTAACCAATAAAAGCAAGAGCGGAGCCGATGTTCTGCCAACGGACAATATGGCCTGAAACATTTCAGGCCAGCGCATCCCCTTAATGATCGCCAAAATAAGAGCCAGGGCAGCACCTACACCTGCTCCTTCTGTGGGAGTAAAGAATCCCAACCATATTCCGCCGAGAACAAGCCCGATCAGAAGAAATACCGAGAGAGCGCTTGCTAAGAGGCTCGCCAAAGAAGGTTGAGAGGGGTCGTCCGAGGAGCCTTCAGTTGTAAAAGCCTGCTTATCAGCTTCCGCCGCGGCATAACCGGCTCCTACAGACTTGGGCGAAATGACGGCAACTATAACGATGTAAGCAATAAAGATGGTTACGATCATCATTCCGGGCAGAATTCCTGCAATGAATAGCTTACCTATAGCAGTTTCTGTGATGACGCCCCAAACAATCATCAACACTGAGGGGGGGATGAGCATTCCCAGACAGGCGCTTCCACTAATGCATCCTAAGGAGAACTGGCGGCTGTAGTGGTATCGCTTCATCTCGGGATAAGCAATCTTCGAAAAGGCGGCAGCCGCTGCAATGGAAACGCCAGTAACGAAAGCAAAAAGGGCATTACTCACAACCGTCGCCACAGCAAGACGGGCAGGAAGCCAGCGCAAGAGGCGGTTTGTAAGTTCGAACAGATCTCTGGCGGCCCCGCATTTCGCCATGAATTCCCCCATAAGCATAAACAAGGGAATAACCGCAAAAACATAGTCCCTAAGAGCCTCATAGGCAGTATTAGAGGCAAACGAAATAACAGGATCGATCTCTCCAGTAACCAGGTAAATACCAAGAAGGCTTGCTACCCCAAGAGAGACCGCTATGTGCACACCGAACAGCACCATAATCAGCAACACGCCGACGAGGATACCCATTTGGGACATATCAAACATACAAGTACCGTTCTATAAAAAGAGCAACCGACTAGAGCCCAATGCTGATCCTAAGAAATGGTCTTAGGACAATTAGTGACGATGGCACGAATTACCTCTTTGCCTGCTAATGAGCCGTACCAAGCTCTTGGGGTGTAAGAGTGCCCCGTAAAGCAGACAAGAAAATAATGAAGTAATTGATAGTCGCAAGCGCACAGCCAATAACGATCACGAACTTTGCGGGCCAGACAGGAACTCGAAGAGCACCCTCGCCTTCAAACTCGTCAGACTCCCAGGCGTACATAGCTCCTTCGATACTTCCAAAGAAAATTACAGAGAAAAAGATAATTCCCAAAAGGGCGCCAACGGCCACCAGAATTGTATTGGCCCACTGCGGAAGGTGGGCCGTAATAGCCTCAACCCTGAGCATACCGCCAGATCGAATGGCGAACCCTGTTTGCAAGTAACAAACGATCACAATAGACAGGGAGATAATTTCTGGCGTGCCCTGAACAGGATGATTAAAAATCACCCTGCCCAGAACATCGGCTACCACCAAAAAACAAAGCGAAAAGGCCAGTATGGCCGCCAACACCATTAGAAGACGAGAGACTTTGTCTATGATGAGGACAGCCATTTAAAAACCCCTTACCTGACCAGTTCGATTCAAAAACTACTTAATCTCGTAACGAACGGGCCATTTATGACCCAAAGCCTCTGCCTCCTTCAAGGCAATCTTCAGGGTCTTGGTTCCAGGAAATCCCCGCTTATCCAAGTCAGTAGCCATCTGCTGAGGCCAGCCTTTTAAGGACATCGCCCAGTCTTGTTGAACTGAAGGCGGGACCTTATTGACAGTCATGCCCAGGTCAGCAAGTTGCTGCAGTTGCTTCGGATAGTTCTCCTTATTCACTTTACCCGTCATGGCCTCATACTCGCGTCCCACTTCAAGGATGATCTTCTGAACATCCTTGGGAAGGCGATTAAATTTCTTAGAGTTCATGGTTAGACCGTGCCATGTAATTGAGCCAAAGCCAATTTCGGTGTAGTACTTGGCAACCTCGTTGAGCTTAAAATTCACCCAGCCCGAGGGGAACATAATCCAGCCGTTGTAGACACCGGTCTGAAGTGATGTGTAGGCCTCAGGTAGTGAAGACTGCACAGGTGTAGCACCCGCGAATTCCAACCACTTAAGGTTTAGGCCTGCTCCAGCAATCTTTTGGCCCTTCAACTCTGAAACCGTTTTCCAAGGAAAGGTTGTGCCAAGGTTATACCCGTTGTCTGCAATCAGACCCAGGAGCTTTTGCCCGTATTTTTTTTCAAAAACTGAGCTGAGTTCCGGCACCTGATCGTAAACCTTACGAGCAAGCTTTACGCTCACCTCTGGATCCATGGTTCCAAAAGGCAGCATGATTTGGAAAGCATTTAGGGGGAGGTTTGAGGCTTCAAAACAGAAGCAATAACCGCCTACATCAATAAGTCCTGACTGCACCCCCTCGAGTGTGTCTGCCACCTTGACCATGGAGCCGCCATAACCCTCGACAAACTCTACTTTGTGCTTCGTTCTTTCAGCAACACGCTTCGTAACCTCAGGCACAAAAAAGTTTTGCATCAAGTTTACGTAGGTATTTGCAGCGGGGTGCCCAGATGCGATCCTCAACTTAATATCTTCAGCCATTGCTGAGCCCGCACCAACAAACCCAACAATCATGGACATCACAAGAGGCTTTAATAATTTCTTCATTCCTTGTCTCCTTGAAATATAAAAACAGCTAGCACCAAAAACCAGCTCCACACACACTCCTCTCGAAGCCCCTGATGTGGGAATCGAGGAAGAGATATCTAATCGGGGATCATCACGGTTGAACCAGAAGTTGCACCCGACTCCAAATCGCGATGCGCTTTAGCAGCATCTTTAAGGGCATACCGCTGGTTAATAGACACCTTGAGAACACCTCGCTTAAGTCGATCGAAAACCATCGAGGCTGACTCCCTCATTTCATTTGTATCTGATGTGTAGGTCACAAGCGTTGGGCGGGTGAAATACAAAGAGCCGTGCTTTTGAAGGGTAGAACCCAAGACCGCGGGAGGATGCCCTGTCGTTTGGCCAAAGGAAACAAAGAAACCTCTTGGCGCCAAACTATTTAGAGAAGCCTCGAAACTATCTTTGCCAACGGAGTCAAAAACCACGGGTACGCCCTTGCCGCCGGTGAGCTCTTTCGTCCTTGCCGCTATATCGTCAGACTTTCGGTCCAGGCATACGTCATAGCCATTTGCAAGGGCAAGCTTGCACTTGTCGGGACCACCAGCCACACCGATCATTCGTGCGCCAAGATCTTTCCCCCACTGCCCCGCCAGCAGGCCAACTCCGCCAGCGGCCGCGTGGAACAGAACATTCTGACCCGCCTGAACCGGATAACAACGCCGCATTAAATACTCCACAGTCATGCCTTTAAGGAGAATCGCTGCGGCCTGCTCGTCCTGAACCCCGTCGGGGGTAGGAAGTAATCGAGCGGCAGGAAAATTACGGCGAGTGCAATAGGCATCAAAAATTGGGCCGCTGGCATAACAGACGCGATCCCCTTCTTTGAAGTCGGTCACTCCAGGCCCTACTTTTTCGACAATACCTGCGGCCTCGTTACCAAGACCGCATGGCGTTTGCGTTGGATAAAGGCCGCTCCTCATGTAAACATCTTGGAAATTCAAACCGATCGCTGTGTGTCGAATAGTGACTTCTCCCTGCCCTGGATCAGGGAGGTCAAGTTCTTCGAATTGGATGACCTCCGGGTCACCCGTTTTTTGCAATCGAACCGCTAGCGCCTTTGTCATACCTTCACCTCATTTTCATTACTAGTTGAATATTGCTCATTGAACCGGGAGGCCTCAAAAACCTCGGCCACTGACTTTTCATTTTCGCCGTCGTCCGTCCACCCCGGGACTCTGCCTAAAGCAACCGCCTCGTGCCAAGGAAAATTGAGTTCGACCTTGATGCCATTGATTGGCTCTCTCATGAACAACTGATAGAGATTTGAGTTGTGTGCCTTTCGTTCGTTAAAGTCGACACCGTTCTTCGTAAGACGCTCGATGAACCCTTGAAGCCCATCACAGTTAAGGCAAAGGTGGTCAATTCGACCAGAGCCCATGGCGCCAGCAGCAGAAAAGTCATCGGACTCTTTGTCGGTAGGCGCTTTTAAATAGGTGTTTTGATGATCCGAGTGGCGTGCTTTGCCGATATGAATTACGTCCTGCTCTCCTATGTACAACCAATGCACAGGGAACCCGAACTCGGGATGGTCTCCTTCACGAAATCCGAGATTCGTGCAAAACCAGTCCCTCGTTCCTTCGGGGTCATGGGTAAGTATGAGCAAATGCTCTAAGAATCGAAGTCCCATTGTGATCTCTCCGTTGAGGCAGATAATTGATCAATTGATAACGGATAGTAAGTTAACACGACTACCCCACGCTTGGTAGAGGAGTTATCCCGAGGTCCTGAGCGATGCGATCAACCTCAGAGACAATACCTACTGATAAGGGAATTCCCTTAGCAAGGTTTTCTCGCCGCCTTAGGTTTCCCTGCTCTCCCGGAAGCCAAATACGATCCACTCCGGGTAACCGCTCGCTGGACCTAAGTTCTGAGGCGAGTTTATCGATACGCGCCCGCAGATCATCAATCTCGCCGAAGGCACTGGGGTCAATCGCGCAGACCGCCTGTCCAGTATTGGTAACGGTTTCACTGTCAGCGTTGAAGTCAATAACCTCGCTACCCATCGAGGCACCATTAAGGCTTCCCGCAAGCATTCCGACGAGAAGAGCAAGGCCGTAGCCCTTATGACCACCGATAGGCAATAAGAACCCCTCGTCAGCGCGATTTGGGTCTAAAAGTGGATTTCCTGCACGATCAATCATCCACCCCTCTGGCATCAACTCCCCGTTACGGGCCTTCGCCTTCACTTTCCCATACGCCGCCACCGTAGTTGCCATATCAAGAACGATATGGTCTTCCTTGTGTCCTTTCGGGAAAGCCATAGCAATAGGATTCGTAGACAAAAGCATCTTCATCCCTCCCCAGGGAGGTAAATGGTTCGCGTTTCCCACTGCATAATAAATACCTATTAGATCCTGCTGGGCCAGGGCACGCACATGTAAAGAGGCAGGGCCAGCATGGTTACTCATTCGAGTTCCGACCCAACTAATACCGGTCTTTCTGGCTTTCTCGGCGGCAAGACTCACAGCCTTAGAAACAACCAGGTGACCCATACCATTACCACCGTCAACAAGCGCAGTCGAAGCCTTTTCAGAGACGACTTTTATATCTGGCCGCACACTGATACCACCAGCATCAATTCGCTTGAGGTATTGGCCAAGACGAATAACTCCGTGCCCATCCGAGCCCTGCAGATCGGCCTGAGACATAATCCGCGCCACATGACTTGCATCCTGATCGGGTAAACCCTTTAATCGAAAAGCATTCGCAATAAACTTTTCTAACTCAACCACATCCACGCGACGGCCTGCTTTCATCACGCCCCTCTCCTTTAAATGAATAAAAATCTGAGGAAATCTTTAAACAAACGATTAGTTTTAATAAGCTGAATCATAAAGGGTAAACTCGGGCCTTAATTTTTTTGAGACCACCTAAAACGAAAGGAACCCATCCCAATGCACACCACCACTAAAGTCGCGCTCGTCACCGGAGGCGGGACAGGAATCGGTCGGTCCAGTGCGCTTTGTCTGCAGAAGGCGGGCTTTTCTGTCGTGGTGACTGGTCGTAGGGAAGAGCCTTTATTAGAGACTGTTGCCATGGCGGATCCCCTTTGCCCCCCCATTCTTGCAATAACTGCCGACGTTAGCCAAGGGGTAGAAGTAAAGTCTTTGTTTAAAGCAATCGAGACCAAACTTGGACGACTGGATGTACTCTTTAATAACGCTGGGATGGGTGCCCCGAGAGTCTCCATCGAAGAACTGAGCGAGGAAGACTGGCGCAGGGCCGTAGACGTTAACCTTACCGGATCGTTTTTGTGCGCGCAGGCCGCCTTTGCACTTATGAAACGCCAGTCACCACAAGGCGGAAGGATCATAAACAATGGCTCAATTTCAGCGCACGCGCCAAGACCGAATACATGCGCTTACACTGCCACCAAACATGCAATAACCGGCTTAACAAAATCCCTCGCGCTAGACGGGAGGCCATTTCAAATTGCGGCCTCGCAGATCGATATCGGGAATGCAGACACTGCGATTGGTGAACGCTTCAAGGCGGGGGTGCCACAAGCCAACGGAGAGATTATGGTTGAACCGGTGATTGACTCTAAACACTGCGGGGAAGCGGTAGCTTACATGGCCAGCCTACCCCTAGAAGCAAACATCCTAACAATGACCATTATGGCGACCAATATGCCATTCGTGGGGAGAGGCTAAATGGCAAATGCTAGCCATCCCAAACAAGGGCTTTCGAAGGGTACGGTGAATTACGGAGATCACGAATTTGCCCTTTTTCTGAGAAAAGCGTTCATCAAAGGCGCTGGATTCTCCGATGAGGATCTTGAAAAACCCATTGTTGGAATCGTAAATACCGGAAGCGACTTTAACCCCTGTCATGGCAACGTGCCGCAATTAATTGATGCAGTAAAAAGAGGCGTCATGATGCAAGGCGCCCTGCCCATCGTCTTCCCCACCATTTCTCTCCACGAGTCTTTTGCCGCACCCACGAGCCTCTATCTTCGAAACCTCATGTCCATGGACACCGAGGAAATGATTCGGGCCCAACCAATGGATTCCGTCGTTTTGATTGGTGGCTGTGACAAGACTATTCCCGCACAGCTTATGGGAGCGCTATCGGCCCAAAAGCCTTTTGTCGTTTTACCTACCGGTCCAATGCTCTCATCTCGTTGGCGGGGTGAGCGCGTTGGAGCCTGTACCGACTGCCGTCGGTTATGGGCGGACTTTCGAGCAGGGCGACTTACTCAAACACAAATTGAGGACGCAAACAACCACCTTGTGCCATCTGTTGGTACATGTTCAGTTATGGGGACGGCAAGCACCATGGCTTGCCTTGTTGAAGTGATGGGTCTAACTGCCCCTGGCGCGGCGAGCGCACCAGCGGTCTCCGCCGATCGAATTCGAATTGCAGAACGTACAGGATACGCAGCAGCCCGACTTGCAAGAGGCGGAGTCCCAATGCCCGTAATGAACACCGCCATTCTTAACAATGCCTTAACAGTCTTACTCGCCATTGGTGGGTCGACGAACGCTTTAGTGCACCTGGCCGCAGTCGCTGGTCGCGTGGGGCTTAAGCTTGATCCCCAACAATTTAATGACATTGCGGATAAAACCCCTGTGCTGGTTGACCTAAAGCCTGGTGGAGAGGGCTACATGCCAGACTTTCACGAGGCAGGGGGGCTTATTAAGGTTATTGCAGAATTAGGTGACCTAATAAAAACCGATATACCTACCGTATTTGGCGACACCTTGAACGAGAGAATCCAAACGGTCGATCAGGGATTCCAACAGTCTGTAATTCGAAATCGGAACAACCCTGTGTATCCGAATGGGGGCCTCAAATGGCTCTCGGGCAATCTAGCTCCAAACGGCGCAGTCATTAAGCCTGTAGCTGCGAGTCAGAGCTTACTTGAGCATGAGGGACGCGCAGTTATTTTCGAGGGGCTTGAGGACATGGCCCTTAGACTGGACCATCCGGACCTCGACGTTCAGGCAGATGATGTACTTGTACTTAGAGGCATCGGTCCTAAAGGCAGTGGAATGCCAGAGGCAGGCCTTATACCCATCCCCAAAAAACTCGCGGCCCAAGGGATAAAAGACATGGTTCGCATCTCAGACGGCCGCATGAGTGGAACAGCCTACGGCACGATCGTTCTTCACGTGAGCCCAGAGGCTGCAGAAGGTGGGCCCTTGAGCTTAGTTCGCAATGGAGATCGAATTCGTTTGAGCGTTTCTAACTCTTCTCTCAGTGTATTAGTTGATGAGGCTACTTTGCAGGAAAGGAAGAATGAACACCTTCACGAAAAACTCAGCCTGCTCAGTCATGAAAGAGGCTATGGCCGCCTTCATAACCAGGAAGTCTTACAAGCTGAAGAGGGCTGCGACTTTAAGTTCCTAAAGGCAGGCGCTAATAAGCAGTGAGCGAATCCTTACAGGTCAAGCAAGTTCAAGGATACGCTTGCTGCATAAGGCACAAGAAGCTAAAAATAATGCGTTAAAAGAGACCCATAAAAGAAGCCCAGAGATCAACCGAGAAGGTCACGATGGAAGGCCAGAAATAAAACAAGGTGGTGACAAGCCCTACAATCAAAACCACAATTCCGAACACAAGGGCTAAAAGCGTCTGCAGGTAATCTCGCAGCAAAGCAGCAATAAGGAACTTAGTATCGGCAAGCCCCTTAAAAAGAAGATTTACCAACAACGACCAGGGGAAAAAGGCAGTAACGATGGTCGTCAAAAGAGCAAATCGCAAAAAGCCAAGCTCGAGATAAGGGTTGAGAGAGTCGTCTTTTTCAACCGGCTCCGTAACTGATTGCTGCCTCTGGGTTTTTTCTGTGGTCATTGTCATGAGTGTAGTTGCTTAAGACCGCGTTTCTACTTTGAGCTTTTAAAAGCCGTTTCTTGAAAACATCAGCCTGAACGGGGTATAGCCTTGAGAGCCGTAGGAGGAGACTCTTGAGCCTTTTATGCAAGAGGACCTCATGAAACCACGTGAAAAACTTCTCCAGCTGGGCGCTGCAGGCCTTACTGATGCTGAGCTCTTGGCCGTTCTGCTGCAAACTGGTACCGCCCGTGCCAACGTAATGTCAGTCGCAGATCAACTCTTAAAGCAGCTTGGCGGTCTACCCGCGGTGCTCTCCGCCCCCTTCGTACAAATTTCAAAGACTTTGGGCGTGGGGCTCGCAAAGTACTCGATTCTTCAGGCGGCCTCAGAAATAAGCCGTCGGACAGCGCGGAATGAGCTTGACAAACAGCCCATCGCTAGGCCTCTTGACCTCACACCTTGGCTAGTTGCACATCTTTCAGGCCTACCGCACGAGGTCTTTGGAGCGGCCTTTTTAGATAGTCGTAATAGACTCCTGAGCATTGAAAACCTCTTCCGAGGTAGCCTTACCCAGACCAGTGTCTATCCCAGAGAAATCGTTGCTCGAGCACTTCAACTCAACGCGGCTAAGGCGGTCATTTTCCATAACCACCCTTCGGGCGTGGCGGAGCCAAGCTATGCAGATCAACAACTTACGTCGCGTCTGCGAGGACTTTTGGCACAGCTGGACCTTGTCTTGTGGGACCACCTATTGGTGGCCGGAGACAGGGTGCTTTCAATTGGCCAGCAAGTTTGACGAAGGGACTTGAAAAACATATAGTTAAGGGCTTTTCTAGTGGCCAGTGAACTTAATGTTCA
>Ga0181606_10001733_pt1 | contig 19017 bp, 10 predicted proteins | sample 041ome_10_FD_132994 | JGI IMG/M metagenome (GOLD analysis project Ga0181606, IMG submission 132994) | Coastal salt marsh microbial communities from the Groves Creek Marsh, Skidaway Island, Georgia - 041412US metaG (megahit assembly) | ecosystem: Environmental > Aquatic > Marine > Intertidal... | reverse complement strand
TTAGCGTTAAACTTATGTAACGATTTTTACGGATGCGTTCTCTCCACCCGCGACTATATTATAATCCCAGTCCACACGGGAATATTTAAAATTAAATAATTAGTTCCAATTTCCCAAACTTTTAGGATGTGATGTGGCCTAAAAAGATTATTTAATAATCAAAGTCAAAAAAACACCAGTCCTATTAAACAATAATAACCATTAGGCTCAATTTACAAAGTCTCAATAGTCTATTTAATGTATGTGTTTTGGTGGAGAATTAAAAACAGGAAGGTTACATGTGCCGCAGACCCTTCGCTTGGGGCTAAGGACAGCGACTCACCTTAATTTGTGTCTGTATCCCGCACAATAATCATTTTCATTATATAAATACCTACTTAAATTGAATTTTCTTGATGATGAACTTACTGAATCAGGAATAAGTGTAAGTGTTAAAAAATCCGAAATTCATTAATTATTATGGTGGGGGTTGGGAAGGTAATCTTGAAAAAATTGATGACTCTGAATACGATGTTTCTTTGGAGTGGAGTATGGTTGGCGGTCCATTTACCGTAAATAAATTCGGTTTAGTATTTCTACAGAAAAAAATTCATAACGATTGAGATTTTGACATTAGATCAAAAATTGGCACTTACCATTTAAGGAATATCGAGTTGATGGAGTAATTGAAAATAGTAAAATTAATTATAACGACTTTATACTTGACAGATGAATCCGATAATATCCTTTATCTGAATGAAAAAGAAAGAAACTACGTCAGCCTAGAGAATAGTCATCTACAAATTTTAATAGCTATTTTGAGTTGTTGCCAATCCTTTTAACATGAGTTATATCTAATTATACACCCAATTGGTTTTTTAGGAAAAACATTCTAGAAAGCCCACTGTCAAAGCAAAAACTCAACTACTAGAGAAATTTTTCAGCTTTTATCTTTAAATATAAAGCATAGTGCACATCCTATCCAAAGTGCTTTAAAACATACTTGTAGACCTCATCCATGTCATAGAAGAGTTGGTATTTATTAATAAACTTACAGAAAAAACTAAAATTTAAACTTTAAAAAAATTTCACTACCAGTTTTCTGCATCTCAACATCGTTTTTCCGCTCTAAACTTTAGTCCAAGAAAAAAATATTTCCAAAATAGAACGAGCATTTCAAATTTAGTTAACGATATTTTCCTAAAAATAGAGATATTTGAAGCATATGCGGTGAATAATAATGAAAACGATTCCTTTTTTCATATTTTTTGTTTTGCTCTCGATGGGTTGGTCAGCGAACTTGTTGGGTCAAGAAATTTCACCATTGCAAGTTTTTACTCCTAAAGAAACCAACTTGGGCAACCAAAACTGGATGATTTCCCAGGGGGAAAATCAAACAATTTATTTCGCTAATAATCAAGGATTAGCCACCTACAATGCAGCACAATGGGAACTATATCCAGCCAAAGACAACTCGATTACTCGTTCTGTCAAAGTTATTGACGGACGCATCTACTCTAGTAGTTACATGGATTTTGGTTACTGGGAAAATGATCAAACTGGCCAACTTCGCTACACTTCACTCTGTGAAAAACTTAAAATTGAAGCCCTCGAAGATGAACAAATATGGAATATTCTCTCTTTTGAAAACCACATAATATTTCAGTCCCTAAATCGACTCATCATTGTCCATAAAGTCAATGAAAAAGTAACTTATTTTAGCTCTGAAAATACCCTTTTAAAGTCCTTTAAAATAGAAGATAAAATTTATTTTCAAGTACAAGATGAAGGACTCTATACCTTAGAAGAAGGACAAGCAGTACTTGTTGGCTCAGCTGCACTTTTTAAAGAAGAAAATATTGTCAACCTTTTTAAAGACAATACGGGAATCATCGCATTAACTCAAGACAGTGGTTTTTACCGTTGGCAAAAAAATCAATGGATGACTTGGGGAAAACCCAATCAGAAAATAATGGGTAAGTACTCAATTTATTCGGCCATTCGATTAAGCAATTCGGATTATGCTCTTGGTACTGTTGGTAAGGGGCTGCTACTTTTTTCAAGTGAAGGAGAATTACTAGAGGAAATAAACCAAGAAAGAGGCCTATCCAATAATACCGTCCTCTCACTGTTTGAAGATACGTCGAACAATCTTTGGTTAGGTCTCGATAATGGGATTAACCTCATCAATAGATCATCTCGCTTTAAAGAATTTATAGATGTTAAAGGGCAACTAGGCTCGGTCTATGCCTCTGCAGTTGATGGAGATTATTTTTATGTCGGCACAAATCAAGGATTGTTTGTCCGTAATAAGAATAAAAATGAACCCTTTGAACTCATTGAAAATACCCAAGGGCAGGTTTGGAAATTAAGCATGATCAATAACCAACTTTTTTGTGGTCATCATCGAGGTGCCATGTTGATCAATGAAAAAAATGCTACACTCGTATCCACTGAAAGGGGGACTTGGTTATTTAGGCAGCACCCGAACAGACCTGATCTTTTATTCCTTGGAAATTATACTGGACTGTATGTGTTAGAGAAAAAAAGGGAGAAATGGAGCTTTCGGAATAAAATCAATGGATTTGACATCTCCTCTCGTTTTTTTGAGTTTGCTTCCGCCAATAAAATTGTAGTCAATCACGAATACAAAGGGGTTTACATCATCACACTCGATGATCTCTTTTATACGGCAGAAAATGTTCAATTAGACGAGGTAAGTTGTAAAAGTTGTAACTCCAGTTTAGTCAAGTTTAAAGGGGATATCATTTATCATTACCGAGAAAAGTTCTATGTATATGATCCTTTTGAAAATAATTTTACAGATGACTCACTTAAACTCCCCAATTTTTTAACAAATGGGGTGATTAAGGGAAAGCTCATCAACGACGATAATGGTCGCCTTTGGAATTTTACAAAAAAAAATCTTTACTATATCGAGAATGAAAAATTAACGAACACTAACCAAATAAAAAGTTTTTCGCTAAATGAAAATGATCGTAAAAATGTATCGGGTTTTGAACACATTAATGCCATTGATAACAATAACTATTTGATTGGAACCAACAGAGGGTATTTAACTATTGATCTGGCAAAAAGCGTAAAAGAAAAATCTTCAGCAGCAATAAGTACTATACTTGCAAATAATAAAGATCAAGTGATTCGTCTTGATTTAAGAGCAGAAAACAAACTCCCTTTTGAGTACAACAACATTGACTTTTATTTTACAAACCATGACTTTAGTCGATATGGGAAAACGAGCTTTCAGTATCGGTTAGAGGGTGAGGATTCAAAATGGAGTAATTGGACAGAACAAAGATCTGTAAACTACTCCAACCTAAATTATGGAAAATATCGGTTTAAACTAAGAACTAAGACAGGAGATATCGTAAACGATTTGGTTCAAATGCCATTGCTTAATATCGCCCCGCCATGGTACTTAAAACCTTTGGCGATTTTTGGCTACACTATTATATTTATTTTTCTTTTAGTGCTTTATAATTCCATTTATAAACGTAAAATGAAGCGTCAAAAAATTGCATTAGAAATAGAAAATAATCGAAAACTTGAATTACAAGAACTTGAAGCTCAAAAGGAAATTATAAAACTACGTAATGAACAGCTCCAAAATGACATAGATGGTAAGAGTAGGGAGTTGGCCATTGCGACCATGAGTACCCTAAAGCGAAATGAATTTTTAAATTCGATAAAGGAAGAATTAGAGACCATTAAAGAAGTACCCAAAATCAATCAAATGATTAAAATCATCAATTCAAAACTCAAAAACAACGACGATTGGGAATATTTCAGAAAAGCCTTTGATAATTCTGATCAGTCATTATTTAGAAAATTAAAAACTGCCCACCCGGGGTTGACTAAAAATGATTTAAAACTTTGTGCTTATTTACGATTGAATCTCTCTTCTAAGGAAATTGCCCCTCTATTAAATATTTCAGTTCATAGTGTAGAAATAAAGAGGTACCGCTTACGAAAAAAAATGGGCCTGATACGAAAACAAGGAGTTGTAGAGTATATTATGGAGTTTTAGTATTGATATTTGGACAAATGCTTTTAGGGATTTTAAAATTCATAATTATATGATTTTCAGTTTGTTTTTTAAAAGTTAAACAAAAACAAATTGTTTCTTAAATTTCTTTCTAAATCAATCTTGTTGAATTTTTGTATAGTTTTATTTTTAGGTTATATATCATTAAATCTTTAATATTGGTCTAAATTTTTTCCTTAGAACCATATGTACAACCTTGCGAAAAATACAATAGTGGTATTGACTGCACTCTTTTCAGTTATATCCATGGCGCAGGAGGTATTATCTGGCAATGTGATAGATCAAGATTCAGGTCAAACTATTCCGGGTGCTAGTGTAATCATTAAAGGGACATCAAAAGGGACAGTTACAGATTTTGATGGAAATTTCATTCTTTCAAATGTTAACTTAGGTGATGTTTTGGAATTTTCCTATTTAGGGTATGAAACAAAAGAGATTACCATTGAGAATTACGATAATCTTTCTATCATTCTTTCATTCGGATCTGAGTCACTTGAGGAGGTAATTGTTACTGGCTATGGAAGTCAGAGGAAAAAAGATATAACAGGTGCAGTTTCAGTGCTTAGTAGCAATCAGATAGATAATATTAAACCCATTAAAATTGAACAAGCGCTTCAGGGTACCGTTGCAGGAGTAAATGTTTCCACCCAATCTGGTGCTCCAGGAGCAGGAATTAATATCCGAATACGAGGAATATCTACCAATGGAGACGCGTCTCCTGTAACTATCATCGATGGCTATCAAGGCGATTTAGGGGCCCTCAATCCAGCAGATATTGCTAGCATCACTGTTTTAAAGGATGCACAAGCAGCAATTTATGGAACCATTGGAGCCAATGGTGTAATTATCGTTACTACCAAGCAAGGTCAAAAGAATAGCCCAACAAAAATCTCTATTGAGTCATCTTTAGGATTTCAAAATAGCTCACGCAAAATACCGGTTCTCAATGCAAAAGAGTATGGCATCTTATTAAATGAAGCTTTTACTAATGATGGTCGATTCCCCCCTGTTTCTAATGTAAGTACCTTAGAGGAAGGCACCAATTGGCAAGATGAACTATTTGAAACTGCAATGATACAACGAAATATAATCAGTCTCACTGGAGGGTCAAAAACGACCAATTACTCAATTGGAGCCTCTACTTTAAAACAAGACGGAATTATAGGTAAAGATAAATCGGGTTTTATACACAATACCCTTAGGTCTAATGTCGGATTCGAGCTTTCTGAAAAGATTTCATTAAATACCTCTATAATTTACACAAACATTGAAAGGCAATCCGTGAATGATTTTGGTTTGGGGTCTGTTCTCTTTAATGGACTCAATATGCCTCCGACCCTGTCCGTTTATGATGAAAATAATAATTATACACTTGCTCCATCCAATCTTGGAATTGAAATAATAAACCCATTAGCCCAGGTTGACAATACCTACAACGAGTATATCCTAAATAAACTTAATGGTACTATTGGTTTCACAGTGATCCCTTTTGATGGTTTTACTATTACTTCACGTCTTGGATTCAATGCTGGTAATAGTAAAAGCAAACAATTTTCGCCTGAAATTAATTATGGTGGAAAGGTTTTCGATGTTACAAGAAGTTCAGTAGACCAAAATCGAATTAACGATAACGACTACACCTTCGATACCTTTATAAATTATAAAAGAAAATTAAATGACCAATTTATAGAATTAACGCTAGGAACAACAGTTTTTAAAGCATGGGGTGATGGGCTATTTGCGACTGGTTTCGATATTCCTAATAATATTTGGGAAAACGCAGACATTAGTTTAGCAAATGGACTCAATACTCAAAAAGCTACAGGCTCATACACCTATGACCAACGTAGACTTTCCTATTTTGGAAGAATTCAGTACAATTATAAAGAAAAGGCTTTTGTCTCTGCACTTCTAAGACGTGATTCTTCAACAAAATTTGGCCCCCTAAATAGAGTAGGAATCTTCCCTTCGTTGACAGCAGGGTATATCCTTTCCCAAGACGCATTTTTAGCGGATAGTAGTTTAATAGATTTCTTTAAAATTAGAGCAAGTTATGGTTTGTTAGGAAGCGATAAAATTGGTGACTATTTATATTTATCACAACTTTCAGGGGAGGGAGTCTATGTTTTTGATAATGAATTGACCATAGGAAGGGCTGTAGGTATTGTGACCAATTCAGCAATTAAATGGGAAGCTTCGGAACAACTCGATCTTGGTATTGATATTGCTTTCTTAAAGAGTAAATTTAATTTAACAGCGGATTATTTTATTAAAACCACGAACGATTTACTCATTGGGTATATTCCCGTTAGTGGTATTTTAGGAACTAATGCACCGGGGAGTGGAAGCCCAACAGTTAATGCTGGAGAAGTGGTGAATAAAGGATTTGAATTTTTACTTTCTTTTAGCGATCAGATTAATGAAAATTTGTCACTTTCAGCATCAATAAATGCCTCTACATTAAACAATGAAGTAACTAAAGTTAACAATAATTCGGGTTTAATTGAAGGGGGTAGTTTTGGGGTAGGCCAATTGGCTCCATCAAGAATGGAAGTTGGCTTGCCCATTGGATATTTCTTTGGATACCAAACCGATGGAATCTTTCAAAATCGAGCTGAAACAATTTTACACCCCTCTCAACTAGCTTTAGGCGCAGAGGCTTCACCAGGAGATTTCCGCTACAAAGACCTCGATGAAAATGGTGTTATTGACGAACGAGACCGCACTTATCTTGGTGACCCTATTCCGGATTATACCTTTGGAATAAATCTAGGAGTTAAATTTCGTCAATTTGATTTTTCATTATATGCTTTTGCCTCCGTAGGTCAAGAAATGGTTCGCAATTACGAGAGAGTTCAGTTGTATGCAAACAGACTCGACTATTACATAGAAAGATGGAGAGGAGAGGGAACTAGTGCAACGGTGCCTCGATTAACAACCAGACCAACAACAAATAATGTATTGTCTGACTTTTTTATTGAAGATGCATCTTTTGTTCGTTTGCAAAATGTTCAACTAGGGTATAGCCTATCTAATTCTATTGTTGAAAAAATGAAAATTGATAATCTTCGTTTTTATATAACAGCCGAAAACCTCATCACACTTACCAAGTACAAAGGATATGACCCTGCAGCTTCAAGTGGTGCTCCAATAGGTGGAGGGATAGACAACGGGTTCTATCCTATCCCAGCAACACTTACCGCTGGTTTAAATCTCAAATTTTAATCATGAAATATCCTCTATCACATATACTTGTCACTTTCACATGCTTTTTGTCCATTCAATGTGGAGATGATTTTGTTAATGTGTCTCCTGAATACTCCATTGATTCAGAAAATTATTTTAATGTTGAGGAAGATTATGAACAAGCAGTAGTTGCCGCCTATGATTTGTTGCAAACAACTTATCTCAACAGTATGCTGGGAGAGATTGCATCAGATAATACACTTTGTGGGGGTGAGAGTGCAACGGATGTGCCTGGATTCCAACAAATTGATGATATGATCCACACACCTGTGAACGATAACCTTCAAGATTTGTGGAATTGGATGTTTGCGGGTGTTCAGAGAGCAGCCTATGTTATTGAATTTAAAGACAGGATTGAATTTAGCGGAAAAGACATCTTAGTTGCTGAAGCTTATTTTCTTAGATCATATTACAATTTTGAACTCGTAAAGTGGTTTGGCCCTATTCCCATAAAAGCTGATGGTCGTTTTAATGTAGGAGATGAACAGCTTTTAGGGCGTTCACCTGTATCTGAAGTTTATAGCCATATTGAAAGTGACCTCTTGAACGCTATTCCACATCTCCCTTTAACGCCTAGCCAAGCTGGTAGAGTAACTTCAGGAGCGGCAAAAGCACTCTTAGGGAAAGCTTATATATATCAAGGCAAATATGAAGATGCCAGTCAGATTTTAGAGGAAGTGATCAATAGTGGACAGTACAAGCTTGTTGAAAACTACAACGAAATTTTCGAACATATTGGAGAAAATGGTCCTGAATCAGTGTTTGAAGTTCAATATACAGATGCTGAGGGAGCAAGCTTTGATTGTTTCCAGTGTAGTGAAGGAAATATAGCAGTGGGTTTCAATGGAATCAGAGCGTACAACGGCCCCGTTTTCGATAGTGGTTTCAGCTTTAATGTTCCAACACAAGAAGTCGTTGATGCATTTGAAACAGGTGATTTACGCAAAGATGTTGCGATTCTTGATATTGAACAATGGGCAGCCAGCCGAGGAGCAACCTATGGGAAAGGATTCGAGCATACGGGTTACTTTAATCGAAAGTACATTCCTCGAAAGGGTGATTTAAACATAGGTGATCAAAATTTGACCAATCCAAATAATTACAGAGCAATTCGTTATGCTGATGTCCTTCTTTTGGCAGCAGAGGCGAATGCTAAAAAATCATCCCCGGATGAAAGTAAAGCGAGAACTTATTTGAATCTCGTAAGACAACGCGCGTTTGGTAACACTTCACATGCTGTTAATGCAACTGGAAGTGCTTTACAAGATGCTATATTCCACGAAAGAAGAGTCGAACTTGTAGGTGAAGGACACCGATTCTTTGATTTAGTGCGAACAGGTAGAGCTTCTCAAGAAATTGATGGTTTTACCCCAAATAAACATGAACTCTTCCCTGTTCCCTTGGAAGAGATTCAATTTTCTAATGGAAACTGGGAACAAAATAATGGATACTAAAATGACTATTAACTAAAACAAAAAAGATGAAATTTACTATGAAATTTTTTTTAGCAGTTTTTGCTTTTGCATTTATTTTGTCATGTAGCAAAGACAATGATGAGGAAGTAAAAGTTGACCCGATTACAGGCCTGGATTTTACAATTACAACTAACGAGGAAAATCCACTTCAAGTTGGTGTAACCCCAAGCGCTACTGGAGCAGGATCGTATAAAATCTATTTTGATTTTGTTGGGGCCCCAGAGACCTTTGAAACAAGTGATGGTACGCTTGTGAGTTATACCTATGCCGATGAGACTGCAACCTATACTATAAAGGTTGTCGCCTCGAATTCAAACGGTGCTGATGATGTTGAATTAACTAAAGAACACACCGTTACAGTAGTCCCTGATACAGTTATTATCGACTTTGAATCAATGAATCCTCCTTATTTTACAGGGAGTGATTTGGAAGGCTATATTGAGGTTGTTTCAAGTGGAGTTGGAGACAATTCGACTGCTGTTGGTAAAATAGTTAATGATGGTGCAGCCTATACAACAGCTAATATAATCAATATGAACTACATTGATTTAACGGGTGGTGATAAAACCATTAGTATTGACTTTTATCAAGAAGCGGCTAGAACTCCAAAAATGATGTTAAAGTTAGAAGGAAATATAATTGAAGGAGGTTATGATATTGATAAACTTGTTGATGCTCAAGCGATAGCTGGATGGCAAACCATCGAATTCGACATGAGCACTGCTAACAATAGTTATCCTAATCATGAGAATCCTACAGTTTCACACAGTCAGTACAGTAAAGTTATTCTATTTATTGCATTTGAACAAACAGATTATGCCGGAACATACTACATTGATAATGTTACAACAGGCGCAAGCTTTGGTGATACTCAACCCGACACCGATAATGACGGTGTAATTGATCCTATTGATGAATGTAGCACAACTGCTGGTACAGCAGAATTGAACGGATGTCCTGCTGGACCTTCTGCTATTGCTCCTGTTCCTTCAATAGCTGAAGCTGATGTCTTAAGTATTTTTAGTGATGCATATACTAGTATACCTGTTGCTGAAATTAGAACAGAATGGTCTGCAAATGCGATAACAAGTATTTATGAAATCACCTCCGGGGAAGATGCTATCAAAGGAGTAATCCAAGAAGATAACGGTTTTGCCGGAATTTTATTCGGCTCTAGCTTTGACATGACTGCACAGCCTACGATTCATATGGATGTATGGTCACCTAGTCTTTCTAACTTTAGAATGAAGTTTGAAGATGCTGATGACGCTATTGAATACACAGTACCAATTAGTGCTACAAATACTTGGGTTGGTGTAGATATTGCTATTGCTGATTTCACAGTAGTTAAAGGAGATGCAATTCCTGCAGCCGCTAATTTAGCAGTGTTCTCCGGAGCTAGTGCTGGTCAAGTATTCATTGATAATATCTATTTGCACAATGGTGAAGCAAATGTTGGGAATTCAGATTCTTCAGTCTTAAAACTTACCCTTACTGTTCCTGAGGGATCTACTGCTGTTAGACTAACAGGCCCATGGTGGGGATGGAATCCTGCTGGAGGACCAGAAGCTGTTAACAATGGCGATAATACATGGACATTTACATTTGACCCTGCACCGACTGAAAATATGGAATATCTTTATGTGGTTGACACTATACAAGAAAACCTTGTTGATAATGCTGCAGGTGGAGATTGTACCAGCAGGATCGATAGTGGACGTTTAGTTACCGACTATGCTAATTATGCAAACCGTATATGGATTGCGGGTAGTGGGAATCAGACAGAGACATATGATTCATGTAACTAATTAACTTTAATCAACCCCCAGAAAGAAAATTTCTGGGGGTTATAATTCTCCTATGAAAAATAATTTGCTGTTTTTTTTCCTGACCTTTTTTTTATTGAGCTGTCAGGATAAAGTATACAACATTGATGACTACCCTAGCGAATTAGTTATTGATCTTTCTGGGGCTTGCATACCTGGTACAATTCCAAATGTAAAGCCAATAGGGGATAATACAACCTTGGTTTGGGCCGAAGAGTTTGACGATTCGGTAATTTGTCAAGACAATTGGGTCTTTGAAACCATTCCCCCCAATAATGGGAGTTGGTGGAATAATGAACAGCAATATTATACCGATAGATTGCAAAATGCTTCAGTCGTAAATGGAGTACTTCGTATTACCGCTAAAAGAGAAAATTACCGAGATAAATCATACACCTCTGCCAGAATGACAACTCAAGATTTGTATGAATTCACTTATGGAAAAGTTGTAGTTAGAGCGAAACTCCCTCAAGGTCAAGGAACTTGGCCTGCCATATGGATGTTAGGGAGTAATATTGATGCAATTGGATGGCCAGAATGTGGTGAAATTGATATCATGGAACATGGAGATATGGCTCCCGGCCTTATTTCATCAACTGTTCACAGAGCTGGTCCTAATGGAGAGGATAACTATTCTAGAGGAGAAACCACCATAAAAAATGAAGCTACTGAATTTCATATTTATGAAATGAATTGGACGGCAACAGAGATTGTTTTTTCTGTTGATGGAGAAGAACATCACAGTTTTGCTGTTACCCCTGATATGCCATTTCATCAAAATTTCTTTATCATTTTGAATGTAGCAATGGGGGGTGAATTTGTTGGGAATAATATTGATCCATCATTCAAGTCTTCATCTATGGAAATTGATTATGTAAGGGTATTCCAATAAACTTTATTTAGTATTGTTTTTTTTATTGATAGTGCCTTTTTATAAATCAATTTATTCCTCTGAGGAAAACTATTTACATGAATAATTCTATTTATTTAGGTAATGGAAAAATGCATTACCCTAAAGAATCGGTGCTTTTAAAAGAACTAACCGTAGAAGGTGAGTTGTATTTTAAAATTGAAAATATAGATGCTTTGCCCCCTTTTTTTATCAGTGTAGTGAGTAACTCAAATCACTGGATGTTTATCTCTAGTAATGGTGCTTTAAGTGCTGGAAGAAAAAATAGTGATCATGCGCTTTTCCCATATTATACCGATGATAAGATTACCGAATCAGGTGAGCATACAGGTAGTAAAACGATCTTCTTGGTATCAAAAGAAAACAAAAAATATCTATGGGAACCCTTTTCTCAAAGACAAACAGGGAATTATTCCATAGAGCGTAACTTATATAAAAACGGCTACGGTAATAAAATTATTTTTGAGGAAATTAATCTGGATCTAAATCTTATTTTTTCCTATTCATGGAATACAAGTGACAAATATGGATTTATTCGTACTGCCAAATTAACAAATACTGGTTACAATGATCGCTTTGTTGAATTGGTTGACGGTTTACAAAACCTCCTCCCCTACGGAGTCGGTGAGGACCTCCAAAAAGCGAGCAGCAACTTGGTTGATGCTTATAAAAAATCGGAGTTAAGTACTAAAACAGGTATGGGGATTTATTCCCTCAGCGCCATTATTGTTGACCGTGCAGAGCCTAGTGAAGCTTTAAAAGCCAACGCTGTTTGGTCTACAGGACTTAACAACGCCAGTAGATTATTATCTTCCACACAGTTAGATGACTTTAGATATGGGAAAACTCCTGTCCAAGAAACAGATATAAGAGCAAAACGAGGAGCTTATTTTCTTTCTTCTTCTATGACACTCAATTCAGGAGAAGAAAATACATGGCGGATTATTGCAGATGTTAATAAAACAATTTCATCATTAATAGCCTTAGAGTCGCAAATCTCTAATGATCAAATAGTATTAGACTTACAACAAGATATAGATTACGGTACAGAAGAGTTGTTAAAGCTTGTTGGTGCAGCCGATGGTCTTCAGCTCAGTCAGGACAGCCGTGGAAATGCTCAACACTTTGCCAATACCATCTTCAACATCATGAGGGGCGGCATATTCGATGATAACTATTTCATTGAAAAGAGCGATTTTCTTCCCTACATCAAAAAGGCCAACTCATACGTTTATTCAGAAAATGAAACGGTTCTTTTATCCCTCTCAATAAGGTTCTCGTTAAATGACCTATTCGCATTAATAAAAACCACTGATAATAGTGACTTTAGCCGACTATGTTTTGAATATTTACCTCTAAAATTTAGTCGCCGACACGGTGACCCAAGTCGTCCTTGGAACAAATTTTCAATCAATACAAAAAATGAAATTGACGGTTCTAAAGTACTTTATTATCAAGGAAATTGGAGAGATATCTTTCAGAATTGGGAAGCTCTTGCTCATGCGTATCCTTTGTTTATACAAGGTATGATCCATAAGTTTTTAAACGCAACAACATTTGATGGCTACAACCCATACAGGGTAACCAAAGATGGTTTTGATTGGGAAACAATTGAACCCGATAATCCATGGGCTTATATTGGTTATTGGGGGGATCACCAAATTATTTATCTTCTAAAATTTTTAGAGTTTAGCGAAAAACACTTCCCCTCTCAACTCACTACTTATTTTTCGCAAGAGTCCTTTGTTTATGCCAATGTTCCCTATCGAATTAAAGATTATAGTTCTATCATTCAAGATCCCAAAAACACCATTGATTACGACATTAAAGAGGCACAAAGAATTGCCCACAAAAAAAAATTAATGGGCGCCGATGGAGCACTATTATTTAATGCTAGAGATGAAATTTGCAGAGTGAATTTTATTGAAAAAATATTGGCTTCCTTGATGGCTAAGCTCTCCAATTTTGTCCCAGAAGCTGGAATTTGGATGAATACGCAACGCCCAGAATGGAACGATGCAAATAATGCTTTAGTGGGGAATGGAGTCTCCATGGTTACTTTATATTACTTAAGACGTTTTTTGTCCTTCTTTAGTAAGATTTTATACAATTCCGAATCAGACACTTATGCCATTTCAAATGAATTAAAAGTGTTTTTTGATCGTCTTCATACCGCCTTTGATGAACATCAAGGTTTGATAGGAAAAACCATCTCGAATCAGAAAAGAAAGACAATGATGGATGTGCTAGGAATAGCAGCAAGTGATTATCGAAACCAAATTTATGCCAAAGGGTTTACTGGAAAAAAAACATCTTTAAAAAAATCAAACCTCCTTGGTTTCTTAAACTTAAGCCTAGCCTTTTTAGATGATGCTATTCGAAAAAATAAACGTGAAGATGGCCTTTATCATGCTTATAACTTAATTACTATTGATAATGAAAATGAGGTAAGCCTTGATTTCCTTGCCGAAATGCTGGAAGGGCAAGTTGCTGTTTTAAGCGCTGGCCATTTAAGTAATCAAGAAAATCTTTCCGTATTAGATGCGCTTCGGAAGAGTAAACTTTACCGCGAAGATCAAGAAAGTTATACGCTCTATCCTAATAAAGATTTGGGTGTTTTTATGAAAAAAAACACCCTCTCAGAAGAGGCTGTTAAGCGTTCTCAGCTTCTTCAAGCATTGGTAAAAGCAGACAATAGGCAGTTGATTACTATGGATATAAAAGGAAAGTGCCACTTTAACGGAAATTTTAAAAACGCCTATGATTTAAAAAGAGCCATAACCGAGCTTCCTGAGGAATTTGATTCCCTTATTGCAAAAGAAGAAGACCTAATTTTGTCCATCTTCGAGGAAGTATTTAAACATAAAGAGTTCACAGGTCGATCAGGAACTTTCTTTGGTTATGAAGGTCTTGGATCTATATATTGGCATATGGTTTCTAAGCTTTCACTAGCGGTTTGTGAAGTTACTCTTGCTGCAAAAGGAACAAGCGAATTTAATTCCCTTAAAAAGCACTACTACGAAATAGTTAAAGGCATCGGTGCCCACAAAACTCCCGAAGCCTATGGGGCTTTTCCAAGTGATCCCTATTCGCATACCCCTGCTGGAAAGGGAGCCCAACAGCCAGGAATGACAGGGCAGGTAAAAGAAGATATTTTAACCCGTTTTGGGGAATTAGGAGTTCAAATAAACGAGGGTCAATTGCTTTTTGATCCATCGCTATTAAAACCAGAAGAGTTTTTATCCACTCCTAAGACCTTCACTTACTTCAACGTAGCGGGAGAAAAGAAGGAGCTACATCTAGAAAAAAACTGCTTGGCTTTTACGTATTGTCAAGTCCCAATTATTTATAAAAAAGGTTCTTCCTTATCCCTAGAGGTTGAATATCACAATACAAAACCCGTCAAGATCAAAGGAAATGCATTGACAATAGAAATGACTAAAGCTTTGTTTCATCGAACAAACGACATAGTGCTTATAAATGTTGAAATAGTCTAATGATGACAACAATGCTGATCTCTCAAAAACTAACTGGCCTAAGGATGGATTTCATTTCACTAATGGGTTGTCTAGTTTTGAGCAACAGCCTTTTCTCTCAAGAACGCATACAAGATACAATCACGGCTGCTGATATATTGGGAAATTCAACATATCTAGGAATATCCTATGGAGGATATCGGGCTTTATCACGTGATGTTCAGCCCAGCATTAACCAAATCAAAGCTGATATACGGATACTGTACACCATGGGTATTCGGCTTTTGAGAACCTATAATGTAAATTATCCTCATGCCCATAATGTATTAAAAGCCATCCGTATGCTTCATGAAGAAGACCCCAGCATTGAGATGTATTTGGTATTGGGAACCTGGATTAATTGTAAAAATGCGTATACTCCTAATGCCGACCATACCCAAGAAAGTCCGGCCAATGCAATCGAAATAGAAAAAGCTATTGCCTTGGCCAATGAGTATTCAGATATTGTAAAAATTATTTCGGTTGGAAACGAGGCCATGGTGCATTGGGCAACTGATTATTTTGTAAGCCCAAATATTATCCTTAAGTGGGTAAATTATCTACAAGAGCTTAAAGCAAAAGGAAAATTACCCAGTAATCTTTGGATTACCAGCTCTGATAACTTCGCCTCATGGGGGGGTGGGGATTCCTCCTATCAAAACGAGGATTTAATTCAATTAATTAAAGCTGTAGATTATTTATCTATCCATACTTATCCTTATCATGACACCCATTATAATCCTGCCTTTTGGAAAGTAGCGCCTGAGAACACAGTTAAATCAAAAAAAGATAGATTAGATTACGCACTTCAACAGGCTGTAATATACAGTGCCAATCAATACAAGCAAGTAAAAAAATATATGCTTTCATTAGGTGTAAATAAACCCATACATATAGGGGAAACGGGCTGGTCAACCGCCTCAATAGGAAAATACGGTAAAGAGGGTTCTAAAGCAGCCGATGAATACAAACAAGCGCTTTTTTATGAGAAAATATTACAATGGTCAAAAAAAAATAAAATTAGCTGTATCTACTTTTCTGCTTTCGATGAACCCTGGAAAGACCCCAATGGTCCTCTAGCTTCTGAAAATAATTTTGGACTTTTTACAGTAGACGGAAAAGCCAAATTTGCACTATGGTCCCTAGTAGATAAGGGCCTCTTTGAGGGTTTAAGTAGAGAAGAATCGGGCCCTCCAATAGTGAAAACCTATGGTGGAGATTTTAACCACTTATGGAACAATATTAATCTGCCCATTTACGAAAAATGAAAAAACATCTTCAACTTTTTGGAATTTTGATACCAATTCTCCTTTCATGTGAGACAAATATGACAACAAAGGTCACTACAAATGAGCGAATCATTGAAGTCAATAATATTCCATATTTAATCAAAGGGATTTGTTATCATCCAGTACCTAAAGGAGAAACCAAGCGTAGTTTTAATACCCTTGAAGAAGACTTATTGCTGATGCAAGAAGCCGGTATTAATACGATAAGGGTGTATGCACCTATCGATGATGAAACCATATTAAACCATATACATGCAGCAGGGATTAAGCTAATTGTTGGCTTTGGATATAGACAAGAGGAAGGGTTTGACATCGCCTCTGGAGCGGTTCTTGATTACGTTAGCAAGTACAAAAATCATCCTGCTATTCTAATGTGGGAATTAGGAAATGAATACAATTATCATCCTGAATGGTTTGAAGGAGATATTGATAATTGGTACAATGCGATGAGTACAACTGCCAAAAGCATAAAAAAAATTGATGATAACCACCCAGTGGCGACAGCCCATGGTGAAATCCCCACTACTGAAGTCTTGTCTCAAAACCCCGAAATTGACGTTTGGGGAGTTAATGTCTATCGCTGGGATCAACCGGAAACCCTAATTGAAGAATGGAAAAATAGAGGGAGTAAACCCCTATATTTCTCGGAAGCGGGTGCAGATAGTTACATGACCATAGACAGAGACGCCTATAGTAAAGGGGTAAATGAACAAGCCCAATCTGATGCTACAGATTCTATTTTATCTCAAATTTTAAGCAAAAGAAAACTGGTTAGTGGTGTAACCCTATTTTCATTTACCGATGGTTGGTGGAAAGCAGAAAACCCAAGTCAACAAGACATTGGTGGGATTGCGCCCAACAGCACTGGCGTACCATATGATGGTGTACCCAATGAAGAGTTTTGGGGTATCGTTAAACTCGACCGTACAAAAAAGAAAGCTTTTGAAGTGGTACGAAAAAAATATACAGAACAGTACTCAATCTATGAACAATAAATTATTTCGATTCTCTTGTCCATTTTTGTTTTTGAGAAACGCTGTAAAATCGCAGTTGAAATTTTAATAATTATTAAATCAATTTAATATGTCTTCTATAACGATTAGAAAAAAAGTTCCCATAGGTCAAAAAATTGCCTTTGGAATAGGGATGTTAGCCAATCAAATGTTTCCTGCAATCCTTGGGATTTTTATGGTAGTGTTGGTAGAAGATCTTGGTTTTTCTGGCTGGATGTGGTCGTTAATTTTTCTATTTCCTCGATTTTTTGATGCAATAACCGATCCCATCATGGGATTTATTTCTGATAATACAAAGTCACGTTGGGGCAGGCGACGTCAATATGTATTTATCGGGGCACTGTTGTTGGGAATTTCTTACATCTTCATGTGGCAGTTATCCAGAGAAGATTCACTCCAATTTAACTTTTGGTATTTCTTTTTATGGTCAATTGTTTTTTATTTAGGATATACTCTTTATGGTGTCCCCTATGTCGCCATGGGCTATGAAATGAGTGATGATTTTCACGAGCGAACCAATATCATGGCTATAGCTCAATGGATTGGACAATGGGCTTGGGTAATAGCTCCTCTTTTTTGGATTATTATGTATGACCCTTCTTGGTTTCCATCCGCAGATGTAGCTGTTAGGCAACTCTCAATATGGGTTGCAATTCCATGCACAATTTGTGGTTTAATTCCTGCGATATTTATTAAGAGTCCCTCAACCTTAAACGAAGAGAATGTTTCCTTAAATAGAACCAGCATTGGAAACAGCTTATTGAAAATTATAGAAAGTTTTATTGAAGCTTTTAAAATTCCTGAATTTAGAAAGCTCTGTGGAGCCACCTTTTTAATTTACAATGCCTTTAACACAGTAGCATCACTTACTTTTTTTGTCATCGTATATAAACTATTTAATGGAGATGCAGATGCTAGTGGTGTCTGGGTGTCCATGTTTGGTGTATTTGGAGCTTTAGGGACCAACTTTATTGTAATACCTACAATTACTTGGATGTCAAAAATTTGGGGGAAAAAGAAAGCCTTTATGATTTCTCAATCGATCTCACTCTTAGGCTACACACTCCTATATTTTCTCTTTATTCCTGGTAAACCTTGGATGTATATTTTTGGCTTACCTTTTTTCTCTTTCGGTATAGGAAGTTTATTCACCATTATGATGTCTATGACAGCAGACGTCATTGACTTAGATGAAGTAAATACTGGTAAGAGAAGAGAAGGAATTTTTGGAGCTATTTATTGGTGGATGGTCAAGGTTGGCTATGCCATTGCTGGAGCCCTAAGTGGAGTTATCATTGCATTAGTTGGATTTGATCCAGAACTGGCCACAATTGATCAGGAAGCTGCGGTAGACGGTCTATTTGCCATTTTCTGTTTCTTCCCTATGCTAGGTACAATCATTGCCATGTACATTATGCGTGGTTACAATATCAATGAAGAAAGTGCAACTAAAATTTCAGCTCAATTAGCAAAAAGCCGGAGTAAAGCAATAGATTAATTTATATAAAATACGCCTTATTTTTGGCCTGCTTTTCTAATTAACTAGTTTTTAAAGTATGGTTTGGGCCTAATGGAGAGGATAACTATTCTAGAGGAGAAACCACCATAAAAAATGAAGCTATTGAATTTCATATTTATGAAATGAATTGAACGGCAACGGAAATTGTTTTTTCTTTTGATGGAGAAGAACATCACAGT
>Ga0181606_10001726_pt1 | contig 19052 bp, 17 predicted proteins | sample 041ome_10_FD_132994 | JGI IMG/M metagenome (GOLD analysis project Ga0181606, IMG submission 132994) | Coastal salt marsh microbial communities from the Groves Creek Marsh, Skidaway Island, Georgia - 041412US metaG (megahit assembly) | ecosystem: Environmental > Aquatic > Marine > Intertidal... | reverse complement strand
TTGATCCCAGATTTTCCAACTAATAATTTAAAGTGAGCATGTATATGAAAGATTTTGCCATTTTCCAATAAAATGAAATCCTCAACGTATGGATATTTTAAAAACCAAACAGAATTAAATTTTGAAAAACCATTTGAAATTAAAATCTTTTTGACTTCGTCTTTTTTATTAATATCAAACAAAACATCAAAGTCAGTGAGCCCTTTAAAAGATGCATCTAGATGCTCATTACTTTTAAAATGACAATAATTTATTCCTCTTTGATGAAATTCAGCAAAGAGTTTTTTAACCTTAGAAGTTTGATTATTCTTCATTTTGAGGAGTCTAATATTTTATTGACTCTACTATTGGGTGTAAAAAAGCAGTTATAATCTATTAAAGCTTGATTTGATAATCTAAAATTTAATTTTTTGTCTTTAAGGAGTCTTTTTATAGCATTTATCCATTCAATTGGTTTATCATGTGACACTAAAAGAGAATTTATTTCATTTATTAATATTTCTTTATGAGCAGGTATCTTAGAAGCAATAATAGGCTTTGAATAACTTAAGTACTGAGCTATTTTTAAAGGGGACATACCTGCTCCTGTTGGAGCTGAACGAGAAGGCTTAAACTGTAAAGGTGCTAATACAATATCAAAACAATTAAGAAAATATGGCATTTCACTGGGTTTTCTATATCCATAGAAAAATATATTTTCGTTCTTATTAAGTTTTTTAGAATATTCTTTCCAAAAATCAACTATATCGGATTTACCTCCAACTATATGAAAAGCAATATCCGGCATTTCATGAGCAATTTTGCAAATTATATCCGTGCCTCTTAAACCTATTTTGTCAAGATATCCTGTATAACCAACATGGTGATTAAACTTTTTTCCTTTCAAATAATTTAACCTGAATCTGTTTATCTCATGACCAGAAATTGATATTGGTTTTTCAGCACTTAATCTTGCAACAACAATTTTAATTTTTCCTTTAAAATATTTTCTTAATAATTCCTCTAATGTTTTTGTTGTTACAATAACTTTCTCAAAATTTTTTAATCTAACCATTAAAAGAAATAGAATTTTATGAAACCAAGATTTTCCTAAAAATCCTAAGCTATGCATCTCATAATAAATAGGTGTTTTTGAGGGTATGAATAATAATTCAAATAAAGTAAGACGACTGTAGATTATATCAGGCTTAAAATTATCATAAACCTTTCTGAATTTTAAAGCCAAATAAAAACCACTGAACTGAAACCTTGAAATAAATTTCTTTGAAAAGAATGGATTTATATAAAATAATTTGGTTTTAAAGCTTTTTTTTAAACCATAATAATCAAATGTATTTTGTGCTAATTTTTTTGGTTTGATTCCAGTTAGTAAGACTTCGTTTCCACTATTTCCAAAAGCTTCACATAATTTCATTATACTTAAACTATTTGAAATTTCTGAAGGTAAAATAGCTTTTGATAGATATAATATTTTCACAAATTTTAATTTATTTTTTCTACATCTTTCAAAAACATTTTATAAGAATCTTCTAAGTAATCATTTTTATATTTTACCATTATTTGAAAAAGTTTAGTAAGATCTTTACTGTAAATTTTAGCTTTTAAAAAGCTCGAAATTATTTGCGAGTCTATTCTGTTTCTAATGAACTTAGCTGGATTACCTGCATATATGGAATAAGGAGGTATATTTTTTGTTACGATTGATCCTGCTCCTATTACTGCACCGTCTCCAATATTTACTCCAGATAAAATAATAGCATTATGACCTATCCAAACATCATTACCAATTTTAGTTTTTTTTGAATTTATATCTTCTTTATAAATTTTATAATTCTTGTTATTGTTTCTTTGTGCAAAATTTTTGGGGTGATCAAAAGCAAATATCGAACTCGAAGAAGTAATAAAATCTATTTTATGGTTGTTTGTCCCAATAACAACCCCTGAAGCTATTGAGCAAAAAGCCCCGATACTCTCTAATGAAGGCCCTAAGATCACATTTTTGCCTATAAAGCTGAATTTTCCTATCCTGTGTATTTTAGAAAAATCTAAAGATACGTTTTCACTCAACTTTACCTTGTATCTTTTTAAAGCCCTGAAACGTCTAATTTCATCCTTAAATATTGACAAATGTCTTTTGATTATGTTTTTAACTAAATAATTTACCATTCTTAATTTTAATCATTTTTTAATTAATTTTTCGATATTAAAAATTAAAACTTTTCTAGATCCCAAATAAGAAGAGTCTACGCATATTTTTGTTCCAGACGAACTCCAACGAGGATGTAAATCACATTTTTCAGAGTCAGAAAATTTTGTGGGACTATATAATTTTGTTGAATTATTTATTAAAACACCTTGGCTTGTACATAGAATTAAATTTTGTAATCTATATAAACTTGGATAAGTATCAGAAATAATTAAGGTTTTATCAGGTGAAAAAGATGGGTGTCCAGACTTATTTAAAATACTCCTGCCTATTTGATGTTTGGTATTCTCAATGTCCTTGTATAAATTAAATTTTACTCCATTTGGCTTACTTGAAGTATGAATAAGAATTTCCTCACTTGTTTTCCAATTATAATGTGAGAGATTTTCTTTTTTATCAATTAAATTAAGGTCTAATGCGTCAATCCCACACGTAAATCCTCTGCTAAATCTTTTACCCATTTTGTTCCAAATATGTACAAAATAAAATCGATTTCCGCATGGACTAAAAGAAATATGATTTAAATAATGGGTAGCATTCAACATACTTTTTTTTGACCTAAACTCAGAAATAAATTTTGTGCTAATTAGTAATTTATGTTTTCCATTTTTTAAATTAATTAATGAAATGCCATCATTTTCGGGAGCCATTTCATTTTTAGTTGGATCTGAAAAATTACCATAGCCATAGCCTTGACGCATTCTATATAATCTTGAAAAATTTAATCCTAATGCATAATTACCCTTTTCATCAATATCAAAAATTGGAATATTAATTTTTCTAATAATTTCTTTTGTACTAATATTTTGAATTACAGCCCCAAGACCCCCTTGAACTTCGGAATTATAACAAATTAACTCTTCGCACTCTCCAGGTAGCCATTGAAGTCTAGCACCTAATTGCCAGGACCATGTACTTGTCTTGCCAATTTCTTTAAATTTTGAGGTATTTAAATCGAAATATCCAACTACTGCTTCCCTAGATTTATTTTTCTTTTTATCATAATTTGTAGCAATGGCAAGCAATTTAGTGTCATCTTTATTGAATGGTGACTTATCATAGTATCCAAAAAAAGTATGTTTATATTCTGTTTCAAGCTTTTGAAAAGGAAAACTTGATTTTATTTTTGGTTTTAAATGAAATAAATATGCTGAATCAATAGCAATATTCATAAAAACTCTCAGAAGGGATTTTATATTTTTTATTAAAAAAATCATCTAAAATTCTAATTTCTTTCTGATTTCATTTGAAAGCGATAAAATTTCTGATTTATACTTATTATCCGTAAAATCTTCACCCCCCTCTCTACCAACTTTTTTTAATAATACAGTGTATAAATTTAGCTTGAAAGAATTCTCAATAATTGAACTTATAAATTTTTTTACATTAGAACTGTCGCTTTTATAATTGTGAATTGTATTTATAATCTCTTCTTTTAAATTTTTAATATTATCAACAAAATTGACTAGATGATTTGGAAGTATTCTATAAATAGTATTCCCTAAAACAATAACAGGTTTACCCAAAATAACCGCTTCAAATCCTATATGTCCACTCAATACTATGATTAATTTAGATTTTTTTACAATCGCATTTGAAGGCAAATTGTAATCAACAAAATTAACATTCGGTATTTCTAATATTTTTTTATAGTATCCAATACTTCTTCTGCCAATATTTCTGGGGTGTTCTTTGACAATAAGTTTAAATTTTACAGGCATATTTAATGCAATTGTTCTGATTACTTCGATTTGATTTTGATAAAATCTTGAATAATTTGTGATAGCAATTTCTGGCTCAGCGTGGAGTGGGTAAAAAATAAAATTTCCATTTTCAATTATATCTAAATCTGAGATTGTTCTATTTTTAATTAACTTTTTAAAAATTTTTGTGTTATAATTTTTGATAGGATTATCGTATAAATATCTTAAAAAGTATGATCCTCTATTTTGATGATCTTTTTGAGAACCTAATTTAGCTATGTCTTTAATTAAATTTTTTGTAATCCCCTTTAAATCATTAAACTTAAATATTAATGTGTTTTTTTGATTTTTAACATTACCCTCATATGCAGAATTACCTTTTTTGAATTTTTCTAAATAATCTTCTGATTGTTTGGTAATAAATTTGTCTGTTTTCTTTCCATTTATTTTTTCTAAAAATGTTTCATAGATATGTTCATGCTCTTCGCCAATTGAAGAAGTAAAGGTTTGATAGTTTAGAATCTTTACACTTTTTAAACTAAAATATTTTATTTTTTTTGCCTTAACTATTTTATAAAAAATATAATCACCAAATGTTGCTGGAGTAACTCCAAAAACAACATTTGGTTTTATTTCATCGATAAATTTTTCAATCTCTTCAACTGTAATTTGAAAAAGTTTTAACATACTATCATAATTATAATATGGCGCATAACTTTGTTTATGTTTAACATAAAGTCCTCTGAAAACTCTTCTATCATTATTTAAAGAATGCCAAATGGATTCATCTTTAAAATATTTATGCTCGAATTGACTTAGCTTATTATAATCAACTTTAATATTTTTAATTTTTGATGTTAATTCCCATTCTTTCAAGTATTTTATTTCAGTATTATTTCTAAAATTCTTTTTAAATGTTGAAGAGTTTGTTACATAAAAACCTACTTTATCAAATTGAATTTTTAATTCGTTGTAAGCATCAAAATAAACAGGATACATTGAGCCTGTAGTTACAAATATTATGTTCATGAAAATTTCTTTAAAAGCTGCATAGTAATGAATTCTTCAGTCCTTTTCATAGAGCTATAAGTCGCACCTGAAACATGTGGTGTAATAATTAGATTATTCGTATTTGTTAGTTTAAGTAATTCACTTAAATTATTCTTAGTTGAATTTTCGTTTTTAATAACATCTAGGGCAACCCCTTTGAAAAAATTTTTTTTGATTTTCTCAATTAAATAATCTTCGTCTATAATTTCCCCTCTTGAAGTGTTGATTAAATACTTCCCTTTTAATAAGTCAATGAGATTTTTATTAATAAAATCTCGATTTAATTCAGTGTAAGAAATTGATATTATTATAATATTTGAATTATTAATTAAATCTTCAACAGATTCAGATTTTATCGCTTCAAATTTTCCTACTATAGTATCATCTATGTCATAATAGAAAACCTTGGCGCCAAATGCCTTAAAGTATTTTGATAATAAAGTTCCTACTCTTCCATATCCAACAATTCCAACTTTATTTTCAAAAATTTCATGTCCTTTATATAAATCTCTATTCCAATCTCTTTTTAAGCTTGACAAGAAAGATGATTTATAGTTTCTTAACAATGAAAGTACTAAACCAAAAGTATGTTCAGGGGTTGCTCTTATTGATTTTAAAAATTTAATTTCATTTTTTAATGATATTAAATTTATCCCTCTTGATTTACATAATTTTTCATCAATGTGATTTAATCCCGTTGTAGGCGTGCACAGAAATTTTAAGTTGGGGGCTAAACACAAAAAACTATAATTTATTTGGTAGGAAAGTCTAATGAAAAGTACATTTTTATTTTTCAAAAAATCTTCTAATTTTTCGTCTTTGTAAAAATGAACTTCACCAATTTTAGACAATAGCTTTACAGCTTCAATTGAAAATTCAATTGGTTCTAATACTCCTATCTGCATAACAAATTTCTTGCTATTTCAAGATCCTCAAAAGAATCAATATTAATTGATCTACTTTTTTTCATCTCATACAATAATGGAATGTCTGAAATTAAAAAATCATTTTCTCTTAAGAAATCAACTCTAGTTATATATATAGCGCCATTTCTCACATATATTTCCTCTTTTTCTTGTCTTCTAAAACCTTTATTATGGTTTGAGTTTAAAGCAATTCCTAATTCATTTTTTTTATGATAAAGGATAAGATTATTAATTGTTTCTTCCTTGTATACTGAAATTAAACTATCAAAATTTTTTGATGTAAATAATTCAATAGAATTTTTAATATCATCAAATGATCTAAATGGAGATGTCGGTTGTAAAATTATTACTGAATCAAATTTTAATCCCAGCCTATGATAATGCTTTAGTGCATGATGAACAAAGTCAATAGATTTTGAAAAATCTCCTGAAATTTCTTTTGGCCTAATGAATGGGACTTCTGCTCCATATTCTTCAGCGATGGTAGCGATTTTTTTACAATCTGTAGAAACAACAACTTTTTCTACTAGGCTTATGGATTTAATACGTAAGGCGTTTTCTATAGTATAAGAAATTAAAGGCTTTCCATTTAAATCTATAATGTTTTTATTTGGAATCCCTTTAGACCCGCATCTTGCCGGTATTATTAATAAGTATTTCATTTGTCATTTAATTCCCCAAACAAGAAAAGCATTTCCATAACCTTCATCGCACATCCATGGATGTTTTCTGTTTTTTAATTGATTTTTTTCTAATAAAATTTCAAAATGCTTTACTAGTTCTATTTCTGATTCTTGAGGCATTAATGAAAAAGGGAAGTCTATAGAATGAGATATCATTGGTATTGGATAAACACCACTCACATTAATTTGTCTTAAACCATTTCTTTTTAAAACTTCTACATATTTTTTAGAATCTGAATCTGATCTAAACAAACTTTCTTTTTTATTAATTTCAATATCCGACTTACTTTGGTATCCTTTTAAAATATTATTTATCCATTCATATTCTTTCTGAATATTATTTACATAATGTGGAACTATATAACCAAACCAAATGCCTCCTTTGTCTAGAACCCTAATCTGTTCTTTAATTGGTTTGGATATATCTTCAAAATGTTCTAATAAACCAATAGAAAAAATTATATCAAATGAATTATCATTAAACTTTAATTCATTTGTATCACCTACCAAGAAACTTCCTTTTAAATTGTTTTCTTTAAAAATATTTTTTGCAACTTGGATTATTGTTTCAGAAATATCGACTAAGGTACAATCATATCCTGCATCACTAAAATAAGATGATAGAGTGCCTCTGCCGCAACCAATTTCTAAAGTTCTTTTTCCACCATTGAAATTTATTTCATTATTAATGATTTCTTTAAATAACGTCCAATGATTTCTGAATGCTAATTGAATTTGATTAGTTACTTTATCCCTAGTCCAATGATTATAAAGAGATTCTTCCCTTTTTTTCCAATTTGATTCGAAAGATTTAACGTCGCCCTTTTTATTATTTTTCATTTTATTAATACGTTAATTTTTTGTTGTAGGATAATTTACAACTTGATAATATATTAGAAATTAACTCACCCGAATTTCCTTTCCCATAAATGAATTCAGGTTTATAATGTCCATTAAAAATCTGTTTTTTTATGGCGTCTTTAATTTCATCTTTGTTATAGTCAACATCTAAAACACCTTTAGATCTTTTCCTACCGCTCTGTCTAGTTCCAATGTTTACTACTGGAACTCCTAACAGAGAGGACTCTCTTATTCCTACACTTGAATTTCCAACCAAACATTTAGAATTTTTTATTAGTCTTAAAAAGTCTTCTGATTCCATATTTTTGAAAAAATGAATTAATTCAAATTTTGAATTTTCTCTAAAAGATCTTAACCCTTTAGAAATAGAATCACCACCAGCATCAACATTTGGCCAAAACCAAAAAGTAGGAATTGATAACTCACATATCGCTTTTAAAGTTTCATTTATGTTATTTTTAGAATTTTCAAATTCTGTAGTGACTGGATGTTGCATCACAACTAAGTAATCTTTATTGATATCTATTTTTTTACCTACCCCTCCATATTTTGAGAATGGGTCAAAATTAAATTTTGGATTTTTAGATACACTCAAAGCTATGTCCATTGAAGGACATCCTGTATTAAAAACTGTATCTGAACATTCTCCCATTTTAATTACTCTATTTTTTGCTTCATCACTTGAAACAAAATGAAGGTCTGCTAATTTGGTGTTAGCATGCCTAACTTTTTCATCAATACTCCCTGTTATTTCGCCACCTTGAATATGTGCTAATGGGATGTTTTGATATGAAGATGCAATAGATGTTGCTAAAGTTTCATACCTATCTGCGATGGTTATAACTAGATCTGGTTTTAATCTATTGAAGACCGTAGATAACTCTAAAATTGCTAAACCTGTAGTTTTAGCCATTATTTCAGGATTTTCCCCTTCTAATTGGCAGAAAATTTTTTCATGAATTTTAAAACCATCTTTCTCAATAATATTTATAGTAGATCCATATTTTTCCAATAAAGTTGATCCTGTTAGAACTAATTGAAGTTCTAAAATTGGATTTTTATTAATCGCACTTAGAACAGTCTTTATCCTTGAGTAACTTGGTCTAGCTGTAATAACCACACAGATTTTTCTTTTTTTCATACCAAATCATTGTAATTTAAGAAACTCCATTTCTCTAAATCTTTGTTAAGCTTTCTACCAATTATTTGTTTATAATCCTTAACTGAAATTCCAAACCCCAAGGGTTTTTTTGATTCCAAATCTTCAAAAGTAATGATGTCACCTTTTTTTAAATCCTTATTAATTGCTAGTGATTTTTCAAAAATATTTTTTAATTCTAAAAAATGTTTAGTCTCTTTTTTATCAAGAATAACTGAAATAGATTTTTCTATATATCTAACCCCTTCAACTACTTGCTTAGCTTCATTTATAGTTAATGAAGAATTGCTATCTGGTCCAAACATTTTTTTATCAAAAACAACATGGAACTCCAAAAGTTCAGCTCCTAAAGACACTGCGGCAATTGAAGGAAAAATTGAACCAGAGTGATCTGACAAACCTATTGGAAAATTATATCTACTCTTTAATTCACCAATCAAGTTAAGACCTACTTCTTCAGGTTTTGTTGGATATTTTGAAGTGTATTGTAAAATTGAAAGCTTGTTTTTAAACATTTTCAAAAATTTGATGGTTTCATCTAATTCATCGTAATTACTCATGCCGCTAGATAAAATAATTTCTTTTCCAGTTTTAGCTATTTTTTCAAGCATCAGGAAATTACTTACTTCACCTGACCCTATTTTATACTTTTGGACTCCTAGGTTTTCTAATAAATCTACTGCCATATTAGAAAATGGAGAGCTAATAAATTCTAAGCCAACATCATGACAATGATTTTTGATTTCAATCCATTGCATTAAATTAAATTCCATTCTTTTCCAATAATCAAATCTGGTTTTGTCTTCATAAGAGAAATTTACTCTAAAGGGCTCATATTGACTACTTTCAGCCTCAGCAATGTGTGTTTGAAATTTTATTGCATCAACTCCAACATCAGATAAAGCATCTATGTACGAATGAAGAATTCCTAAGCTACCGTCATGTGATTGTGCTATTTCAGCTATAATAAAAGTTTTTTTCATTTTATTTTTCCTTCATCAAGTCTAATTATTACATCACATTTTTCTATTGTACTTAACCTATGTGCAACTATAATTATAGTTTTACTTCCAATCATATTATTTATAGCTTTCATAACATCTTTTTCAGTTTTATTATCGAGTGAGCTAGTAGCCTCGTCTAAAATTAAAAGATCTGGATTATGGTAGAGCGCTCTTGCAATACCTAACCTTTGTCTTTGGCCACCCGAAAGCCGAATCCCACGTTCACCAATTACTGTATTATAGCTATTCTCTAACTTGGATATAAATCCATGTGCCATTGCCATTTTTGCAACTTTTTTTACTTGATTCATATCAATCAATTCTTTCTCAATACCAAATGCAATATTTGATGCTATATCCTCATCTGAAAGAAAAATACTTTGAGGCACATAGCCTATATTATTTTGCCACTCTCGTATGGAGGATTTTTTTAAAGCTTTCCCGTCAATTATTATTTCACCACTTACAGGGATTAAAAGACCCAATATTACATCAACTAATGTACTCTTTCCTGAACCAGTAGTGCCAATTATTCCAACTGTAGAATTTGCCTTAATGACTAAGTTAATATTTTTTAGGGCAAGTCGATAATTGTCTTGATATGAGAAATTTATTTTTTTTAGTTTAAGTTCTTTTTTTAAATAAAGTCTTAAGTTGTCATTCTTTGATAAGACGTAACCCTCATTGTCAATATTCTTTAAATCATTTAAAATATTGTCAATAGCTGGATTTCCAAACTTCATTGCAGATAGCGAGGAATATATTTTATTTACTGATGGTTTCAATTTTACTGCACCAAGTGCATATAACCCCAACACAGGCAGTAATGAACCAATATCAGAACTGTAATATAAAATTGAATAAATAGACATAGTTAATAAAGCTCCAAAAGCAATCACTTCCATCATGAATTGTGGAATTTCACTTAAAGTTTGATTTGTGGATGTGAATTTTGAAAAATCACTAGAAGGAATTTTAAAATTATCATAATACATTTTTTCTCTTCCTAAAACCTTTAAATCTTTAATGCCTCCCGTAATTTCTGAAATATACTTGAATCTAAATGAATTAGATTTAATCCTTTTTTTACCAATATGTGTAAGACGCTTTCGAACAGTTATAAACATTATAAAATAAAAACCGCCAAAAACAGAAGCTAAAATTAAGGCTAATATTGGGTCAATAATAATTAAAAAACAAACTATTGATATAGTCAAAATCAGATTAGAAATTAAATTTATTGAAGGAAGTAACCCTTGTTGAATTGCGATATCTGTTTCTGATAAAATAATTCGGGATATTTCACTACTATTTTTTGAAAGAAAAAATCTATAAGGTTGGTGTAAATACTTCTTCAAAAGCTTTTTACCGATGGAATGTCTTCTATTGTTTATAAATCTAAATTTAGAATAGCTAGTCAGACTTTTAAAAAGAGCACTTACAAAAAGTATCACAATACTCAAAACACCTAGAAAAACTAAAAAATACTGTTTATTATTGAAATTTAATTTTTCATTAATTATTATTAAAATTTCATTAGTTTCAATTACATCCGGGTTACCAAGAACAGATAGGAAAGGCATAATTGATCCAACACCAACTATTTCAATAATTGATGTTAATGTCATAAGAATTAACAACTGAAAAGCTCTTTTCTTTTCATTAACGTCTAAAATGAACCAAATTTTAGAGTAAATTTTGATCACAAAAATTTATTTTCTAGTTATTTTGATATTAAAATGTGATTGCATAAAAAACGCTGGTAGATATCCAAAATATGAGAGTATCCTTCCAAATAAGCCAAATCTTTTAAAGGGTGACCACCTTATTTTAAAATTACTGAAGCCATGATTTTTAAATAATTTTTTAATTAAATAAGGTGATTGATGGATTTCCCATTCGATTGTTGGTGCAAAAGGACTTTTCATACCAATCATCCCCCAAAAATTATATCTAGAGCAGTCTGTAACTAGAATTACTCCATTCTCATTTAAAAGGTTCGAAATTTTCCCAATTAATTTTGAATAAATTTCAAAGCTTTCTTTATCCATATTTATCTTTGAAAAGATAGGTTCATCAAGATGGTTAATCGAATCATGAAGTATGATAACATCAAATTTTTTCTCTGAATTAAATTCTTGAATTGTCTTATTGATTAATTTAATTTTTAAGTTGTCATCAATATTATTTACTTTAATAAATACATTTTTTGAGCCTGCTTGAAAGGGTTCTAAATTTATACAACTTTCAGCTCCACAAAATTTGGAGTAATAAGAATATATACCATTCCCTCCACCAATATCTAAAACAGACTTATTTTTAAAATTGATTGACTTAAAAGCCCATTTTAGATAGTTTAAAGATCTTTCAAATGGATGATGACTTAATTTTAATGCTGTATAAATATTTTTAAAAGCTTCTAAACTCATGTTAATAAGTTTTTGATTTAGCATCTTTATACCAAGTCACGAATTTTTGTATGCCTTCTTCTATTGATGTTTTAGGCTTAAAACCAATGTAATTTTCTAAAGCTTCAATATTGGCATGGGTTGCTGGGACATCTCCCTGCTGCATATCCATCATATTTTTTTTTGCTTTTACTTTAAATGCTTTTTCAAGAGCTTCAATGTAATCCATTAAAAGTACAGGAGATGAATTACCAATATTAAATATCCTGTAAGGAGCTGAAGAAGTTGGAATATTTGGATCATCACCAGACCATTTAAAATTAGGTATAGCAGGCTTTATTATTAAACGAGTTATACTTTCGACAATATCATCTACATAGGTAAAATCTCGAATCATTTTCCCATTGTTGTATACATTTATAGGCTTGCTTTTAAGAATTGCCTCTGCAAAAAGATAAAGTGCCATATCGGGTCTGCCCCATGGCCCATAAACTGTGAAAAACCGTAGTCCTGTAGTTGACAAATTAAATAAATGGGAATAACTATGGGCCATTAATTCATTTGCTTTTTTTGTTGCAGCATAGATTGCCATTGGATGCTCTGTAGGATCATTTTCAGATAGTGGCATTTTTGTGTTTAATCCGTAAACACTACTAGTACTTGCGTAAACTAAATGCTTTACTTTACTATGCCTTGCACCCTCAAGGATACTTAAAAATCCGTCAATATTACTATGCGTGTATGCGCGTGGGTTGTCAATACTGTATCTTACCCCTGCTTGTGCTGCAAGATTAACCACATAATCAAATTTCTCCTTTATCATGAAATTTACAATAAAATCATGATCAGCTAAATCAGCTTTTAAAAAATGATAGTTAGTGAATTTTGTGCTTTTTAATAAGACTTTTTCATTAAGGTTTTTTACATCTAAACCGTGTTCTCTTAAACGATCAAACTTTAAATTAATGTCATAATAATCATTTATTATGTCAAGTCCGACAACTTTGTACCCCTCAGAAATTAAACGACTTGCCAAATGAAAACCTATAAATCCTGCGGCACCTGTAATTAAGATTTTGGATGAATTATTCTTTTTATTAATTGTCATAAATAATTTTAATTATAAACGGCCGTCTGTATTTTGTTTTGGCAATATTCCTTTTACATCATAAACAACGCAATTATTTGTGCTTTTTATGTTAATTTTATTGAACTTTTGATGTGCTACAGCTAAAATTATAGCAGAATATTTTGATAGATCAGGTTGTTTTTTAAGAATATCAATTTTAAATTCTTTTACAACCTCTTCAGGATTAACCCAAGGATCAAATACATCAACATTAATATCAAAACTTTTTAGCTCTTTATAAATATCAATTACTCTTGTATTTCTTATGTCGGGACAATTTTCTTTAAATGTAAAACCTAGGAGAAGAATATTAGATTTAATGATCTTTAGATCTTTTTGAAGCATGAGTTTAATCACTTCGTTTGCAACATACTTTCCCATTGAATCATTAAGCCTTCTTCCAGATAGAATTATTTCGGGGTGATATCCAACTTCTTGTGCTTTTAGAGCTAAATAATAAGGGTCCACACCAATGCAATGCCCACCCACTAGACCTGGTTTAAAATTTAAAAAATTCCATTTTGTCCCGGCTGCCTGAAGAACTTCATTTGTATCTATATCCAATAGATTAAATATTTTACTTAATTCATTAACAAAAGCAATATTAATATCTCTTTGGCTATTTTCAATCACTTTTGCTGCCTCAGCAACTTTAATACTCGTAGCTTTATAAGTTCCTGCTGTAATTATTGACTTATATAAATTATCAACTAATTCAGCAGTTTCTTCAGTTGATCCACTTGTAACTTTTAAAATTTTAGTTACTGTATGCTTCTTATCTCCTGGATTTATTCGTTCAGGTGAATATCCACAATAAAAATCCTCATTATACTTTAATCCACTTTTTGACTCTAGTATGGGTACCATCTTTTCTTCTGTTACCCCAGGATAGACTGTTGATTCATATATTACTATATCTCCTTTATTTAGAAATCTTGCTACAGTCTCACTTGCCTTTACTAAAGGGGTTAAATCAGGACTATTAAATTCATCTATTGGAGTTGGTACAGTAATGATATACGTATTACATTTCTGTAACATTTCTTTTTTTGATGATAAAATCAAGCCTTTAGATTTAGTGTTTTTATTGTCTAAAACTGATTCTAAAAGTTTATTCTCAATTTCCAATGTAACATCATTTGCCTTTTTTAGCTCGTTTACTCTTGTGATATTTATGTCAAAGCCAATCACCTTATATTTTTTAGCAAAAGCAACTGAAAGTGGTAATCCAACATACCCTAAGCCAATTACTCCAATTTTAAAGTCTTTCCTATTCATTTAGTATAATTTGAGATTTTAATGAAGATGTCTTTATTTTCCAATTGAAACTTTATTTATATTCATATTTATATTCCTCCCATCAAAAATAATTTTTGAATTATCTAAATCTAGATTTGTAAATTCTTTCCAATCAGTTAACACCGCATAGGCATCACTATTTTTCATTTCTTTTAAATTAGGAATTATTTTAATATTTAGTTTTTGAAATTCACTAATATCCCATTTCTCTTGGATATCATTGTTAATTGATGCTTTTGTTACCATTGGGTCATATATTTCAATAATAGCGCCAGATTTGTATAATTTTTCCGTTACATAAATTGCTGGACTTTCTCTGCTATCATTTGTGTTTGCTTTAAAGGCCCATCCGAGAATACCAATCCTTATACCTGTCAAATCACCACCAAAATGATTTATTATTTTTTCTGCAAACCTGTTTTTTTGATAATCATTAATTTTTATAACCTGATGCCAGTATTCAGCAACTTCATATAATTCATAATATTTACATAAGTATACCAAGTTCAAAATATCTTTCTGAAAGCAACTCCCTCCAAAACCAACTGAGGATTTCAAAAATTTAGAACCAATCCTATGGTCCATCCCAATTGCTTTTGAAAGTTCATCTATATTTGCTCCTGTTTTTTCACAAACAGCTGATAAACTATTTATTGAAGAAATCCGTTGAGCCAACATTGCATTAGAAGCTAATTTAGCAAGCTCTGAAGACCAGACATTAGTGGTCAATATTTTCTCGTTTGGAATCCAATTGGCATAAATATTTACTAATTTCTGAACTGCTTTTTGACCCGATTCCGTTTCGTCACCGCCAATAAGTACTCGGTCTGATTTAAACAGATCCTCTATGGCAGTGCCTTCAGCTAAAAACTCTGGATTTGAAAGAATTTCAAAATGGATACCATTTGAGTTTTCTTCTAAAATCTCCTTAATTTTTTCTGCAGTTCGGACAGGAAGGGTTGATTTTTCAATAACTATTTTGTCCGATTTTGAATATTTCGCGATATCCTTAGCGCACGCTTCAACATAACAGAGGTCTGCAGCCATACCAGCCCCTTCGCCTTCCATTTTAGTAGGCGTATTTACTGCCATAAAAATCATTTCAGATTTTTCAATATTACCCGCAATATCATCTGAGAAAAAAAGATTTCTACCACGAACTTCTTTTACAACATCAGAAAGCCCTGGCTCATAAACAGGTAACTTATCTAAGGGGCCGTTCCAAGCTTTAATTTTTTCGGGATTCGCATCAACAACTGTAACATTTATATGGGGACACTTAAGGGCAATAACTGCCATTGTTGGTCCCCCAACATACCCCGCACCAATACAACAAATATTTTTTGTCATTTTATTTTTTTAATAGCCAGGAAGAAGACTGAATCTTATCCCCAAGTCCTTCTAAAAGTCCAATTCCTTTTTCTTTGCAAACGGGTACCTCAGGTATTGAGTCGTTATTTTGATCTCCGCCATTAGCAAAGTAGAGCTCAAACTCACCAGAATACTTATCTGCTAAATCCCCAAGTGTTGCACATTGGGTTTTATCTTTATCTATTGAGATAAGGGCTTTATCTACAATCCCTATTGCACTAACTATTAAAAGCCGCTCATCCTCTAACATAAACTCTTTACTTCCCTTGAGCTCTCTTTGCAAATCGCTATTTACAATCACCCAAAGCTGATCACCAACCGCTTTTGCTTTTTGAAAAAGCTCTAAGTGACCCTTATGTAAAGGGTTAAAATAACCTGAGACAATAATCACTTTTGGTTTACTCATCTAGACTCTATTATAATCGTCTTCAATACGTACTATATCATCCTCTCCAAAGTAGGTTCCTGTTTGAACCTCTATAAAAACAACCTTATCATGTCCTTTATTTTCAATACGGTGTTTTACCCCTTGGGGGATAAGAACCGTTTCTCCTTTTGAGTAATTCTTGACATCACCATCAAGAGTTATTGAGCCAACTCCTTCAACTATGGTCCAAGCCTCAGAGCGTTTATGGTGGTACTGATAAGAGAGTCTTCCGCCAGGATCCACTTCTATTCGTTTAAGCTTATAGGTGGGCTCATCATGCAGTACAAAAAATCGTCCCCAGGGGCGCTCTTCGCTTTCAATGGATATCATTTGTCTTTTGAATTAAATAGAATAATATGTTCGCGGTCAGCTAAAAATTTCGAAGCCAGATAAAAACTCACCTTACGACCGATTAGATTTTCAATTTTATCTTCTAATTGGGCGATGTATTCCATGTTAAGACCTTGGCCGATTAAAAAAACTTCAATAAGACCTGAGTCGTTGCCTTTGGCATAGTCTCCAACCAAGATAATTTGATCTACATCACCCATGCGCTCTAAAACAGTTTCCACAACGTCCTCAAGTCCAAGATGCTTAAAAACCACTTTTTGCATTACTTCAAATAATGGATGCTTAATATTAGCCTTATACTCTACTTTGTTATCTACTTTTACTTTTTCTAAATAACCTGCTCCTTGAAGGTGATTGAGCTCTTTACGAATTGCATTGGTGGATTCCCCCATCTCAGTAGCAAGTCCATTTAAATACCCACGATTGGCTTGGGAGATAAAGAACTTTATCAGTAGTCTAAGACGTGTTTTAGAAGTAATTAGTTCACCAAGCATTTTTTGTTTTTAAAATAAAACCCCCTTAAAAAAAATTTAATAAGGGGGGAATTAATCTTTTATCAAATGTATTCCGAGCATTAATGAGTACCAAAAGTACTTAGTATTAACTAAAAATCCAAACTATTTATCAAGTTTTTTTAGTATTTGCTTTTAATTAAAATAGAAAAATTAGTCATTAAAACAATCAACTATCTAACAATCAATGACTTAAAGTAATTTTATGTTGCAACACAAAGTGAAATCAAAAAAATTTAAGAAAACCCAAACTATTTACAATACTGATCAAAAGTAGCTGCTGCCTGAGAAAATCCTGAATCTATTGCCTTAGCTAGAAGCGGACAGGCCCTTATTGGGTCTCCCTTTTTAATATAAATAAGGGCTTTGATGTATTCACATTTACCGTTAAGTGGATTTAAATCATTGATCACCACATCGATTTGCTCTTCTGCTTTTTGAAGGTCCCCTATCATATAATTGGCCGTAGCCGCATTTTCAAAATGGGCATAATCTAGGGGATTGGCTTCTAGGGCTTTTTCAAACTGCTGGGCTGCACTTTTAAAATCTTGCTGGTTAAAATATTCCAAACCTTTAGCTGAATACTGACCTGCTAAATTAACCCCTAGGACCCCTACAGCGATTTGACGGTACAGCCCTTGAAACTCTGGGTTTGAGGGAAAGAGCTCCGTGGCTTTTTTAGCACGCTTCATAAGAAGGTTATCTTTAGGCGGGTATAGGCCGCTGGCTACAATAAGATAGTTTTTCCAATTGTTTTCTTTGTTTTTATAAGTTAGTAGTTCAAAGGCCTCTTCTAAAGATTCGCGGTCTCTTTTAAGGTTAATCAGATTAATGAGTCTAGAAGCATGCAAATCATTGTTAGGTAGTCCAAAAAAGGCCTTTTTTGCATATACCAGTGCGCTATCAATTTGACCCTTTTCTTGGAAGATTTGACTTTTAAGAATTTCTGAATAATATAGATAGGGGTTTGCTTTGGTGCCTTTATTGAGTAATGCTAAAGCTTTGTCGTACTGTTTGGCATTGACATAATACCTTGCTTTTACCGAATTAATAGGAATGGTTGTTACGGTAATATTTGGAATATCCGGTACGATTGTATCCACTTGATTTAAAGGAACATTAAACTGATTGGAATTAAAATCTTGCAAAAGAAACATTTGCCCCTTTAAAGACGCATAGACTTTGTTTGTAACCACTAAACTGGGGAGCAAACAAATAAGGGCTAGCGATAAAAAAACAGGGGTTAGTAAAGGTCTGTTTTTAAGTGGCTCTAAAGCTGAATTATGCTTTTGATAATAAATTACAATAAGGGCCATAACAGCGGCCCATACCACAAGTACTTGAGGGCGTGCAATTGGAAAATTTAAATTTGCATCGACAGAATATACCCCTAAGGCGACTAGGAGTAAAAACACAAAGGTTTTCTCTTCTATACTGCTTTTAGAGTGGCGAATAAAAACAAAGACATAATACACCGCCCAAAGAAAAACCCCGAGATAAAGTAAAAAGCCAATGATTCCAAGCTCTGCTCCCAGCTGTATAAAATCGCTATGGGCGTGATAAGGAACTACGTACCCGTTTATGTCTTTGGAATCATAATCAATGGATTTTAGCTTCCAATTTCCAAGGCCCGTTCCAAAAATAGGATTAGAAGTAAGGTGCGTAAGAACGTCCTTATAATACCGTAATCGCTGATTTACCGAACCGTCATTAGTTGACAACGATATGGTTGCTGCTCGGGAAAGGGCATCAGCTCCTTTACTAGCAATTACCGTTTGATTTATTGTAATAGCTAACAAAAGGGGAACTAGAATATAGCCTATACCTAGTAAGGATTTTGTGCTTTTAATGTGCTTAAAATAAATAACGATTTGTTGGATACTATAGCCAACAGTAATGAGTCCTACGGCGATAAAGGAAGCCCTGGACTGAATCATAGAAAGACATAAAAGAGCCAAAAAGA
>Ga0181606_10001723_pt1 | contig 19078 bp, 20 predicted proteins | sample 041ome_10_FD_132994 | JGI IMG/M metagenome (GOLD analysis project Ga0181606, IMG submission 132994) | Coastal salt marsh microbial communities from the Groves Creek Marsh, Skidaway Island, Georgia - 041412US metaG (megahit assembly) | ecosystem: Environmental > Aquatic > Marine > Intertidal... | reverse complement strand
CCCGTAATCTCCCAGATCTCTGGGACGCCATCCGAGACGCCATCGACGACCTCACGCCAAACGACTGCAGGAGCTACTTCACAGCTGCAGGCTATGAACCAGAATGATGGGAATCTGCTCTAATGGGGCCGGGCGGTAAATCGTCCAACGCTGTATAGAGCAAGCGGGGCGCGGTTTTGAGCAAACGGACATCCAGTCTCGATACATTGGAATTCTGGCTCGACCGCGCCTTCCGCATTCCCGGCACCAACATCCGGTTCGGCCTGGACGCACTGATCGGCCTGATTCCCGGTGTCGGTGACTTGGCGACGGGTGCAATTTCGCTCGGCTTTGTCCTCGCTGCCATGCGTCAGGGCGCGCCGTTCAGCCTGATCCTCCAGATGTGCTGGAACATTCTGGTAGACCTGATCCTGGGTGCCATACCGATCGTCGGCGATGTTTTTGATGTGGCCCATAGAGCCAATACTAAGAACCTCCGCCTTCTGCGGGCGTTCAGGGATCAGCAGAAAACTGCAAATTAACGACCGTTTTTCGCCCGCCATTCTGCAAAGAGATCTAAGTTCGCGGGGTCTGTCGGTGGATACAGCCCTTTGATCGTGGCACCACCTTGGACGCGTTCGGTCACGAAATCCTCATAGGCGGTCATTTCAACTGCTTCATCAGCAATCTCATCCGCCAGATGTGCGGGGATCACCACAACACCCTCACCATCACCAACGATGATATCGCCTGGAAATACCGGCGCGTCGCCGCAGCCGATGGGCACGTTCAAGTCTATCGCTTGATGGCGCGTTAGGTTTGTCGGGGCGGACGGGCGGGCGTGATAGGCGTGAATTTTCATCGCACCAATTTCAGGGCTATCCCGGAACCCGCCATCGAATACAACGCCTTCAACGCCGCGCACCATCAACCGCGTCACCAGAATACCACCAGCCGAAGCCGCACGCGCATCCTTCCGGCTGTCGATCACCATCACATGGCCTTCAGGGCATTCCTCAACGCCTTTACGCTGTGGATGCGCCGGGTCCCGAAAAACCTCCAGCCCATTCAAATCCTCCCGCGCCGGGATATAGCGCAGCGTATAGGCCGGCCCGACCATCGCCTCAGCCTTGCCTGCACCAACAGGTGTAACCCCCTGAATCATCTGATTCCGAAAGCCGCGCTTATAGAGAGCGGTGGTGATGGTGGCGGTAGCAACGCCGCGGAGTTTGGCGCGTGTTTCGGGTTTCATCTATGGCTCCGGCAAGCGTTCGAAATGCATACAGAATATTAGCATATCACCCGGCGACTGAATTGGCTCGACCTTAGGAGCATGCATTCAGCCAAACCGCACCAGTACCTTTTCAGGTCTTGGCCTGGGGGGAGTTCCCAAATGCTCATGAGTCCCGCTGGTCCCACACATCGCGCTCACCTCTCGCCAGAAAGACGCCTAGAAGATGTCGGGGTATGCCTTGGTAGTGGCGCAGGGACCTCTGAAATACCGTATATAGTAGTCTAATCGCGGATCACTTCGTAGAGCCCAGGCCCCGGAACCACGCCTTCAATCTTCGGAAGATTGGCTTCCTTGCGCATCAATACAGTGGCGGCCTTATAGGCTTCGGGGCTCTCCCATTGCGCCACATTGATAAGCAAGTACTTCGCCTCAGGCGATAGGGACCGATGGAGTTTGGTTGAAATGTAGCCGGGCCTGGTTTTCAGGAAATCACGAGCCATTTCCCACATAGCGATGGTTGCGTCGATCTGCTCGACAGGCACGGTAAACGTGTTGATTAAGACGACGCTTTTCCGAGCCTCATTAGCCTGCGCCGGAGCAACGCCCAGGCCAAAGATGGTAATGGCGAGAGCCGCCAGGAGCTTTCTCATAAGCATGTTCCTCTCAAGGTATCGATGGTCGTGCGGAGCCCGTTTCAGGAGCGTGAAGGCATCCCGTCAACGGCGCTGCTTCGCCCTTCGGTCAGCAGATGTTAGACAATCTTGGTCATGCGTTCAGTCGGAATGTGGAACCAGGCAAACCCCTCAAACCTCGCTAAAGGGTTTTCCCGAAGGACGTCTTCTATGGACATTTTCTGCTCGACTAAAGGCGTCATGCTGGCCTTAATGGCGATCAGCAACTCCACTGCGGCCTGCAGGTCCGCCTTGTTTCCAATGGGTCCATGGCCGGCGATAATCACCGTTGCATCATCGGCCAACTCGATGATCTGTCTTTGTGCGGATATAAATCCGTCAATATCGCCGCCGTTCTCTAGATCAATGAATGGATAGATCTTGTTGAAGAACAGATCGCTTGCGTGAATGACCTTGGCTTCGACGAAATGCACGATCGTATCGCTGATGGTGTGCGCATTGGCGAAGGGGATCAGGTCCAGCGTCATGCCATTGAGGTGAAAGCTAGCTCGATCCGTAAAGGTCAGCGTTGGCAATCCAGCCTTGTCGAATGTCTCATCCGCTAGCAAAGCGTTACGGGTGTCGATATGCGAGATGATGGCGGTTCCGGCCGCAGCATAGTTGGCGTTACAGCCAACATGGTCGCCATGAAGATGCGTGCTGATCAAATGGTCTACAGGGCCGCCGGCAAGCGCTTCGGTTGCCGCTACAGTGACCGCCGCCGATTTCTGCAGACCGTTGTCGATCAGGACGGAGCCTTCATCGTCGACCAGCATTCCCAGCGTTCCGCCGGGGTTTCCGCTATCCACCTCTAGCGCGAAGACGCCGTTTCCAAGGTCTCTAGGTTTCCACGCATCTTCGCCGGTCGGCGCGCCGGCCTTGTCCCACACGCCCCCATTTGCGTGGCCCTGCAGGAATGATCTGTCTTTGGAAGAAGACGTCGTCATAACATTGAGTTTCCCGATTTCGGCTGAAGGATCTGGACGTTGTTGGTCAGCGATGGAGGAGCCGGGGGCAGCGTTCGCAGCACCTTCAGGCTTTACCGAACCACATGCGGGCCAACATTCCATCCCGTTTGATGAAGTGGTGATGCAGCGCCGCGCCCGCGTGCAGGAGGAACAAGGCAATCATCAAGCGAGCGCCTATTCCGTGCGCAGCGCGCGGCGCGAACTCATGGAAGTCCGGAAGGGGGCCTGGGCTTCCACCGAAGATGATTGGCATCGCACCGGATAGGGCAACAGTCGCGATGCCGCTCGACGCCATTGCAAGGATCACGACATACAGAAGCAAATGAACGCCGCGAGAGGCTAGGGACTGCCACCGGGGCATCGGAATACTGGGCGGCTTCCGGTCTGCCATGCGCCACCAGATCAGCCGCGCCAGCGTCAACAACAAAACGGACACGCCCAGGGGAATATGTAGCGATAAAACCGCTGTCTTGCTGGCTTCAACCGCCATGTCGCCGGCCCGCATCCCCGACACAAGCAGTGCCAGAATCAGCAGGGCGCTCGCCCAATGTATCGTAACGGCGACAGTGCCATACCGTGTTGATGTGCTTTTCATCAGGTCGTTCCTTTGGAGCCGCTCAAGCGGGCTGGTCTATCCAATGGAAATTGGTGTGAGATCCATCGCAAAACGGCTTGTTTTTCGATGCGCCGCAGCGGCAGAGCACGTATTTTTCTGGGCATGCGCCGTCCGCTTTCACGCCCGAGGCTAGCGGTATCTTTGTGACCCGGTATGGTCCATTGCGTTCAATGGTGATGCCAGGCTCACCCTTGACAATGTGTTGGGCGGCTCCGCCAGGCGCGCTCCAAGAAAGGGCACCGGACGGGCAGGCCTGAACCGCGGCTTTCAACTGATCCGGGGTTGCGTTGTCTGGAACGATCCAAGGATCGCGCGTGACATCGAACGCGGCTTTCAATCGCGCACCGCATTCGCCTGCATGAGAGCAAAGCAGCCGATTATAGTGGATATCAACCCGTTCGCCTTCGAAGATCCGGACGCCGTCTGGCGTGCGATCTGGGGAGGGATCACTCGTGAAGCCGATATCGTTATGGGAACCATCACAATATGGTTTCTTCTTCGACTGCCCGCATCGACACAAAGCCATGATCGGATTGGGTTTTGATACGGTCCCCTCCGGGTCTGTCAGACGCGGAATGGACTTTGCCGTTAGCGGACCGGAGGGGCGCTCCTCAATCACCGGCGACTGGGCGCTTTTCTGTGCGGTTTTTGCGCCGCTTAGCCGCCCTGTCATGGTCAGGCCGTCACGTATATTCAGGCCAACCATGGTGAGGTTGGCAGCGCCAGCGGTCAATTCGATCACCTGCACAATGTAGAAAACCGTATCAAACGCCCCAGCGTCTGCCTTGCCTGCCAGAAACCACGCAGATGGCAGCAGAACCAGCAGTCCATTCAACGCGATAATCGGCATCCGCTGTTTCTTGGCGCGCGCCAATGCATCGGTACGCTTTCTGCCCATCATCATGCCGGACCCGCCGGCAATCGCCATCGCCGGGATCAGAATGAACATGCCTTTCAGGCCCAGCGCTTTTGTCGCCGCGATCGTCTCCTGGCTCGAAAACAATTCGGTGATTGCTGTAGACGTCCAGAAGAGCAGGATCATCAAAAAGCTGATACAGCCTGCAATCGCGTGAATGCGTGCCTTCATCATCCCGCCCTCCCGTTAAAGCCGCCTCAGGCGGTGCAGCAGTTCGGCACCGCGATCTTTTCGAATAGATGCGGCGCGGTCACGGCGCTGGACGGGTAATGGCCAAGCGCATTTTGAAACTCTGGCTTTGCGAACGCAGCGCGGAAATCGGCGACGGAATCCCAGATTGCATAGTTCAAAAACATGCTGCTTTCGCCGACAGCCTTATGCAGTTGCGTGCTGATATACCCAGGCTGCGTCTTCATGTAGAGAGCGTCGTTGCGCCAAGCTTCAATCAAAGCGTCCTGATCGGCATGGTCCACGGTAAATAGGTTCACCAACACGACCGGCCCGGTATCGACGCCTAGCTGTTGTTGGATTGGGAACTCAGGGTCCAGGGGTTTAACATCGACCATAGGGTCTCTCCTTGTGGATTGGAAAATTGGTGCGGCGTTGTCATGATTGGTAACATAATTCATATTGACAATATTATGTCAATTACAATAGGAATCTTCCATGGCGGATGAAGAATGGACGGAGGCCGGCAAAGCAGTGACAGCGCTGGTGCTCGACGTATTTCGGTTGAATGGTCGGTTGCAGCTTGCAGGCGATCGACTGGTCGCGGGTCTTGGGCTGACCAGTGCCCGCTGGCAGATTCTCGGCGCTATCGCCTATGCTGAACGGCCTGAATCAGTGGCATGGCATGCGCGAACAATGGGCGTGCACAGGCAGGGGGTTCAGCGCATTGTTAATGAGCTCGAAAAAGAAGGGATCGTCGAATTTCAACCAAACCCACATCACAAAAGAGCGCATCTGGTCGTTTTAACCCCTAAAGGGCAGAAGCTTTTTGATGCCGCTATCGCTTTGCAAGTCCCGTGGGTGAATGATCTTTCGAAAGATCTATCGCCAGATGATATCGCGACGGCAACAGACGTTATTGAGTATCTAAAAAAACGCCTTGAGGAAATGGGATAGGCCAACTGCAATTCAGCCCGGCACTCAATCACATTGAATGCCGGGCAATTTATCCCCACCAATCTGGTTCAGATGCCTTCGTGCACTGGGGTTAGGACCTAATCCAAATCCTCCAGCAAGCTTGGCCAGTTTTGTGGCGTGGGGATGGCCTCGCCGACGGTGTAGCCCAACTGCCCGTTATGGCTCATCACGAAAGCGTTGGTGCGGCCAGGGTCGCCGGCGACGGCAATGAGGAAGTCTGAAGCTTGGCAGACGATTGGGACCGGGCGGTCCGGGTCGTCTGATTCCGCAAACACGGCGGGTGCCTCCCCATTCGCCACCATATCCGCTAGGGTGCGGCGGCCGGGGACGAGGTTGGTGTATGCGCCCATATAGCGCTCGAACTGGCTTGCGGGCAGGCGGGCGTTATCAAACAGCCATTGCTTCACCTGATCCTTCGACCACCCAGATTTCGCAATGGTTTTTGCCAGGATCGGCGAGAGGATCAGCAGCGGACGGTATGTGCCCGTCGCCATACCGACCGTAAACACCAGCTGCCATGCCGAAATCCGCACCAGCGCATCGCCGAGATAAGGCAGGATTTCTTCCGCGTTGGAGCCGAATACGCTCGTCACCACATCGCCGCCAGTGAAGCGCGCAATCGAAAGCGCGTTTTCGCCCGCTGTATGGCCAAACTCGGCAGCGAAAGGCGGCCAGTTGATCTCCTCTCGCGTTTCCTCATGCTCTGCCATGGCGACTTTCCAGGTGCCGCCGAAGGTCGCTTTGTCCGTTTGGTGATGGCGGAACCCAGCGATGTTTTTCAGGCAAAGCCGCCACCATCGCCCAAGCGATGTATTGGCCTGCACGCCATCCCGCAGCGCACCCTGGGCGTTGTTCATGCCAAGGTCCTGCGTGATGGGGCCATTGACGATCATTAGCGTTTCAGCGCCCGGCGTATTGCCAGAATGCTCAACCCCGTAATCCTCATTGCACATGGCACGCAACGCGGCGACCATGACCGGCATGTATTCCGGTCGGCACCCGGCCATAACACCGTTGACGGCAGCCCCCCATACGGTCGCGATCCGGTTATCCGGTTGCGCTTGGCCAAGCACGGTATCCGGTCCCAAGTCCGTGAACTTCAGGAAAGCTTCCACGCGATCCCGGGTTGGCGGCACGATGGGCAGGCCGTCAGACCAGCCATTTTCGTAGAAATAACGGTTGATCTCATCAAAATTGCCACGGAACACAACGTCCTGCGGTTTTGGCTCCGTCGGTGCCGCCACAGGGGCGGGGTCTTCCGTTAGCGCCTTGATGACAGCCGGCACGGTGATGCCAACGACGTTGGAGACCAATTCATCGGTCGTTTGAACGTCCACATGGCCTGTGACCTGCGCCAAAGGAATATTGGGCATGCCGATGCCGCTCGCGGTGGAGCGGCCCTGGCCCAGGAACCCGTCACAAACGAGGCTGGCGGTGGGAATGCCTGCTAATTCTGCAGCTGCGCTTGCCCGCAACACGGCGGGGGTGCAGCTGCCTCAGCAGCCCATACCAGAGACGATGGCGTCAATGCCGTGCGTCTCAATATCAAGGGGCAGCTTGCGGATGACTTCGCGCTCGCCGCCGCCATGGGTGGTGCCAAAATTGTCATAGCCAATGAATTTGACGCCGGGATATGCGGCCCCCAGTTCGCGCTCAATCAGCGGAAAGATTTCATCGCCCCGGAACATATAGTCCCACAGGAAAGCGACGGTTTTGCCCTCCAGCGTATCCAGCCGTTTGGCCAGCGGCTTGGCACCTGCGGCTTTTGCGCCGCGCGGCCATACCGCGTCTTGGGTTTCATCCATGCCGATGTCCTCCCTTAATCATCTGTCACCGCTATTAAAGCGTGGCAGCGGGCGGAAGGCCAGCAGGGCTGAAACGCAAAAAGGCCCGTGCGTGATGCACGGGCCTTTTGGGATGCCTGGCGGGGAGGGTATGCGGGAGCGCCGTCCTGGCGCCCCCGACCCCGCGGCAGGATTAACCGAAGAGACGCATTAAGTTCTGCGGCACCTGGTTGGCCTGGGCCAGCATGGATACGCCGGCCTGCATCAACACCTGTTTTGATGTGAAATTAGACATCTCAGAGGCGACATCGAGATCCATCAGCGTCGAACGTGATGCCTCTTGGTTCTCAATGGTTGACGCCAGATTGGCGGACGCGAACCCAAGTCGGTTCTGTGCCGCACCAATGGTGGCGCGTGAGGTATTGAGTGTATCAATTGCACTATTAATCGCGGTCAGCGCAGTGTCGGAGTTAGAGGTATCCGTCCCCGTCAACGCCGTGCCGTTGATGCCAAGCGCGCTCTGGGTGATAGAATCCACCGTGAACGTCAGGTCATCTTCAGACGCCGTAGTACCCGTGCCAACCTTGAAGGTGAAGCTGGAGTCGGTAGACGTTTGACTATCCGCAAACGCCAGTGCGCCAAGGCCATTCGCCGTAATGTCAAAGTCGTCGCCATTCGCAAGAGCGGTTGTGACATTGAAATCTATGTCGAATGAATCGGTGCCATCTGTCAGTGTGACAGATTTAGCGCCAGTGCTGCTCAAATCAGCAGACCCAGAGAAGCCGCCAATACTAATAACAGCAGATGCCGCCGCCGTACCATCAATGGTGCCGGACGTGCCTGTAAGGGCTGCGCCAACGCCGACAGTCGCTGCCGTGATCTCAAAGGAAGCTGTGTCGATAGCGCCGGTACTGCCAGCGCTTGCCGAAGCAGAGCCGCCAGTCGTAGCGATATCAGAGGTTTTGTCGAACGCGCTGTTCAGCGTGATCGTGGCCCCCATGTTCTCAAAGCGCACTTCCTGAGTGGCGTTCTGCGCAATAGCAGTACCGCCGATATCCACGCCTTCACTGGTGCCATCCGCAAGGTTGGTCATGGTGAGGACGTTATTGGTCGCATCGAACTCCACCGTGAAGCCAGCGTCCGTGACGTCTGAATCAAACGAGATTGCAGCAACGCCGTCAGCTGTTTCGATGTTATTCTCAGCCGCTCCGAGGTTCGTGGCAGTCGAAGCCGTGACCTCAGTAGAACCCTGGACCAGCTTGGTGCCGTTAAATTCTGTATCGTTTGCAACACGATCAATTTCACTCAGGAGCGATTGAAACTCGGTGTCGAGCATCGATCGTTCGGTAGAGCTCAAGTTATCGGAAGCGCCCTGGACAGCCAGCGTCTTCATCCGGGTCAGAACATCGCCCACAGTGCCCATCGCGCCATCGGCGATCTGCAACATGGAGGACGCCTGGCCGGCGTTGGTGCTGGCCTGTTTCAGAGCCGATACTTCGGCTTTAATACGAGAGCCAATGGCCATGGATGCAGCGTCATCTTTCGATGACAGCACCCGCGTGCCCGCCGACAGTTTCGCCAGCGAAGAAGACATCTCCATCTCTGTGCTAGCAAGATTACGGTGAGCCACATTGGCTGAGTAATTGGAAACGATATTCAATGACATTCTATTAGTCTCCGTCCTGGAGTGGTTTTTGGGCTTCATGCCACAGGGGGACGTCAGCCTTCCTGGCCTCCACACCCCACCCGGTTGAAGCATCAAGCTTCCGCAGGCGATATATGCCTAGCAATCATGGCGCCATTTGCCGGGTTGGCATGCTAAGCTGTTGAATTTTATCGAAGTCTGTTCCAGCGTTAACGATCAATTATGCCGACCCGGCAAATCTTGCCTGCACATTTTGCCGGGCTGAGAGCCAGATCAGGCGCCTTTTGCCGCCCTACCTGCAGATATTGCCGGATTCCGTTCTGAGGCTGGGTCGTTTAGGCTTGTACCATGAGCTTATTGACTGAACTGGACACCGCTGCCACGCGGATCGAAACGTCCCACGCCCATGGCCGCACCATTTGCCGCCTATGGGGCGATCCCGCCGCGCCCGCAATTGTGTTGAGCCATGGCAGCTTCGGCGCATGGTCCCATTGGGTGCGCAATATTGGCCCATTGTCAGAGCGCTTCCACGTTATGGCGCTTGATCTACCGGGCATGGGGGAGAGCGATCAGCCGCCGGAGCCGATTTCTGCGGAATCCATGGGCGCTATCATGGCTGAGGCGATCGATCAGGCCTTGCCGCCAGCGAAGCGGTTCCAGCTTGTGGGCTTCTCGTTCGGTGGCATTGTTGGTGGGCAGGCCGCGCTTATTCTGGAACACCGGATTGACCGCTTCACGATCATCGGCTCCAACGCGCTTGGTTTGCCGTTGGCCGAACGGGGTGAGATGGCCAGGCCAAACCGGGATATGACAGCGGACGAAATCCGTGCGGTGCATCGCCAGAATCTCGGCGTGATTATGTTCGGTGACCATAGTCGCATCGACGATATGGCGCTGGATCTCCAGCAACAGAACACCCGTCGTGCCCGTTCCCGCAGCGGTGCCATTCCACGCGGTGACAGCCTGGCGCACGCACTCAAAGCACTGACCATCCCCGTGCGCGGTATTTGGGGGGCGAAGGATGCGACCGCCGGACGCTTCCTGCCTGAGCGTCAGGCACTTTTCGCGGCACTGCCGAACTGCGAAAGCTTCACAATCATCCCAGGTGCCGGCCATTGGGCCGCTTACGAGGCGGCTGATGAGGTGAATAAATTATTGCTGGCATGATGGAGCTATGCAGTCACAGCTGCAATTTCCGCATCATCTAATCCTAGATCGCGGAGGATGGCTTCTGTGTGTTCGCCGACTTTGGGCGGGCGGGCCGTGATCGCGGGACCGCCTGATGCGAATTGGAATGGTGCGCCGACCAGGCTATAGGCCTTGCCAATGCCGCCGTCATCCGCCCCGAATGCATGCAACAGCGCCCGGTGGGCCACCTGTGGGTCTGCCGCTATGCTTTGCATATCGCGGACGCGGGAGACGGGGACGCCTGCTGGGTCTAGCTTGCTTTCCCAGGTCTCACCATCTGCAGATGCCAATGCGGCTTCGATAACAACGCGGAGGTCTTCGGCGTTTGCGCGCCGGGTATCCCAATCTTTGAAGCGGGGGTCTGTCAGCATGGCGTCTGCGCCGATCGTGTTCGCCAGCGCCTGATATTGCCGCTCATTATTCGCTGCCAGCATCAAATACCCGCCCCGGCAGCGGAACAGGTTCGCCGTTGGTCGGCCCGATGTGCCCTGGTTGCCGGAAAGGCCCGGAACCGTGCCGCCAACTGTCCATTCCGCTACAGACGGCGCCATGGCGGATAGGATCGTGTCTAGCATCGCGACGTCGATATATTGGCCTTGGCCCGTTTGGCTGCGCTGCACCAGCGCACTGGCGATGCCAAACGCTGCCGCCATGCCGGTCGCTGCGTCAACAACAGCAAAGCCTGCCCGGGTTGGGCCAGTTTCTGGGTGGCCAGTGATCGACATCAGGCCTGACATGCCTTGCAGGCGGGCGTCATATGCGGCGGCACTGCTGCGCGGGCCGGTTTGCCCAAACCCGGATATTGCGCACCAGACCAGGCGCGGATTGGCTTTTCGCATGGTCTCATATCCAAGGCCCAGGCGGTCAATCACACCGGGCCGGAAATTCTCCACAACGATATCTGCCATTTCGATCAGTTTGACCGCGACCGCATGGGCAGCAGAGTTCTTTAGGTTGAGTGCGACTGAGCGCTTGTTCATGCCGCAGGCCATGTACATCGGTGCCATGTTTGCCGCCGCCATGTCAGAATCCGTTGTCATCTGGCGCGCTTCGTCGCCAGGGCCGGGGCTTTCGATCTTGATGACATCGGCCCCCAGCATCGCCAATTGCGATGTTGCATAGGGGCCAGAAACGACGCGGGTGAAGTCAATCACGCGCATGCCAGCGAAGGGTTGCGTATTTTGTTCCATGAAGGCGTTTCCAATCAGGGCGAAGCATGGCTATCCTGCCCGTTGAAACCATTATCCGCTAGGGAGCATTGCGCGCCATGGGTCCGCTTGAAGGTGTTAAGATCGTTGAATTCGCTGGCATTGGGCCGGGACCGCACAGTTGCATGCTGTTGGCGGATATGGGGGCCAGCGTTGTGCGTGTGGACCGGTCCGGCAATGTCGGCAAGCCAGGTGCTGTCCCGGACATGTTCAATAATCTGACGCGCGGTCGCCCGAACGTGGCGCTAGACCTCAAAAACCCGGAAGGTGTTGAGACCGCGCTGAAGATGTGCGAATCCGCTGACATCGTTATTGAAGGCTTTCGCCCCGGCGTGCTGGAACGGCTTGGCCTTGGTCCCGATGTGCTGATGGCGCGGAACCCAGCCCTTGTTGTTGGGCGGATGACGGGTTGGGGCCAGACTGGCCCGATATCTCACACTGCAGGTCATGACATCAATTACATCTCACTGTCCGGCGCGCTTTCCTGCATCGGTCCCGTTGATGGCCCACCTACGCCGCCGCTAAACCTTGTTGGCGATTTCGGTGGCGGCTCGCTCTATCTGGCGATGGGCGTTCTGGCGGCATACATCTCAGCCAAGACCACGGGCAAAGGCCAGGTGGTTGATACCTCCATGGTCGAAGGTTCAGCCTCACTGATGATGGGCATGTATGGCGCATTGGCTGCAGGGCTCTGGAAAGAAGACCAACGCGGGTACAACCGCTTGGATGGCGGCGCACATTACTATGGTGTGTTTGAAACCAGTGATAAGCGTCATATCTCTATCGGGTCCATTGAACCGCAGTTCTATGCGCTTCTGAAAGAAAAGACCGGCCTCGGCGACGATGATCTCTACCCCCAGGGCGACAGGGACAAATGGCCAGAGAATCGCGCCAAATTGGCAGAGGTTTTCAAAACCAAAACCCGCCAGGAATGGGTTGATCTGATGGAAGACTCGGATGTCTGCTTCGGTGCCGTGCTGACCATGTCAGAAGCTATGGAGCATCCGCACAATGTCGCCCGTGGGAGCTTTGTGGAATTGGATGGCTATAAGCAGCCAGCCCCTGCGCCGCGCTTTACCGGCACGCCAACATCTGTCACCACGGGGGCTACGGCTCCGGGCCAGAATACGCGCGAAACACTTATTGCTTGGGGTTTTGATGCTGCGGAAGTCGCGCGGCTTGAAGCTGCTGGCGCCGTGAAGCAAGCCTGATCCGGTGGGCGGCGGTCGGTACTCCTTTCTTAGCCTCGCGAAGAATGCGCTTTCGGGGCATAAAAACTGGCAGCCAGCGATCCGGCATCCAGAACCCAAGGCGCGCTATGATGCGGTAATCATCGGCGGCGGTGGCCACGGCCTCGCCACCGCGTATTACCTCGCCAAACTGCATGGTATGAAGAACATCGCCGTGTTGGAACGCGGGTGGATCGGCGGTGGCAATACTGGCCGCAACACAACGATTGTGCGGTCAAACTACCTGCTGGAGCCGAATGCGCATTTCTATGAGCATTCACTGAAGCTTTGGGAAGGCCTGTCGGCAGACCTGAACTTCAACGTGATGTTCAGCCAGCGGAGCGTCATCAATACTTGCCACACACCGGGTGAGGTCGAGGCGACGATGCGGCGCTACAACGCCATGCGCCTGAATGGCATTGACGCGGAATTCCTTTCCGCTGATGAGCTAAAGCGCCGTGTCCCGGATATCAATCTCGGCCGCGATGGCTCCATGCGCTGGCCAATTATGTGTGCGGTAAGCCAACCGAGAGGCGGCGTCGCCCGTCATGATGCGGTGGCATGGGGCTATGCGCGGGGGGCAGATAGCCTTGGCGTTGATATCCTGCAAAATTGTGAGGTCACAGGCTTCAAGCGCGGTTCTGATGGGGCGCTGCAGGGTGTCGAAACTTCGCGCGGCTATATTGAAACGCCCAAAGCAGGTGTCGCGGTGGCTGGGCATTCTGGGCATGTGATGGCGATGGCGGATATCCGATTGCCGATAGAAAGCCATCTGTTGCAGGCGTTCGTCTCCGAGCCGGTTAAGCCGTTCCTCGACGTAGTTGTCTCAACTGGCGCACTGCACTTCTATATTTCGCAGACGGATAAGGGCGAGGTGCTCCTTGGCGGAGGGCTGGATGGGTACAATTCCTATAGCCAGCGCGGCACGATCCCCAATATTGAAGAAGTGACGGAAGCGGCTGTCGAAATGTTCCCGAATATCAGCCGCCTCAAATGGATGCGCCAATGGGCCGGCGTTATGGATATGACCATGGATGGCAGCCCGATCATTGGCAAAACGCCCGTGCAAGGGCTCTATCTGGATGGCGGCTGGTGCTATGGCGGCTTTAAGGCGACCCCAGGCTCTGGCTGGTGCTTCGCGCACACGATCGCCCACGACGAACCACACGAACTGAACGCCGCTTTCACATTAGACCGCTTCGGCCGCAGCGCCGTCATCGACGAAAAGGGCGCTGGCCCATACGCAAAGGCGCACTGAGATGGCGGACCCTACCTGCAGGCTTCCCCCCTCTCCCCCCTGTGGGGGGCGAGGGAGAATAAGTGGAGTTGCGCCCGAGGGTCCCCTCGCCTCCCACAGGGGGGAGAGGGATCAGGGAGAGGGGGGAAGCAGACACGTGCGAAGAAACCGCCTGTTGCTGTCCCGCGCCCGAATGCTCCGCGTCAACCAAACTGAAATGGAGCGCAAGCTCTGGGGCGCGCTGAGGGCAAAGCGTCTGGCTGGGTTGAAGTTTGCCCGCCAACGCCCCGTCGGACCGTATATCGCTGATTTTCTGTGCGCTGATGCGCGCTTGATCGTGGAACTTGATGGCGATCAGCATGGCGGAGATGGCGTTATTCGTGATGCGCGCCGAACAGCGGTGCTTGAGACGTTTGGTTATCGTGTGATCCGGTTCTGGAATTTTGAAGTTCAGGACAATTTCGACGGAGTTTTGGAGGGGATATTGGTTGCTGCTAAGGAATCTGATCGCAGGCTTCCCTCTATTTTGGCGTACGAGAGGCGCGAAAAATCAGGTGCAGTGCGGAATGGAGATGCCTCATGATGCTCATTCCTTGCCCTCATTGCGGGCCGCGCCCTGAGACGGAATTTGTTTACGGCGGTGATGCGAATGTGAAGCGGCCGGACCCTGCTGCGCCCGACGCTGAATGGACGGATTACATCTATTTCCGTGACAACCCAAAAGGCGCGCATCGGGAGCTTTGGCTCCATGCTGCCGGGTGCCACAGCTGGCTGACGGTTGAACGGGATACGGTCACCCATGCGATTGGCAGCGTCTCATACACAAAGGATTCCGGAGAATGAGCGCGCGGCAACCGAACCGCAGCGATACGGGCGGGTGGCTGATTGACCGGAGCCGGGTTGAAATCTTCACCTTCGATGGCCGTGAAATTCCGTTCTATCCTGGCGACACCGTGGCTTCAGCATTGTTGGCCGCCGGTGAAACTCTGGTCGGGCGCAGTTTCAAGCTGCACCGACCGCGCGGCATATTCGGACTTGGGGCTGAGGAACCAAACGCGCTGCTTACCTTGGGCGCTGGTGCAACACTAACACCGAATGCGCGGGCGACGATGATACCGGCCAAGCCCGGCATGCAAGTGTCCTCACAAAATCGCTGGCCGTCGCTCAAGCATGATGCTTTCGGTTTGCTGGATAAAGTGAAGGCCGTTCTGCCTGCTGGATTCTACTACAAAACGTTCATGTGGCCTGCCTCGCGCTGGATGACATATGAGAAGTATATCCGGCGCATGGCTGGGCTTGGACCCGCACCGCGCGCGCGAGATACCGAGCAGTATGCGCGCCGCAACATCCATTGTGATGTGTTGATTGCAGGCGGTGGCCCGGCTGGGCTTGCGGCAGCGGAAGCGGCCGCTGCGAATGGGCAATCTGTAATTTTGGCCCATGCGCGGCCAAGCTTCGGCGGCGGTGTTCACAGCATGCCGCAAGGTCCACACCGGCGCTGGTTCCAGGATACGCTAGCGGGGCTTGAGGCCATGCCCAATGTCCGGCTGATGACCTCAACGACTGTCGCTGGATATTACGAGCACGAGCTTCTAACCCTTTCAGAACGCGTGCGGGATCGTGATAGCGCGGCTGGCACTGCACCGACGGAACGGTTCTGGGAGGTCAGGGCTGGCCGGGTGATCATCGCAACAGGTGCAATCGAACGCCCGTTACTGTTTGCCAATAACGATAGGCCCGGCGTGATGCTGGCAAGTGCAGCGCAGGGATATCTATGGCGCTTTGGCGTGCTGGCGGGTCAAGCGCCTGTTCTATTCGGCGGGGACGACAGTCTGTATCCCTTGGCGCGGGCGCTTAAAGATGCAGGGGCCATTGTCCGCGCGGTCGTAGACCTTCGCTCCGACCCTGGGCTTGTCGCAGCAGCCTATGCCGCGGACGGCGGCAAGGTGATTGCGGGTGCCATGGTGGCGAAAGCGCATGGGGCGAAGCAGGTTTCTGGCGCTGAAGTTTGGCGCATCGATGAAGGGGCACCCCATGTCCAGGAAACGATCCCGACGGACGCAATCCTAATTTCAGGCGGGTTTGGGCCTAGCTTGCAATTGCACGCGCAGTCTAAAGGCGCACTGGAATGGGATGAGAGCCTTGGCGCTTTTGTGCCGGGCGTGCCCAATGGTGCAAATTGCTCCATTGGCGGTGCCCGTGGCGTATTTGATTTGCCCGCAGCAATCGCTGATGGCGTCGCGGCAGGCAAGGCGGCATCCCTGCCGGAACGAGACCAAGCTGACCGGCCGACTGCACCGCAGCCTTGGGAATTGCCGAACCCAACCGGCGGCATCCGATTTGTCGATCTGCAGAACGATGTGGCGGACAAGGATATAGCCCTGGCCGCCCGTGAAGGCTGGCATTCGATTGAGCATGTGAAGCGTTACACCACGCTTGGCATGGGCACGGATCAAGGCAAGATTGCTGGCCCAATCGGCTTGGCGCTTCTGGCCGCCGCCACGGGCAAAGAGGTCGCAAAGACCGGCCTCACCACATTCCGCCCACCCGCGACGCCGGTGACGTTCGGCGCTGTCGCTGGTGGTCATCTGGGAGAGGTCGGCCACGCCATCCGCCGCTCTGCAGCAGATGCTTGGCATGAGAGCCAGAACGCAGTGTTCATCGACGCCGGGCTTTGGCGACGCCCACAATATTATCCGTCCAATGGTGCCACGCTGGGGGAAGCGTACCGGGCTGAAGCGGCGGCGGTACGGGCAGGACTGGGACTCGTCGATGTCTCCACCCTTGGCAAGATTGATCTGGCGGGGCCGGACGCAGCTGAACTGATGGACCGGCTCTATTGCAACACGATGGGCACGTTGAAGGTTGGGCGTGGCCGCTATGGCCTGATGCTGCGGGAAGATGGCCGCGTGTTTGATGATGGTGTCGTCTTCCGGCTGGCGGAGGACAGGTTCCATTTGACCTGCACCACGGGCGGCGCGGGTGCAGTTTACCAACACATTGAGCATGCATTGCAGGTGCTTTGGCCGGACCTGAAGGCCTATGCGACACCGGTATCAGAAGAATGGTTCGCTGCCGCAATCGCTGGGCCAAAGGCGCGGGACTATCTGGCAGCTATAGCACCTGAATTGGATGTATCGAACGAAGGCCTGCCGATGATGCGGCTTGCTGAGACCATGATCGCGGGCGTTCCAGCCCGGGTGATGCGGATGAGCTATTCCGGTGAGCTTTCTTTTGAGATCAATGTGCCGGCGGATTGGGGCGGCCATGTATGGGCGCACATGATTTCCACCGGGAATTCCTACGGCCTGACTGCCTATGGCACGGAAGCCATGGGTGCTCTGCGGATTGAGAAAGGCCATGTCACGCATTCAGAAGCTGATGGCCGTACGACACCAGACGACCTTGGGCTTGGCCGCATGGCGTCCCGCAAGAAAGATGCGATTGGCGTGCGTGCACTTGATCTGCCAGCGCTGCAGGAAAGCGGGCGGAAACAGCTTGTCGGGCTTGTAGCAGACGACCCCGCAGCGGCATTCCCGCAAGGCGCGCAAGTGACAGCGGAGGCGCTTGGAGACCAACCGCGCCCATCGCTCGGCCATGTGTCGTCCTACGCTTATAGTTCTGAGTTAAAACGAATGGTGGCGCTGGCGCTGCTGAAGGATGGCCGGGCATTGCATGGCCAAACGGTCCATGTGGTCTCGCTGATTATGGGCGTTGCGGCGGCGGCAAAGGTGACTGATCCCGTGATGATCGACCCAGATGGGGAGCGACTCCGTGGCTGACATTGGACCAGATACAGCCCGCATCCATGGCTTTGCGAGCCTGGGCACTGAACGGCCAGCAGGGAACCTCGTGGCCTATGCCATGCCAGCGGCGGGGCAGGCCGCAATCCGTGGCGACGCAGCGGATGCCACGTTCATGGCAGCGGCTTCGGCTGCACTTGGTGCAGCATTGCCAGCAGAATCGCGTGCGGCGTTCACCGATGGTCCACTGTCAATCATGCGTCTGGGGCCGGACAACTGGCTTGCTGTGCATGACGCTGACGCCGAATTCGGCGTGCGGATTGAGCAGGGGCATGGTGTCCACGGGATCAATCTGTCCTCATCGCGGGCCAGGCTGCGGATAGAAGGTGATGCTGCTCGTGATCTGTTCAGTGTTGGCAGCCGGTTGGACCTTCGTTCACATACATTTCCGCCCGGTGCCTTCGCCCAGATGCCCATGGGCAATGCGACGGCAGTACTGCATTGCCGGGATGCTGACGCATTCGATGTTTATATCGCCCGGAGCTTCGCCGAGTCTTGGCTTGTCTGGCTTCGCCACGCTGGCCTGGAATTTGGCCTGATTACGGCTTAGGAGGCCGCGCCCATGAGTGACGCATTTGAACTCCGTATGTACCGGGATATTTATGCGCCCGGGGCAGCGCTAACACTGCCGCTGAAGGCGGCGCATCGAGTTATTTATGTCTTTTCCGGCGCGATCACGGTTCTTGGCGACAAAGCGCTGAGCGCTGATGACGGCCTATATGCCAAATCCGCCATGCCGGTGCTGGCTGGGCCTGCCGGTGCTGTCGTGTGGCGATACGAAATCGCGGCGCAAGATGCAGCGGAGAGCTTGGCAGACGGTGCCCAGTCAGACCTGCTGCTCTCTGGTCCGCTAACAACGATTGACGTTGCGGATGCAGCCGAGGACTGGCTGCTACGGCTCGATAGTGTTGCTTTCCCTGCCGGTGGCTGCGCGCTTCGTCATACCCATCGCGGCCCAGGCATCCGGTGTCTCGTCGAGGGTGATATCCGGATTGATGCCGAAGGGGCCTCCCATCCATTCGGCGTCGGCGCGCCATGGTTTGAAGCAGGCCCGGACCCTGTGTTTGCGCAAGCAGGCGATCAACCGACCCGGTTCGTGCGCGTTTCCGTGCTGCCTGCCTCTTTAAAAGGCGCCTCATCGATCCGTTATGTTGACCCGGAAGATGCGGCACGGCCCAAAGATCAAAGCTACCGGGGCTATATAGACCAGGTAATTGGCAGGCCATCCCGCTAGCTGCTGCCGTAGGCTTGAGCACCAAACGGATTGCGGCGCCTACAAAACCGGCTTAAGGTTCCGTTAGCTTATTCAAAATTCCGAATTAGCCTGACCTTGAGGGAGGAAACCTAGAGCGGATTGAGCGGCAATTGAATCATTAGGGATTCCGTTTGGCGTTATTTTGTGATTCATCATGAGGGCTGGTGAAGGAGGCCAGCCTGCATGGCCAAAGCCCTCT
>Ga0181606_10001721_pt1 | contig 19101 bp, 11 predicted proteins | sample 041ome_10_FD_132994 | JGI IMG/M metagenome (GOLD analysis project Ga0181606, IMG submission 132994) | Coastal salt marsh microbial communities from the Groves Creek Marsh, Skidaway Island, Georgia - 041412US metaG (megahit assembly) | ecosystem: Environmental > Aquatic > Marine > Intertidal... | reverse complement strand
TCTGCATGGGTGAGGTGCCAGGAATCAGCCAACGCTGAGGCTGCCCCTGCTTTTCCACGAAAGTTCATCAGCGAACTCCTTTGACAACAGATCCAACGGTCTGCATGCGGCTGAGCCGGCCAGGCCAGCCGCACGAGCGAAATGGCGTCGGTCGCCCGAACGGTTCAGGGCAATCACCGCCATCTGCTGGGAGAAAGAGATTGCAGATCGCGTGCCAAACGCCGGGCCACAACACGAAAAAACGCAAAAGATGCGTTTCTGTCGGGATAAAAGGTGTTGTGGGCCTTCCCGACGGCGAAAGCCTTCGTCTGAGGGGTGGAGCGAATCGCTCCACCCAACTGGAGCGATTCGCTCCAGTTGTTGCCACTTGTGGGGGGTGGGTGGAGCGAATCGCTCCACCTGCTGGTGCGAATCGCTCCACCTGCCGTTCGCCAACGCAGGGTGGCCTAAGGTCGCTGCCAGGGAACCTGGCCGCCCGCCTGAATCTGCCGGCGGAGTGCGGCTGAGAGATCGCGGACAACGTCTTTTCGCGTGTCGGCGAGGTTGTGCTGCTCGAGCGGGTCGTTGGTCAGGTCGTAGAGCTCGAGCGGGGAAAACGGATCGTTCTGCATCAGTTTCCAGCCGCCGGCGATCACCGCTTCATAGCTCTTGCCACCATAGCGGAGGCCGCCCTCGCGGCGAGTGAAGTAGAGCAGCCGCTGTTCGTCGCTCGCCGGCTCCCCGCGGAGCGCCGGCAGGAGGCTGACCGCATCGAGATCAGCGGGACGCTCAACGCCCGCGAGCGTGAGGAACGTGGGCACGATGTCGAAGGAAAGTCCGATCCTGTCACTCTCGCTTCCCGGCTGCACCACACCGGGCCAACGGACGAGAAACGGCACCCGTAGGCCCCCGTCGTAGTGGTCCTGCTTGCCCCCACGCCAGGGATCGTTGTTCTGAGCGTGTGGGAGGGAGCCACCGTTGTCGGAGGTAAACACCACCAGTGTGTTGTCTGCCACGCCGCTCGCCTCCAGAGCCGCTAGCACGCGGCCCACACCATGATCGAGGTGTTCGACGAAGGCCACGTTGCGGGCCCGCTTCTCATCGAGTTCGGGAAGCCGCTGCTGCACCCGGTCGAGCCAGTCTTGCGGAGGCTCAATCGGGAAATGTGGGGCGTTGTAGGCGAGGTACAGGAAAAAGGGCCTGCTCGTATCGGCGGCCTGCTCCTCGATCGAGGCGATCGCCCAGTCGGTGAAGAGGTCGGTGGCATGCCCCTCTGGGGTGATCTCTTCGGTGCCCAGCCGCATGTAGTTGTTGCCATGCCGCAGGTGCGTGGTGTAGCTGTCCATCATGTCGCCGAGAAAGCCATGAAAGTGGTCAAAGCCACGTTCGGTCGGCGTGTTTGGTGAGGTCAGACCGAGGTGCCATTTGCCAACAATTGCGGTGTGGTAGCCCGCCTGTTTCAGTCGGGCTGCCAGCGTGGGCACCGACGGATCAAGAAAGCCCCAGGAGTTGTCGGCGTCTGTTCGGATCACCCCCGGCACACCGACGCGATCGGCGTAGCAGCCCGTCAGCAGGGCCGCGCGTGACGGTGAACAGACCGTGCAGTTGGCCCGCATGTTGGTAAACAGCATGCCCTCGGCAGCAAGACGGTCGATCGCGGGCGTCTGGATGTCGGCCTGCCGGTAGGCCCCCACATCACCAATCCCCAGATCGTCCGCCAGGATCACGAGCAGATTGGGGGCCGTGTCTGCTGCCAGACCAGTGGAGGCGACGGCGGTTCCTACCAGCAGTATCAGCAGCCTCAGGAGAGATACAGAGCGGCGGCTGGAGGTGAAGGTCTGGGGTGTGGGCACGTCTGCGGTCTCCATGGTGCTCAAGATGATCGGGGCACATGAGTCTCTGGACACACGACACTCAGGGCATCAAGCGTCGCGACCGAGTGTAGGCGGTCAGCCCGTGGCCTGCTTGATCGCCTTCACCTGGGAGGCTTCAGGCTCAAGCCGCTTGTAAAAGGCATCGAGCGGATAGCAGCCGCTCCGCAGGCCGTTACGAGGGGCGGTGGTGCAGTCGCTAAAGGTTCGGCAGATGCCACCTCGTCGCAGGGTGCTGCCGGCGAGCACGTCGGCTGGAAATGTTGGGTAGGAGAGCACCAGCCGTCCAATGCCGACGATATCGATCCAGCCCTCACGCACCGCCGCCTGGGCAACGTGTGGCAGAAACTCTTGCAGGTAGGTGTAGCCCGAGCCGACGAGCGGAAGCTCTGGGACAGCAGCCTTGGCCTGGCGGGCCGCATCGAGCTGTCGCCAGACACCAATCAGCGGGTCTTCGGGCGGCGGATACCCATCCGAGGGCGGGAAGTAGGCGGGCCGCAGCAGGTGGGGCGTGGCGTAGGGACAGCCGGCGGAGAGGTTGACCGCTGCCACGCCACGCTCGTGCAGAAGCTGCAGCAGACGAATCGGCTCGGCGAGGTCCATCTCTAGCGGATTCTCAAGATCAACGCCGAAGCCCGCGTCGTAGGGCACGGCTCCCTCGAGCGGCCACGGCTCGCCCGCGTCGCCCACATGCCGCCAGGGAATCGTGTCAAACAGGGAGAGCCGCACTCCGATCAGCAGTCTGGGACAGGCCTCATGAATCCGCTCAATGATCGAGAGCAGCAGACGGCTGCGGCCCGCGAAGTCACCACCGTAGCGGCCCGACCTTCGCCGCGCGGCGAGAAACTCATTGATCAGGTAGCCGTGACAGCTCTTGATGTCGACCATGTCAAAGCCAGCCGCATCGGCGTTGCGAGCCGCCTCGACATACCGCTCGATCAGCTGATCGACTTCGCGGTCGCTGAGCACGCAGGCCTCATCGGCTGGATCGACGCCATGCCTGGCATCGAGCACCGGGTGATGAAACGCGATCCGCGAGGAGCGGCCGGCACGAGTCGGCTGTGAAAATCGGCCGGAGTGGGTCAGCTGCAGGGCCACGATCAAGTCGTCGGTGGTGCCGTAGGCGTCGCGATGAGGCTCCTTGGCTGCCGCGAGCAGTTTGGCAAAGCCTTCCTGGCCGCAGGCACCCGCGACAAGCTGCCGTGGGTTTGCCCGGGCCTCTGGAACCACCGCCACTGCTTCACCGCCCCAGATCAGCTTCGCGCCGCTGACGCCGAAGTTGTGCCAGCGACGCAGCAGGATCTCCGTCGGCTCGCCGCTTTCGGACGCATCCCAGCCCTCCATCGGATGGATCGCGAACCGGTTGCCCGCGGTACGATCACCGAGGGTGATGGGGGCCGCCAGCGGCGAGCCTTCGGCTGCCGAGAGGCTCACTGCGTCGAGAGGCAGCGGAGCGGCGATGCTCTCAAGGTGTGTTTGAAAGGCGGACACCTCGCGAAATCGCGCGATCCGTGGATACATCAACGCTTCCCTTCTGTGGCCCCTGCGAGCCCGGTTGACCCTAGCGGGTTGCCGGGCTGGGTGGATACGCAAACGTCTTGGTCGACTCGGTGTGATCGGCCAGTTCTTCCTGATTCGACCAGGTCGGCTTCATCTCTCGCTTCGCGTAGAGTCCCTCCGCCTGATCGACATAGTGCGGAGAATCGGGATGGGCCGACTGGCCCCATGGGGTGCAGGTCAGGCTGCGAACACCATCGTCGTCAAAGAACATCAGGATCATCGCCATCGAGCCGCTGTTGGCGATGTAGCGGCCGGGAGCGTCTTTGTCTTCGGTGCTGCGGACATCGAAGAGTGTTTCGGAGAAGTTCGCCTCCTTGTTGCCCGACTGATAATCGGCCCCGCCGCAGGGAAACACCTTGCCCCCGCGGCCCACCACATGCACTTCCCCCCACGGCACGTCCCAGCGGCCGTAGCGTTCGGTCAGCTCGCCGATCGTTCGCTCGAAGATCGCGAGCATCGCCTCGCGTGTCTCGGCTGAAAGTGGCTCCCCTTCACCGAGCGGCGTGAGGTCGAGTTCGTTGCCGCAGGCGAGTCGCCAGAACTTGAAGAGCACGGTGGCGGTTGCCTCAGGCGTGTATTCACCGTCCCAGGCAAGGATTGCGTCAGCGGCCTGACGAACGGTGCTGTCGACCGCCGGGGCTGGGCTGGCAGCCGCGAGGGCTGCCGTGAGTTCTGCCTGCCAACGAACCGCAAGGCCGTCATGAATGTCGAGCACATACGAGATGGCGTCAGCCTCGGTTACGCGGTCATTCTGTGAAAGCAGTTCGACCGTACGACGGCCACGCGGATTGTTGTTGTCCCAGCTGACGTTGTAGATGTACTCCGGGTATTTATCCGGGGTCAGCGGAGAGTCGACCATCATGTTGGCCGGGCTGATGTTGCAGTTTTGCATGTAGCCCTGCGGTGGATTGATGATTTTTACGAGATCTTCTTGAGGGTGGATGCCCTTCCAGGCGGTGGCGCTGGAGGTGCCATCCACCGGTCGTGACCAGTCGTGGCCCTTGGGGCGAATCGGCGTGGCACCATTGCGAACGTAGGAGATGTTGCCCTCGATGTCGGCACTCATCACGTTCTGTTCGTTGTACTGATGCAGCCCGAGGGCTTCGTTGAGTTCATACACGCTTGCCGCTCGGTTCATACGATCAAACTGCTCGTAGAGACCGGTCTGGTCGAGGTAGGGAGAGGCGCCGACGTAGGCGATGCCTGCAGCCATGTCGGGCTCACTGATCACCGGTCCGAGGTGGGTGAAGAAGGCCGGCTTGTTGGTGACCCCCTGCCCCTTCACCGGAATCGTGTAGACCTTCATCTCGACGGGTCGCCACTCGCCGTCGTACTCGTATTCAGGCAGCGGGTTGAGCCGAAACTTCATCCGGTAGACATCGGAGGTGTCGGGGCCGCCGGTAGTCAGCGCCCAGCCCACTTTGGCGTTGTGACCAATCGCGAGCATCGGCGAGCCGATGAGGTAGTAGCCGCAGGCATGCAGGTCACCAGCGTGCACCCGGGCTTCGTAGAGCACCGCCAGGCCTTCCCAGGTGAGATGGGGGTCGGAGAGCAGGATCGCTGAGCCACTTGCCGAGCGGGCTGGCGAGACCGCCCACTGGTTGCTCCCCGCAGCAGGTCGCGGTCGCTCTTCTTCGTTTCGCAGGTCGCCCATGATCGTGCCGATCGGCCAGCGGAGAATCATCGCCCGGCCAATCGCCAGCGGATGCCACGGTTCCACCTCGATCGCCACGTCGGCCGCTTCGTCTGGGTGCTCGGCGATGTAGGCCTTGATGCCATCGGTGAAGGCCGTGACGTTTTGGCGAAGATGCTCGGGGGCAGTCTTGAGATACTCCGCATGGATCAGGTCGTTGCCGGTGAGCCGCATCAGGTAGTCCTGTTCGAGCACCGACGGGCCCTCCACCTCGGCGAGTCGGCCGATGGCAGTACGGATCGCAACGTAGATGTCAGCAAGTCGGTCTTCCGCCTGGGCGTAGCCGAGGGCAAAGAAGGCGGCGGGCTCATCCTCACCGATCGCGTGAGGCACGCCCCATGTGTCGCGAATCAGCGTGGACTCAGCAGCGTGGGTCGCTGTGGTGAAGGCAACCTGGCTGGCGACGACGACCGCTGTCAGCAGACGACGGCCTCCAACACGCCCTCTTCCAACTCCCCGTTGACCGAAACCAGAGGCAACACTTGCAGACATGACAGTCTCTCCCAGACCGGGCTCCTGCGTGACCCAAAACGGTATATCGACCCCGCACCACACTAGGCTCTCGGTAGCCGACTCAACAAGTCAGCCGGCCCTGCACGTTTGTCTGCGGCTGCGGCTAGCATCCATGCCCTGAGCCGGTTCATACTGCCCTGCATGTCACACTCTCAGCCTGCCGCCGATTCCACTCGCTCCGCCGCCCACCCCTGGGAACTGCTCACGCCGCAGCGGCGGATCCAGGGCATCTCCGCGATCCTGCTCCCTTTTGATGCCGCTGGCTTCGTCGACTTCACAGGTTTTGCCGAGCATGTGAAGCGGACAGCCGCCGCTGGCATCGTTCCTGCGGTCAACATGGATACCGGCTACGGGCATCTGATCGGTGAAGCCACACGACGGCAGGTGCTCGTCACCGCACGCGAGGCCGTGGGGCCGGCTGCCGGCAAACCCTTCGGCGGGCTGGTGGCTGGGGCCTGTGTGGTGGACGGCGAAGGTGACGCATTTGACGAAGTCGCGTATGCACAACAGCTAGCGATGATCACGGAGGCGGAGGCAACCCCTGTGATCTTTCCGTCGTGGGGCCTCAACAGCGGTAGCGATGCTGATGTGATTGGGCGGCTGGCAACGCTGGCGGGCCACACGTCGCACTTCATCGGCTTTGAGCTTGCGAAAGCCTTTCATCCTGCCGGCCGCGTGCTTTCGCTGGAGGCCTATGCGGAGCTGATGGCGATGCCCACCTGCCTCGGGGCCAAGCACTCATCGCTCTCGCGACGGCTGGAATGGGATCGGCTGGCCCTGCGAAATCGCACGCGGCCCGACTTTCATGTGTTCACCGGCAACGACCTGGCGATCGACATGGTTCGCTACGGTAGCGACTGGCTGCTGGGCCTCTCCACCGCCTGGCCGGAGGCCTTCGCCCTTCGCGACGCCTGGTGGGCGGCCGGCGATCGACGATTTGACGAACTCGACGACGCCCTCCAGGCCCTGGGAGACTTCGCCTTCCGCTGGCCGGTGCCGGCCTACAAGCACTCGATGGCCCAGTTTCTGCATCTGCGTGGACTGATCGGCTGCGATGCCACCCATTCCCAAAGCCTGCCGCGGCCGGAGAGCGACCGCGAAATCCTCGCCGGCCTGCGAGACCGGATCGATGCCGCGATGGGGGCTACGCCAGAAGCCCACTGAGCACGTTGCCGTGCACATCGGTGAGCCGGTAGTCGCGGCCCTGGTGACGGAATGTCAGCCGTGTGTGCTCAAGTCCGAGCAGATGCAGGATCGTGGCGTTGAGATCGTGCACATGGACAGGGTCTTTCGTGATCGAGAATCCGAGGTCGTCGGTCGCCCCATAGTTGATCCCCTGCTTCACGCCGCCGCCTGAGAGCCACATCGTGAAGGCATCTTTATGGTGGTCACGACCGAGTTTGCGTTTCTTGCCGTTGGAGTCGGTGCCCTGGGCGAGTGGCGTGCGACCAAACTCACTCCCCCAGATCACGAGCGTCTCGTCGAGCAGGCCGCGTCGGCGAAGGTCAGCGAGGAGTGCTGCCATGCCCTGGTCAACATCGAGACACTTCTTCGGCAGGCGGCTGTCGAGGTCGCCATGATGATCCCAGTCGGAGTCGAACAGCTGCACAAACCGGACGCCCCGCTCGACGAGACGGCGAGCAAGCAGGCAGTTGGCGGCAAACGAGGGCTTGCCCGGCTCAACGCCGTAGAGGGCGAGTGTCTCTTCGGTCTCATTTGAGAGGTCGGTCAGCTCAGGCACGCTCGCCTGCATGCGAAATGCCATTTCATACTGGCTGATGCGGGTGGCGATCTCGGGGGCGCCTGTGTCGGCCAGCTGCAGGTCGTTGAGCGCGGTGACCGCATCGATCACGCGTCGCTGGTCGCCGCGGCTGCGGCCCGGGGCGTTCGTCAGCGCGAGCACCGGGTCGGCATCAGAGCGAAACCGTACCCCTTGATGGATGCTGGGCAGAAAGCCGTTTGACCAGATCTGGGAGCCTGCCCCGCCGGGCGGGCCCGAGAGCAGCACCACATAGGCTGGCAGGTCTTCGCTCTCGCTGCCAAGGCCGTAGGTCGTCCAGGCGCCGAGGCTCGGCCGTCCGCCGCGGCCAAACCCGCTGTGCAGAAACATCTGGGCGGGGGCGTGGTTGATCTCGTCAGTGTGCAGGCTGTGGATCATGCAGAGATTGTCCGCCTGGCCCGCGAGATGCGGCAGATGCTCGTTCATCGCCAGCCCTGCCTGGCCGTGCTGCTGAAACGAAAAGCCCGACCCTGAGAGTCGCTTCTCATCACCGATGAAGGCGAGTTTGAGCTTGTCGGAGATCTCTTGCGGACAGTTCTCGCCATCCCGCGCGACCAGTTCCGGCTTTGGATCAAACATGTCCAGCTGCGACGGTGCGCCCACCATGTGCAGGTGGATCACCGCCTTGGCGCGTGGCGGGAAGTGGGGGGCGTGCGGGGCGAGTGGATTGGCCGGAGCAGGAGCGGCCGCGGCCGGCAGGTCACGTGCGAGGAGTGTGGCGAGGCCCGCTGCGGAAAGGCCCAAGCCCTGGCGAAACAGATCCCGTCTGGAGACATCGAGAAACTGCGGGCCACCCTGTCGGCTGTCTGCGGTGCGGTAACGATGAACGCGGGCCACGGATCTCTCCTGGTTCACGGCTTGGTGATCGTTTCATCTAGGTTCAGCAGCGTGGTGGCCACGCCATACCAGGCTGCCAACTCCTCGGGGCTGGCCACCTTGGCAACGGCGTCCTGATGGTCAGCCAGCAGTTCATTCACACTCTCAGGCTCGGCGGCGATATCCGCACGCTCTTCCGCGAGCAGCCCAAGCAGCACGTCCCGCTCCGCTGACTTCGGCTGGCGGGCAACCGCGACTTGATAGGCATGCTCAAGCCGCTGCTCGTCTGAGGCGTCGGGAAGGTCGCTGAGGATGCGGGCTGCGAAGTGCACGGCGGCCTCGGTGAAGACCGTGTCGTTGAGGAGCACGAGAGCCTGCAGGGGCGTGTTGGAACGAGGCCGCTTGACCAGGCAGGTCATGCGGGCGGTGGCGTCGAAGGTGACGAAACTCGGGTAGGGACTGCCCCGCTTGAGCACCACATAGAGGCCCCGGCGATACTGGGCCTCGCCAGGGCTCACCTTGTAGGCGTACTTCTCACCGCCAACCTTTGTCCACAGGCCATCCGGCTGTGGTGGGCGAATCGAGAGGCCGCCCTTCTCCAGGCTCACAAGCCCTGCGATCGCCAGCGCGTTGTCACGGATGGCCTCAGCCGTCAGCCGGAAGCGAGGCCCGCGTGCCAGCCAGCGGTTGTCGGGATCGAGGCTGCGGGCCTCGGCAGTGGCCCGAGAAGCCTGCCTGTAGGTGCGGCTGAGCACGATCCGCCTGAGCAGCCGCTTGAGGCTCCAGCCGTCGTCCATCAGGTCGACTGCAAGGGTGTCGAGCAGCTCTGGGTGCGTGGGAGGTTCCCCCTTCACCCCAAAGTCTTCAAGTGTGGCCACAATCCCGCGACCGAAGAGCTCATGCCAGATGCGGTTCACAATCACCCGAGTGGTCAGCGGGTTGTCGCGTGCCACAAGCCATTCGGCAAGCGCCAGCCGGTTGCCCGCTGACGACGCTCCTGCAGGGAGCACGGCGGGCGTGCCGGGCTCAACCTTTGCTCCGGGTGATGAAAGCTCCCCACGCGAAAGCACAAACGTCTCGCGTGGCTCAGCGAGCTCTTTCATCACCAGGCTCGTCGCCTTGGGGACCGCGTCGAGCTTCTTCGTGAGCGTGGCCAGTGACTTTTCGATTGAAGCGATCGACTTCTCGATCTTCTTCCGCTCAGGGTCGTCAGCCGGAGGCTGATCTGCAAGGTCGTCGAGCGTCTGTTTGGCTTCTTGAACGGCCTTGAGGCTTTTCCTCGCAACGCGGATCTGTTCAGTAAGTTCAGCCCGCTCGGCGGCCCATGGGTCGTTGGACAGCGGCATCGTCGGCCCGAGGAACTTGATTGAACTGGGCACCTTCGGGTTGGCCCGGGCGACTTCGCTCTCGGTGGAGTTGAAGTAGGCGGCGAGCCGGTAGTAATCGGTCTGGCTAAACGGGTCGTACTTATGGTCATGACACTGAGCACACTCGAGCGTTGAGCCAAGCCAGACTGCAGCCGTTGTGTTCACCCGGTCGATCACCTGGTTAAAGCGGCTCTCCTCTGGATCGGTGCCTGCCTCCACGTTTGTTGGTGAGCAGCGATGAAACCCGGTGGCGATCCGGGAGCTCTCAGTCGCATCGGCCAGCAGGTCGCCGGCCACCTGATGGATCGTGAACGTGTCGAACGGCATGTCGGCGTTGAGGGCATTCACCACCCAGTCGCGATAGGCCCAGAGGTTGCGGAGGTCGTCTCGCTGGAAGCCATGCGAGTCGGCATAGCGAGCGAGGTCGAGCCACATCCGTGCCCAGCGAACACCAAACTCCTCACTGGCGAGCAGCCGATCCACCAGGTGTTCGTAGGCGTCGGTCGATGGATCTCTGACAAACGCGGCAACTGCCTCAGGGCTTGGTGGCAGGCCGGTCAGGTCAAGGCTGACGCGTCGGATCAATGTCTCGGGTGAAGCCTCATCAGCAAACGCGAGGCCATGCTCGGCGTGGGCGGAGGCCACCCAGCCATCAATCGTGTTGGCGGCGTCGGCTGGCGGAGTGTGTCGATGCGGAGCGAGATAGGCCCAGTGTGGTCTTTCGAGTGTGTCGGGCCACGCCGCACCTGTGGCGATCCACTGCTCGAGTACCGCGACCTCCTCTGCCGAGAGCCCATCGCCCACCGGTGGCATCGCCTCACTCTCACTCCTGGCGAGCCGCACCCGGCGGAGCAGTTCGCCTGTGTCAGCATCCCCAGCGACCACCGCCGGTCCGCTGTCGCCTCCTGCGATCGCCCCGTCTCGACGATCAAGCCGCAGGCTGCCTTCCTGCTCTCGCTCGCCATGACACTCAACGCAGTGTCGACGGAGCACGCCAACGGCTGCCTCTGCCGCCTTCGCCCGCGCCGCAGACGTGCTGTCGGCTGCCTGGGCCATCAACGGCATCACCCAGCCGATCACCCCAGCAAGCCAGAGCATGCCTGTGAGCTGTCGGGTGTGGTGAGCGATGGTCATTGGTGGATAGACGAAAGGTTGTTTCGGTGCCGTGGCTAATTGTGTGGCGTGGCGGCGGCCTCGCATGGCTTGCCTGCAAGCCGGGTAGGACCGGCACTCGCAGCAAGACCGAACGTGTCTGTTGGGACTCTGACTGGCGGCAGAAAGCCCAATGATGAAACGTTCAGCCCCCGTCGGATTATAGTCCAGATGGCCATTTGGGCGTGATGCTGCGCACGAGTGCTCAGGGGCTCGTGGGGCAGCGACCGGCTACACCGTCACCATGACGACCACCGCGAACGACGGCACGACCAAAACGTTGGCCACAACGTCGGCATTCTGGCCTACCAACCAATCGGAACCCAGTAAATCGTGTCTGCAGTCTGCACGAAACTCAGCTCGCCGAGTTTGTAGTGCCCCGTCTCTGGATCCTTGATCTTGAACTTCATCGAATGAAGTTTCGCCTCGACCTGACGGTCCTTGGCCGTGCTTGTTACGAAAACCGGCTCCTCGGCCGTGACCAATGCGGAAAACTGAATAGCGTCGAAGCTGCGGTCAAGGATCGATGCAGCCCGGAAGTTTTTGGCAAAGAACCTGTCGACGTCTTCAAGTTCTTGCTTCAGGTCCGCCGGAAGTGCATCGAGATCGGGATACAGTCGAAAGTCTGACGCGTGGCCGTCCGCGATGTTTTGAAAGATTCCCTCGACGTCCTTCTTAGCAATCAGGACGAGGCATTTGCGAACGAGCACGAGACAACGTGTCTTCGTATCCAGCGGCGAAAACGAGTCTTCCGCGACAACGCCGCGTGGGCACAGGGAAAGGGCTCCAAGAAGCATCATGATGCAGGCAGGTTTCATTGCGTCCCTCGTGGTGGGTGGTGGTAGGCGAGCGGCTGCAGGAGCCGGCCAGGAACGGAAGGCTCTGGTTTCAGTTTCCGCGTGAGTAAGTACTCCGGTTCACGGCTTGGTCAGCTGGCTCATCTGAGATGCCACTGTCGACGATGCCACGAACGACGTAGGAATCGCGAAGGTCGTCTTTCTTCAGAAATGCCATGATAGGCGACACCGTGAAGAGAAGTGTCACAGGAATGACAATCAAACCGAGCACGGCAAAGCCCACGAGAGTAAAGCGTCTGTCTCCCATTGCAATGTAGCCTCCAACACAAGCGAGTGTTGGAGTGGACATCCAGAAGGCAGTTCTTGATACATTCCGTAACGTCTTTTTCTGAAACTTGAATCGCAAGAAACCCAAGGAACGGGAATCCAGGAGTATCGCTTGAAATCAAAGCCACACGACCGACAGACCAAGTCGTCTTTGTAACCGACTCCTGATTCACAGTTCGGGCAAACTGGCATTCGCTTGTTTGGGCTTACGGTCCGTGGCTGTTGAGGATGCCAGCTAGAGGATGCCAGCTAACCGTGGCGTCACCGACGCCGAAGGCGTACGGCGTACGCTTGCGTCCGGTGTCACGTCGCTAAATGTCTAAGAGCACTTCAAATAGGACCCCAAAAACCTTCGGGAACAAAGCTCCTAGAGTTGCCCCTACAATGAATCCGCAAGCGACTAACAGTATGATGCCGCTGAAAAAGCCTTCTAAAGGCATGCTGCTGAAGATCAGCCAGTACGCTATGGGCGCGATGATGGCGAAGAGAATTCCAGCAAATACTGATGCGAGCACTCTTTTTATCATCTTTAAGCGTCTGTCCTCTGTTCACGTCTGCAGATGCGGTGCATCTTCTGTACCGAAAGTGTGTTTTTCTGGTTCCGCGTAGTCTCGGCTGCTGCAGTGTATCTTCGTCGGCGTGAAGGCCGTGAGGAAGTCAGATGCCATCGCCCACGCTGGAGTGAGAGCTTCTCGCGTGAGTTTTAGCGGTGAGGAAGTTCGCGGGGGTCGCCGGCCTCAATCCAGCCTTTCGTGAAGTGAACATATTTGATGCTCTTCCCTCCACCATTGGGCTCGGAAACAAAGTAGCTGTAGGTGGCGTGCAGCGTGCCATCACGGGCCTGGATCACGGACGGATAGTGGAAACTTTCTTGATGTGAGGGATCGATCTCGAGATGACGGGTGACAGGCCAGGTTTTGCCTTCATCGTGAGAGAGCGAGACCGCCAGGCTGTAACGCCCATCTTCAAGGTCGTTGTAGATGCAGAGCCAGTCGCCGTCGGCGAGCGTGATCACCTCAAGCCCTGCCCCTGGGTTCGGTAGCTGCGGATGGTCGACGACCTGGCTCCAGGTCTCGCCACGGTCGGACGACTCGGAAACCATCACCCGCTGTGGTGGCGGGCCGTTGTCCCGCATGTAGGCCACGATCGTGCCATCCTGCTTGCGAGCAAAGCTCGGCTGGATGTTGCCGCCGCCGACGATCGGCTCGCTATACCGCCAGGTCTTTCCAAGGTCGTCGGTGATGCCGACGAGGGAAAACGAAAATCCGTCAGAATAAAGGCCGACGAGCATGCGGCCGTCGTCGAGCAGCAGCGGATGGGCTCGCGTAAACCAGCCGAGTCGTCTGGTCAGCTTGTCAGCAGCTTGGGCTTTCACATGCTCAACCCAGCCTGCTTCCTGACTGTTGAGCGTGAGGCCGCTGACATAGGCTGCCAGTTTCTGGTCGACCGTGGCGGCAAAGTCACCGTCATGCTTGACGTGCATCACATCCATCACGTCCCAGGCTGGCGGCTGGCCAGTCTGTTGGTAGTTGCTCGACCGCTTGATCTTCATCAGGGCCGACTCCCAGAGATTGGCCTGGATTGTCGGCCAGAGCAGCCAGAGTCGCTCCTGCTGGTCGATGATCATGCAGCAGTTGGTGTCGGGGAAGCCCGGCGTATCTGCCATGGGAAACGGCGTCGACCAGCTCTCTGTGGCCTTCGTGTGTCGGCAGCCGAGGATCTCCACGTCGTCACTCTTCCGCTCGCCGCTGCCGTGAAACCAGCAGACCATCAGGTCGCCGTTGGGACACTCGACGATGCACGACCCGTGGTTGTGCCAGTCTTCCAGCGGAAACAGCAGTCGACTCTCGAGGAGCTCCTCCGCCTGGGCGACGAGAGCCGCTGGGCCGATCGCCAATGCCAGCACAAGGCAGCCGAACGCTGCAAAAACTGAGTGTTTTCTCATCTGGATTTCCTGGGCGTTTGGAATGCTGGCGTGACCATCCCCTCCGGCTCTATGGTAATGCGGTGTGGGAGGGGAAGCACTGGGAAGAGGAGCCTACAAGGGGAGAAGCAGATGCGACGTCAGTGTGGACGTTTGGTGCAGGCAGTTGGGATCGCTGCTGTTGTCTGTTGCGTGGCGTGGCAGCCGGCGGCTGCGGAGTTTGAGGCGGGTGCAGCGGCGCGAAGCATCACGCCCGAGAAGCCGCTGCCAGTGTCGGGTGGCATGGGCGTTCCCAATCCCTCGACGAAGGCTCTCGGTCAGCTGACCGCTCGCGTGGCGGTTGTTCGTCAAGGGGACACCTGCGTGGCCTTTGTCGGCCTCGATCTACTCGGCTTTCCGTCGGTGCTCTGTGATCGCGTGCGTGCGCTCGTGCCCGACATCCCTGCCGAACAGATTCTGATTGGCTCGACACACACCCACAGCGCTCCAGACTGCTACGCCTTTCCGGTGCCGGAAATGCCGACCGGACACACCGCCGACTTCGGCTACATCGACTTCGTTGTTGCGCAGACAGCCGAGGCCCTGCAGGCAGCCTATGACGGGCTGCGGCCTGCCACCCTCAAGCTGGGCACAGACGAGGCAGCCGAGCGGATCGCCTACAACTACTACGCCCCTGCTCTCTACGACCGTCGCATGGATGTGATGCAGGCGCTGGGAGAAGACGGTGGGCCGATCTTTACGCTGGTGAACTACGCGATTCACCCTGAGGTGCTCGGCGCCGGTCAGGGGGTGATGAGCCCCGACTGCATCGGTCCGATGGCCACCAAACTCGAAGAGACCGTCGGGGGTGTGGCAGTGTTTATGAACGCCGCCCAAGGTGGGATGGTCACAGCTGACAACCGGATGCTCGACAAGCCGACCGACCCCGTGAATGCCCGCTGGGATGATGCCAACACCTGGGAGGAGTGCGAGCGGATCGGCCATCTGATGGCGGATGAAGCGATGCGGATCATCGCTAAGGCCGAGCCTCAACAGGATCCCGCGGTTCACTGCAGTCGCCGCACGGTGTCGATCCCTGTGGAGTCTCCAGAACTCTGGGCGGTGGTCGAACACTCACCGCTGAACTACCCCCGCGACACAGAGGCCCGCACGGTTCCTGTGTCGATCAATCTCGTGAACGTGGGCACCGCGCAGATTGCCACGATTCCTGGGGAAGCACTGCCGAATATCGGCTTCTATCTCAAGCGAAAGATGCGTGGTGCCCACAACCTGCTCTTCGGGCTCACCAACGACGCCTTTGGCTACATCCTGACCAAGGTCGACTATCAGAGTTTCGACCGCTACGACTACATCAGCCGGGTCTGCACCGGTGAGATGACCGGCGAGATCCTGATCGAGGAGATCCTGTCGATGGTGGACGACGCACCCGCCCCGCAGGGTCCGTAGCCGCCGCGGGAGCATGGATGGCTGCGGTGTTGGAGGGCTGCGGTGTTGGTGATGCCTTCCGGTGGGCGTCTGGGGTAGCATTCGTATCGACGGGGTGACACGGACGACAGCAGCGAAGCACCCCACCTCACAGCACTCAACAGCAACACCAACCGAACAACGAGATCAGGAGTGACACACCGATGGGATGCGGCAACGTGACACGCGGCACAGGTGCACAGCGACGTTTTCAGCGATCAGGGGCCAGTCGATCAGGGGCCGGTGTCGCTGCGTTGCTGCTCGGCTCAGTTCTGCACATCGCAGTTGTGCACATCGCAGTTGTGCACATCGCCGTTCTGCAAATCGGTTGTGTGGCGAGCTTCTGTCAGGCGAGCCCAGTGTCGCCGGAAGACGCCTCCGCAACCCTCACCGTGCCGGCGGACCTCACCGCAGCACTGTTTGCCTCGGAGCCACTGCTGACAAGTCCATCGGACATTGATGTCGATGCGATGGGACGCGTCTGGGTCTGCGAGGTGACCAACTACCGAGGCCGCCGCGACACCCGCCCTGAGGGTGACCGGATTCTCGTGCTCGAAGACACCGATGGCGATGGCACGGCCGACAAGCAGACCGTGTTTCATCAGGGACGCGACGTCGACAGCGCCCTGGGCATCTGCGTGATCGGCGAGGGTCCAGGCCGCAAGGTGATCGTGTCGTGCGCCCCCAACGTGTTTGTGTTTCACGATGATGACGGCGATCTTGTCGCTGACCGCCAGGAGACGCTCTTCACCAACACCGGTGACCCGCAGCATGACCACTCGGTGCATGCATTTGTGGTCGGCCCAGACGGCCGCTGGTACTTCAACTTCGGCAACACGGGCCACCAGGTCTGCGATCGAGACGGAAATCCCATCGTTGATCGCTTCGGCAACACTGTGAACGACTCCGGTCGGCCCTACCGTCAGGGCATGGTGTTTCGCTGCAAGCCTGACGGCAGTGACTTTGAAGTGCTCGGGAACAACTTTCGCAACAACTACGAGGTAGCCGTCGACTCATTCGGTTCGCTCTGGCAAAGCGACAATGACGATGATGGCAACCGCGGTGTGCGGATCAACGCGGTGCTCGAGTTTGGCAACTACGGCTACGTCGATGAACGCACGGGGGCGGGCTGGCGAAGCCCGCGGACCAATCTGGAAAAAGAGATTCCGCTGCAGCACTGGCATCTCAACGATCCGGGCGTGATGCCCAACCTGCTGCAGACCGGCGGCGGCTCACCAACAGGCATCTGCGTGTATGAGGGAGGCCTGCTTCCTGAGCGATTCCATGGAGCGTTGATCCACTGCGATGCCGGGCCCAATGTGGTGCGGGGCTACACGATCGCTGCTCGCGGGGCAGGCTACACCGCTGCCATCGAGCCGATCGCCGATGGAGAGGCAGACCGTTGGTTCCGTCCGAGCGATGTCTGCGTTGCTCCTGACGGTTCGCTGATCGTGGCCGACTGGTACGACCCGGGCGTCGGCGGTCACGGGATGGGCGACATCGACATGGGGCGGCTCTACCGCATCGCGCCCCCGCAGGCTGCCTGGCAGGTACCGCCAACTGACTTCAGCACGATCGCCGGCTGCGTCGCCGCCTTGGCGAGTCCGAATCACTGCGCCCGAGCGACCGCCCTGGAGAGCCTCGCGCGGCAGCCTGAGGCCGCGGCTGACCCGCTGCTGGCTGCTTTCGAACAGGCCAGCGACCCCCGCGAGAAGGCCCGCTACGCCTGGGCCGCAGGGATGCTGCCTGGTCAGGCGGCTGCCTGGATTGAGCGACTCGCACAGGCTGACGACGATCGCCTGCGGGCGATGGCCATCCGGCTCTGTCGTCGCGTTCAGGGAGATCTGCTCGCCGTCGTGGAGCGTTTCCGTGAGGATTCCTCTCCCCTGGTTCGGCGTGAGGCAGTGATCGCCCTGCGTGGCGTGTCAGGTGATGCCGCAGACCGCCTCTGGGCGTCATACGCCGTCCGCCACACCGCAGGAGATCGCTGGGAAACCGAGGCCTTGGGAATCGGTGCCGACAGCACCGCAGGCTTTGCAGGAGAGCAGCTTTGGGATAGCCGTTTGGCCGCCTGGCTGACCCTCGTCGGCAGCCGCTGGAATGAACCGGCCGGTCGGGAGATCGTCTGGAGAAGCCGCAGCAGCCGCACCCCTGATCTGCTCTGTGAGTTGATTGGGGATCCTGCGACGACCGCGACTGAGGCGTTGGCGATGATACGCAGCCTCGACTTCCAAGAGCCCGGCCTCGTGCGTGCGGCAGTGAGTGGCCTGCTGGCCGCCCAGCCACAGCAGGGGCGAACCGATGCGGTGGAGTGGGCAGGCGTCGTGCTCCCAGAGCTTGTGCTCAGGCTCGAACGGGATGACATCGCCGACGATTCGCTCAAGCAGCAGGTGGCGGAGGCTGCCACGCAGACCCAGGGCACCGCTCGATTTGTTGAAATCGTAGGCCGGTTTGGGCTCAGTGATCGGGTGGACGAGCTCGTCTCGTTGGCATCGACGACGGGCAATGATGACCGGGTCGCCGCCGACGCCGCCCGGCTCGCTCTGGCACTCGGTGGCAGCAGAAGCGTGCGTGCTTCGATTGAGGCCGACGACGATGCATCGGTGCGACTGCTTGAGGCCCTCGGTATTCAGCCTGACGACGGCTGCATGGATCTGCTGCGGGCCGTGATCACTGACGGAGACGCGCCTCTGGCCAGGCAGGCCTCCGCCGTGCGTGGCACTGCTCGCTCGCAGCGGGGCTGCCGCTACCTGATCCGACGGGCAGCAGATGGCAAGCTTGAGGGGCCGCTCGCCGAAACCGCTGCCGCAGCGATCTCGGCCTGTCCGTGGGGGGACATTCGCAGTGAAGCAGCCGGCGTGTTGCCGATGCCGAAGGCACGCGATGGCGTTGACCTTCCACCGGTGGCCGACCTCGTGCGACGCAATGGCAATCCAGACGCAGGCCGAGCTGTGTTTATGGGTACCGGCACCTGCATCAAGTGCCACAAGGTTGGGGATGAAGGCAAGATGGTAGGCCCGGAACTCTCAGGCATCGGCCGGAAGCTTTCCAAAGCCGCCTTCTATGAGGCGATCCTCGCCCCGTCCGCTGCGATCAGCCACAACTACGAGACCTGGACCGCGCTCACCGCCGATGGCCAGGCGGTCAGTGGGCTGCTGATCTCAAAGACCCCGGCTGAGGTGGTGATACGAGCCGCCGACGGAGTCGATGCCGTGATTGCCAGCGATGACCTCGATGAACTCGTCAAGCAGCCGGTCTCCCTAATGCCTGCGGATCTGGCAGCCACAATGTCGGCGGACGACCTGGTGAACCTGGTGTCGTGGCTCGAGACGCTCAACGCGAACTGACCTGATGCCGAACGAACCACTGCCGAAGAAGACGCTGCCGAACGAGTCGCTGCCGAATAAGCCGATTCCGGGCGAAGGACCGCATCGCCCAGGGACACTGCCCCTGCAGTCGGCACCGCTCGGGCAGCCGCCGACGTCCGATCTGACGATCCTCACGCCCGACTACGTTATCCAGCTGGCGTACGTGGCGTTTCTGATGAAGTCAGTGGAGACGCCTCATGAGCGGGAGTCGATGCGGCAGCTGTGGGAGCATTTCCTCACCCTCAACGCTGCCTACCCTCCGACCACAAACGAAGGCCTGTTTCTCGACCGGATCGAGGCGACCGCTTTTACCGCCGCGGAGCTGATGCACTCGGCCAGGCAGCAGTACGACGACGAACTGCAACTGGCGGATGACGAATACAGCCGCGACATGGGCCGCGAGGTGGCGATCGGCCTGTCGGCTGGGGTCTGGGGAGCGACGGCCAAGGTGGGCATCCTGATCGGGGTGGGCGCCTTTGCGGGCCTGTTG
>Ga0181606_10001716_pt1 | contig 19141 bp, 18 predicted proteins | sample 041ome_10_FD_132994 | JGI IMG/M metagenome (GOLD analysis project Ga0181606, IMG submission 132994) | Coastal salt marsh microbial communities from the Groves Creek Marsh, Skidaway Island, Georgia - 041412US metaG (megahit assembly) | ecosystem: Environmental > Aquatic > Marine > Intertidal... | reverse complement strand
TCCGCGGCCTCAGCGTTTGCTAGCTGATGAGGCTGTTGATGGCGGTCAGCTGCCGTTGGAGGGCGGGCTCGAGTGGGAAGGCTTCTCGAGCACGCCTTCGCGAAGCGGTCGCGGTTTGGTGGCAGAGGGCGTCGTCTTCGAGGTAGGGCAGCCCGTGACGGGGGAGTTCGCTGGGTGGATCGGCAGGCACGAGTCGGCCGGTGATGCGGTCGGCGATGATGCTGGTGGCGGCGTCTCCCGCGACGGCCACTGATGGAACGCCAGCAGCGAGTGCATCGACGAGTGCCCCACCGTAGGCAACCTCTCCGGTCTGCCAGACCAGCCGCACGTGGGTGAGAAGGTCTGCGATGAGGGAGCAGCTCGGGAGCAGATGAAGGCGGTTACTCGCTTCTTGTGCCCGCGCTCGACGTGCAATCTGTGGGCCGAGTGGGCCGTGGCCAACCAGGATGTGCGTCAGGCCACGGAGAACCACATCGAGCTGATCCGCTGCCCAGACCAGGCGTTCCAGGCGGCTGCGGGCTACCAGGGGAGCAACGCACAGGGTCCAGGTGGTGTGGAGCGGGAGACCGAGCTGGGAGGCGACCTCCTCGCGGCTGAGCCGTGGTGGGCTGGGCTCTCCGATGCCTGCGGGGGAAATCTGCAGCCGTCCCGGGGCGACGCCGAGCATTTCACATGCGAGTGCCGTGGCCTCGGTGGCCGCAAGAATCAGGTCGCAGTGCTGCAGCAGACGCCCGGTCAACTGCCTGTGTGATGGAGCTTTCGGAATCAGTGGGCGAGCGAGCAACGCAAGCCAACGTGGTCGCGACCGGCCGGGAGCTGCGAGCAGGGCCGCGGCAGTTGCCTGCATTGCTGAGGAGCCCCACGACATCACGAGCTGCGGTCGCAGGCGTACGGCGGTGCGGGCGATGCCTGCAATACCAGCAGTGCTCGGCTCGGGGCGTTGGCTGAGAGGGTGCACCAAGACACCGCACTCGGCCAAGCGTGTGGCAACACCGGCTGGTCGCGTGATGGTTGCCAGGTGCACATCGTCGCCCTCCGCACGCAGGCGGTGAGCCGTTTGGAGAAGTTCACGACCGCTCCCAACGGCATCGAGTCCACGGGCGACTAGCAGGATGCGGCGGCTCATGGCGTGTCTGTAGACCTCTCGATGGCACCGACCTGAGAGATGGCCCGGGGTTTGCCTGAGGCGATCTCATCTGCATCGAGGGCCGCGAGGTAAGGCAGGTGTCGCCAGCCATCGTCGAAGTCGAGGCCGTAGCCCACGACGAAGCGGTCGGGGATCTCAAAGCCGACATAGTCGGGCTCAATCGCCACCTCGGCCCGGCCGATTTTCCGCAGCAGCACGAGCGACCGTACGGACGCTGCGCCCCGTTGTTCAAGTTCGGTGAGTAAGGCTTTGAGTGTGTGGCCGGTATCGAAGATGTCATCCACCACGAGCACATGCTGATTGGTGAGGTCAGGCAGCAGGTCCAGACGCAGATCAAGCTGTCCCGGGCGTGTGGCGGTGCCGCGATAGCTGCTCGCCCAGACCATGCCCACCCGCACCGGACAGTCGAGACGTCGGATCAGGTCAGCCACGAGCACGATGCTGCCAGTTAGCACGCCCACCACCGTCAGCGGCTGCTGGCCGAGGTCGTGGCGAACATGCTCGGCGAGTCGGGCGACACCTTGGGAAAGTTCTTCTTCGCTGAGCAGGATCTGCATAAATCTTCGGTCTGCAGAGGGCACGGAGATCCCGCTGTCTGCGGGACCTGGCGTCAAGCCTATGCTAAGACGCACAGCTGCCCCAACCCAAAGGGTGTGCCGGCTGATTCCCGCCCTCCGGCTTGATTCGCAACCTCCTGGCTCCTCTCTCATGCCGACTTCTGAACTGCCTACTACGATGCCTGCCTGGACCAGCTGCGAGGTTGCTGGTCATACCCTTGAGGCGTTTGTGCCCAAGCCCGAAGAGGGGCGGCCTCATGGAGCCCTCGTGCATCTTCGAGACCTCGACGACACGCCCCCCTCACAGCAGCCGGCCTGGAAGCAGGCGATCGAAGCGTCGCCGCTGCCTGTGGTGTCAGTCGCCGGAGGAACGTCGTGGTGGATTGACTGCCTTGTGAAAGGGTTTGACGCGGAGGTGTCTCCTGAGGCGTATCTGCTCGGTTCGCTCAAGACGTGGCTGCAGGACCAGTTTGGCGTGGCGGCTGGAGCGATGGCGGTGCTCGGGCAGGGGAGTGGAGGACAGGGAGCTCTGCGACTGGCCTACCGGCACCCGAACCTGTTTCCTGTCGCCGCGGCTGTCCTGCCGACGATCGATTTTCATCGAACCATGGAGACAGGAGAGCCCGGAAGTCAGACGCTTTGGGAGGTTTACGGCGACGTTGAGGTAGCTCGTCAGCAGACGGCGATCCTCCACGTCCATCCGCTGAACTGGCCGCGTCATCAGGCCTTCTGGACACATGCGGGCGACATGCTTGCCAGTGATGGGGCTGACCGTCTGCACAGCAAACTGATCGCCCTTGGCATTTTTCACGAAGCCGAACTGGCGGGCCTCGTTGACGCGACGAGCTGGCTCCCCGCAGCTGCCGCCGCAGCGGTGCGGTTTGCTGTTGAACGGCTCGAGAAGGATGCCCGGCGGATTGTCTCGTGAGCGTGGCCAGGGCTGACGTGGCGGCTCCAGGGCCTTCCCGATTGACATGGCCGTGACCGTGGCCGCAAATACGTTTTTGCCACCCACCTCCCGAACGGAAACCCGAGGCACGTGGAGTTTAAAGTCGCCCTCGACGTATTCGCCGGTCCCCTCGACCTGCTGCTCTATCTCGTGAAGCGGCACGAAGTCGAGATCACGGAAGTGCCGATCTCGCAGATCGCTGAAGACTTTCTCGGTCATCTCGAGGTGCTCGAGGCTTTGGCGATTGAGCAGGTGGGAGAGTTTGTCGAACTCGCGAGCGTCTTGCTAGAGATCAAGGCTCGCGCTCTTGTGCCACGACCAGAGGAGACAGAAGAGCCGGTCGAAGAGGTCCGTGAAGATCTTGTGCGGCGGCTGCTGGAGTACAAACAGTATCGTGACGCTGCGGTACTGCTTGAGGACCGCGCTCGCAGGCAGGAGCAGCGATTTCCGCGGCTCGACACCAGCGACGATCCCGGACCGAGTCCACCGCGAGAGGTGGCCTTTGCGGAGGCACAGGTCTGGGACCTGGTGGCCGCGATGAGCCGGGTGATGAAGAAGCGGCAGGCCCGCGTGCCAAAGCAGATCATCCACGATGACACGCCGATCGAGGTGCATATCGAACGGATTGAAGGCCTACTCGCCGAACGCCCGCAGGTCGCCTTTTCCGAGCTCTTTGAAGACGAGATGCCTCGCATGCGGGTCGTAGGTATCTTTCTGGCGATACTTGAACTTGTCCGACGCGGACGGGTGACGACCCGCCAGGAGCAGCTCTTCGAAGAACTGTGGCTGGCTCCACTGAAGCCGGGAAGTCCACCGCCGCCTGGGCTGCACGATCCGCCTCCAGAAGGAACCACATGATCGACAACGCACCACTGCGAACGCTCACCCACAAAGGGCTCACGGTGGAGGGCTACTCGCGGGCAGCTGTGCAGAGCTATTGGCGGATTCCTGAACTGAAACTCGGGTTTGACCTCGGTGGCCAGCCGTGGGGCTTTATGGCCACCGGCACCTGGTTCATCTCGCACACGCACCTCGACCATATTGCAGCGCTGCCGGTCTACGTCGCTCGACGGCGAATGATGAAGATGGAGCCCCCGGATATCTATTTGCCGGAGTCGGCGATTGAGCCGGTTGGACGGCTGCTCCGCACGGTCTCGCGGCTTGACCGTGGGCGACTGCCCTGTCGGCTGTTGCCTGCCCGCCCTGGAGACGAGATCGAGCTCTCCCGGGAGCATGTGGTGACCGTCTCATCGACGGCACACACGATTCCCAGTGTTGGCTATGTCGTCTGGGATCGGCGTCGGAAGCTGAAGCACGAGTATCAGGGTCTGCCCGGGGACAAGATCCGTGACCTGCGGCACTCAGGCGTCGACGTCACGCACGAGATTCGTACACCACTGGTGGCCTACCTGGGCGACAGTGCTCCGGAAGGACTCGATCGGTGTCCAGCGATGTATGAGGCGATGATTCTGATCACCGAGATGACGTTTGTGGCACGCAGCCATCGTCGCGAGAAGATCCACAAGTATGGTCACATCCACCTGGATGACATCCTGGAACGGCGTGAGCGGTTTCATAACGAGGTGATCGTGGCGGCCCACTACTCCACTCGCTATACGGACGATCGGATCAATCGCATCATCGCCAAGAAGATCCCAGACTTGCTCGATGGGCGACTCCAGGTGTGGCTGTGAGCGGGCTGCCGCGGAGCGTATATCTGCATGTTCCGTTTTGTCGGCACCGCTGCGGCTATTGCGACTTCACGTTGGTGGCCGGCCGAGACGACCTGATCGACCAGTATCTCGAAGCCCTTGAGCGAGAGCTTCGACGGCTCACACAGCCACTGGAGATCGACACGCTCTATCTCGGTGGCGGGACTCCCTCTCACCTCGGTGGCGAACGTTTGGAACGGCTCTTCGCGATGCTGCGACAGACGTTGCATCCAGTCGAGCACGCAGAGATCACCCTTGAGGCCAATCCGCTCGATGTGAACGAGCCCTTCGTCGCAGCTGCTCGCAGGTGTGGCGTGACACGGGTCAGCCTGGGGAGCCAGTCGCTTGATGTCGCGACGCTGCGGGTACTCGACCGTGATCATATGCCTGACGATGTGCGGCGTGCGTCGGGCATGCTTGCCGAAGCAGGTATGAGCAGGAGCCTCGACCTGATGACCGCCGCACCCGGCCAGACCGTCACGGATGTGGAGCGAGACCTCGAGGCAATCGTGTCGCTCGAGCCGGAGCATGTGTCGGTCTATTGCCTGACCTGGGAACAGGGCACCGCTTTTGAGACACAGCGGCGGAAAGGGCTGCTGGAGCCTGTCACCGATCTGGCCGAGCGGGCGATGTTTGAGGCTGCTATCGATCGGCTTGGTGATGCAGGTTTCGAGCACTACGAGGTGTCGAACTTTGCACGTCCCGGACATCGCTGTCGACACAACGAGGCCTACTGGGATCTGCGTCCGTGGGAGGCGTTTGGTCCAGGGCTGCCCGGTTTGATGGGCGGACTCGGGTCACCAACCATCGCAGCACCACGACCTGGATCAAGAGGGTTCTCGGCGGCCACGATCCGACAGGTGATAGAGATGCGATGTCGGCAGAAGAGGCTGCCCGCGAGCGGCTCGTGGTGGGCCTGCGGCGGCGGGCCGGGATTACGGTCGCCGACTTCGAGACTGTCAGCGGGTTTACCCCACGGCAGCTGGCTGCGAAGTCGATTGATCGCTGGATCGCTGACGGGCTCGCCGTCGAGGAAGAGGGCAGACTCTGGCTCACTCGCGACGGTCTGCTGGTCTCGGACAGCCTCTGGGCTGATGTCCTCTGATAGCTCTCATCAGGAGCAGACTCCTTGGGGGGCAACACGCCGGGGCGTGGCAGACCAAGGAGCAATGACCGAAGAGCAATGAGACGTCGCTCAGTCCGCCGGCTGGATTGCGGCGGTCAGGTCGAGGATGGCCTTCTTGCCGTCAGCGAAGTACATCAGCGTGTTGTCGGCAGCGAAGAGTGGATTCGGCACGCCTGCAAACCCAGGTGAGAGAGATCGCTTCACCACCACCACCGTACGGGCTTTGTCCACATCTAGGATGGGCATGCCCGCGATTGGGCTCGAGGGGTCGGTGCGGGCAGATGGGTTCACCACGTCGTTGGCGCCGATCACGATCGCCACGTCCGTTTCCGCAAAAGTCGGATTGATGTCGTCCATCTCACGCAGCTTCTCGTAGGCCACATCGGCCTCGGCGAGCAGCACGTTCATGTGGCCTGGCATACGGCCAGCCACTGGATGAATCGCATACTCCACTTCGCAGCCGCGAGCTTCGAGGACATCGGAGAGCTCACGCACGGCATGCTGGGCCTGAGCCACCGCCAGTCCATAGCCTGGCACGATGACAACGCGGTCGGCACCCTCGAGGATCATGGCGATCTCCTCAGCGCCCGCGCTCTTGATCTTGCCTGCGTAGACATCGTCTCCGTCAGCGACTGCGGTGGTGCCGAGGCCTCCAAAGAGCACGCCGACAAGCGAACGATTCATCGCTTCGCACATGATCGCGGTCAGGATCAGACCGCTGGCCCCCACAAGGCTCCCGGCAATCACGAGCACGGAGTTGTCGATCACGAAGCCGGCGGCTGCGGCGGCCAAGCCGGAGTAGCTGTTGAGCAGGCAGATCACCACCGGCATGTCTGCTCCACCGATGGGCAGGGTGAGTGTGCAGCCGAGGATGCAGCCAACGCCGACGAGCAGCCAGAAGAAGAGCTGCTGAGATGGGGCGTTGCAGACCGCGATCACCAGGCCGACCATGGCGATCGCGAGGATCGCGTTGATCCAGTGGCGGCGTGGATCGGTCCAGGCCTTCTTAAACTGTTTGAGTTCCTCGAGTTTTCCAAAGGCCACCAGGCTACCGAAGAGCGTCAGACCGCCGATCAGGCCTGTCAGTGCTGTGGCGATGCCAAACTGTGACCAGGAGACCAGGCTGGCCTCCGCTGTGGCGCAGCGGGACACTCCGCCGGCTGCAGCCACCGTGCTGGCGAGCTCAGCGCCAGCAACCAACGCTGACGCGGCACCGCCAAAGCCGTTGAGCAACGCGACCATCTGCGGCATGCCGGTCATGGGATAGCGAAGGGCCATCGTGCCGCCGATGCTGCCGCCGATCGCTGCCGCCGAACCGATCAGAATCAGAGGCCACGCTCCTTGCTCAGCGACGGCAGAGGTGACCTTCGGGTCGAAGCAGGCGGCGATGATGGCGATCGCCATGCCGGCGGCACCGATGGCGTTGCCGCGAACGGCGGTTCTCGGACCGCTCATCAGCTTGAAGGCCACGATGAACAGCATCGAGGCGGCAAGGTAGGCGAGATTGATCCAGGCGTGGCTCGTCATGAGGGCTTTCGTGCGAGAGAGGTCGCGGCATCGCCGCACGGCTCAAGGGGCGTCTTTACTTCTTCTTTGGGTTAAACATCTGCAGCATGCGAGCAGTCACCACGAAGCCACCGACCACGTTCACCATGGCCAGCGTCGTTGCAATAAAACCGATCGCAGTGCCTGCTGTTGACGCGAGGCTTGCGGTGACCACAAGTGCTCCGACAGCTGTCACGCCGGAGATGGCGTTGGAGCCACTCGTCAGCGGTGTGTGGAGACGTTGAGGCACCTTGGTGATCACCTCAAAGCCGACCCACATGGCTAAGAGAAAGACCGTCAACAGACGAACGAACCGGGAATAAGGATCCTCACCTGCAGCCGGCAAGGCGGCAGCGTCGGCAATGAGCGTGGTCAGCATCGCGGGCATCGGAAAAACCTTCGGTCGACCTATGGAAAAAACGAATGAACGATTGATCGATGCAGCGGGTGTGTTGCTGCAGCCGATCGTTAACAGAGTCGATTATCAGGAGGTGGCCTGGGGGGCTGGAGGCTCCTCGGCGGTGGGCTCTTCTGTGGTCGCGGGCTCACGCGGTGGCAGGCCGGCAGCCTCCCGGACTCTCGAATGCACCAGCTCACCACCGCGGGCCACCAGGGTATCGCGGCAGATCTCGTCATCGAGTTCAAGCTGAGGAAGCCCCAGCTTGAGCAGATGCAACAGGTAGGTGGAGACGTTGCGGGCGTAGAGCTGGCTGGTGTGGAAGGGCACCTCGCTGGCCAGATTCGTTGGGCCCATGATGGTGACGCCATCGACAACGACGGTTTCGCCCGGCACGGTGGCCTCGCAGTTGCCGCCTCGTTCTGCGGCGAGATCAACGACCACGCTCCCAGCACGCATCTTGGAGACGGCATCGGCAGTGACCAGGATTGGAGCAGCCTTGCCTGGGATGGCTGCGGTGGAAACCACAATGTCGCACTCGGCGATGATTCGACCGAGTTGCTCACGCTGGCGAGCGTAAAAGTCTTCTCCCATCGCCTTGGCGTAGCCGCCAGCGGTCTCACTACTGCCGGTCTCGAGGTCGAGTTCGACGAACTTCGCCCCAAGGCTTTGCACCTGCTCCTTCACGGCCGGCCGCACGTCGTAGGCCTGAACCTGTCCGCCGAGCCGCTTAGCGGTGGCAATCGCCTGCAGGCCAGCAACGCCAGCGCCCAGGATCAGAACTTTGGCCGCGGTAATCGTGCCGGCAGCAGTCGTCATCATCGGGACCACCCGTGGGAGGGCGGTCGCCGCCAGGAGCACAGCCCGATAGCCAGCGATGTTCGCCATGCTCGAGAGCACGTCCATGCTCTGAGCACGAGTGATCCGTGGCACCAGTTCCAGGGCGAATAGCGTGACGCCACGTTCCGCTGCTTCACGGCAGGCTTGGGGATGGGAGAGAGGGTCTGCCGAGCCGATCAGGATCTGCCCCTCACGAAGCCGGCAGCAGTCGCTGCTCCAGCTGCTTCCGCCAGCCCCGCAGGTCCGTACCGCGAGCAGACAATCGGCCGCGAATGCATCCTCCCGGCTGCCAATCGTCGCTCCAGCGGCGAGGTAGTCCTCATCGGAAAACCCGGCAGCAGCGCCGGCTCCAGACTCGATGAGAACTTCCACCCCCGCCTTCATCAGCGGTTTGACGGCCGCCGGCACTAGGGCGACACGGCGTTCTTCGGGGAAACTCTCCTTGGCGACGGCGACTTTCATGAGTTTGCCAGGACTTTCACGGGCGGTGGGAATGAAATCAAGTGTCCGAGAGTGTCGTCGGCAGAGGCCGAAACGACAACTCGGGAACTGGACGATGATCGGAGTGCATGGGGGAGCGGGCGGGTAGGAAAATCGACTGAAATCCACCTGTTTTCGAGCGGTGTGCCATAATCGCCGACCTGGGCATGAGAGGCTTGTGGACGACGAGTAGCCCTGTTACTCTTCGGGGCTCGCGGGTGTAGACCCTCCGGCCTCCCCGCGTTTTCCGTGTCTGAGGGTGGTGCCTGCGGTCCGCGGGTGCCGATATCGGACCAGCATGACGGTTGCCAATTCACGAATCGAGTAACAGACCAGATGATTTCCACCGCCAAGACCTACATGGCTAAGCCCGGCGAAGTCGAGCAGCATTGGTGGCTTGTTGACGCTGAGGGCAAGCGCGTGGGGCGTCTCGCCACTGAGCTGGCGATGGTGCTCATGGGCAAGCATCGGCCAACCTACACTCCGCACGTCGACACCGGTGACTACGTTGTCGTCGTGAATGCCGACAAGGTTGAGTTTGGCGGGGCGAAGTGGGAGCAGAAGGTCTACACCTGGTTTACCGGATACAACGGTCTGAGCACGGAGACTGCCGGTGAGCGGTTGGAGCGTCGTCCCGAACTGATCCTCCAGGAGGCGGTTCGGCGGATGCTGCCCAAGAACAAGCTCGGGCGAGCGATGCTGCAGAAGCTCAAGGTCTACGCCGGCTCAGATCACCCGCACGCGTCGCAGCAGCCTCAGCCGCGGGATATCAAGTAAGCCCAGAATCATTCAAAGAAGTAAGCCCCAGAATCACTTAAAAGGCATGTGCCCAGAGATCTGTGGCACGCTCCGAGACGACAAGGACTCATGACGATGGCGACGGCGACAGCATCAGGCGAAGTGACCGCAACCGGGCGACGGAAGTCAGCGGTGGCACGGGTGCGGGTCAAGAGTGGAACTGGCCAGATCGTTGTCAACGGCCGACCCATCAACGAGTACTTTCCTGCCATTAAGGACAGCACCCAGGTCTCTGGCGTGCTGACCCATGTCGGCCATGCGACTGACGTCGATGTGAGGATTCGCGTCGATGGTGGTGGGCCTGCTGGCCAGGCCGGGGCCTGCCGGCTGGGCGTTGCTCGAGCGTTGAAGATGCTCGACGTGGAGGCTGCCGAGGCCTTGCGTGCTGCGGGCATGCTGACGCGCGACGGCCGGATGAAGGAACGCAAGAAGTACGGCCTTCGTGGTGCCCGTCGTGGCACGCAGTTCTCGAAGCGTTAGTTCGCGAAGCGTGCGACACTTCTGTTGCTGTCTCAGGTTGCGGTTGCTGCCGAGCCCTCTTTTTTTCATCTGAGTGGCTTTCTCGGTGTTCTGGCAGGATTGTCGTGGCGACGGCCAGCCAGTTTTTTCGCTACAGCCGCTGTAGCTCCTCCTTTTGGCGTGTCGTGTAACGCTTAAGACCGGCACAGGCTGCATTCCGTTTTGTGGTCTATGTTTGCTTCGAGCGTGTAGCCGAAGCGATACTTGAGGTACGGCGGCCGCGGTCTCGAGAGATCACGGCAGATTGCCGAGCTGGAGGAGGACTCAGACATGGCGTCATACGGGGTGCAACAGAATCTTCGACGGCGGCAGGTGCTTGCTGGCGGCTGTGGAGCAGGGCTGCTGCTCCCGCTGATGGGCGGACTTGCTCAAGCCAATGAGAAGCGTGCGGCGTCGACACCGGGGCGAACGCCGGTCTCGGCTGCCCTCGACGTGCTCGACGCAGAGTCCGAGAAGCTCGTTGAAGTGAAATACATCCCCAACGACTCGCGTTCGGCGCAGGTCGTCGTGCAGAACATCACGGATCGTCCCGTCACCCTGCGTCTGCCTGAGTCATTTGTTGGCGTACCTGTGCTCGCTCAGATGGGGATGGGTATGGGCGGCATGGGTGGCCGAGGCGGTGGCGGCATGGGCGGGTTTGGTGCCGGTGGCATCGGTGGCGGTGGCATGCAGAGCACTGGCGGCGGTGGTGGCTTCGGCGGCCAAGGTATGAACGGCATGGGTATGGGCGGTATGAACGGTGGCATGGGAGGAATGGGCATGGGCGGTGGCGCCTTCTCGATTCCACCAGAGCGAACCCGCGTTGCCCGCGTGCAGACGGTCTGCCTCGAATATGCCAAGGATGAGCCAAACCCCCGCATGACCTATCGGATGCAGCGGGTCGACAACTTCTCGAGTGATCCCCGTGTGGCCGTGCTTCTCGCCAGCCTTGGACGCGGAGAGCTGCCGCAAAAGGTTGCTCAGGCTGCAGCATGGCATATGACAAACGGCCTCAGCTGGCAGCAGCTTGCCGCCGAAACCATCGAACACCTCGTTGGTGCCGATGAGCCATTTTTCACGCCTGCAGAACTCGCTGCTGCGTCTCGCGTCGTTGCCCGTGTGGAACAGATTGTCGGCCAGAGTTCTGACGGCAGTCGCTCTTCATCGAGCGATTCCTACGGCTCTCAGGGCTGAGTCGAGACGGTTTCGCCGCCTGCCCGGGTGGAGAGTGCACGCCAGACCAATGGATCAGTGCCTTCGCTGGCCGTCTGGACGCTCCCATCCATGAGCACATAGTTGACGATTCCGGGGTGACTGCTGCGGCTGGTGATGGCCGCGGCGGTCGGTGCCGAAAGTGATTTCGCCTCCTGCTGGTTGGTCCAGTCGAGGTTAACTTCACTGCCATTGACGGTGCACGCAACATTGGTCAGCGGTGGAAACGTGGACGTGAACCCAGTCTGGTGGGCACGTCCATCAACCCATTCCGTGTGGCCAGTGTTGGCCTTGAAGTCGCCGCCGAGGCTGCAGACGCTGCCGGTCGACGTTGGGGGAGACGGGGCCGTGAGGCCTGCGTTTCGGAAGTATGGCGTGTAGGTCTTCACTTCCGCCAAAGCGATCGTTTTCGACATGCCATCTCGGAAACTGCCCGTCGTGAGACGGCTGTTTGGATAGAAGGCGCCGTCTCCGCCTCGCATGCTGGTCGGGTCAAAAATCATCCATGTGCCAAGGTTGATCGCATAGTTGAGTGGTGCATGGTACGGCCCATTTGCGTTGACGCGGGGCTCGATCTCCGGTTCGCTCGGGCAGAGAAGTACAGAAATCGCCAGCCCCGAAATCTGCCGACCATCTTGGAGGGTGGCCGCGTTGTAGGGGATGGTCAGCTGTCGACGGATTTCTGCGCCGATGGCAAGTTCCTCGACGAACGGCAGAAGACGGGCCTGGGCAGACCAGACCGCACCGGCCGTCGCGTCGTCCGTAGCGGTGCCTGGCCAGGCGAGGCTCGGCGGGTAGCTGCCATATCCGCTTTCAGTGTTTGCCAGTGCGAGCCCCAGCTGCCGAAGGTTGTTTTGGCAGCTCATCCGTCGCGCGGCCTCGCGGGCAGACTGGACAGCCGGCAGCAGCAGGCCGACGAGCGTCCCAATAATGGCAATCACAACGAGCAGCTCAACGAGCGTGAAACCGGAGCTTGCTCGGCGTTGCAGGCGAAGTTGTGGCATGTTTCAACCAGGTGGATTTTCGGAGGAACCATGGGCCGGTTGATGAAAGTGAGACTCAGTCTCAACAACATCGTATTGTAGGCGTGCCGCGGGCAGCGTCAAACGCCTCCTAAAAAACAGCTCGTTCTGGCTGACCGTGCATTGGCGACAGAGCGAAGCTAGGAAAACGTGGGAAACAACGTCCCAGTGCTACCCATTCGGGTTTTCGGTGGTAAAAAACACGTATCGGGGTAGGAACAGACACACACCGGTGGACGGCGTTGCTGCCCCCGCCCAACATTCGTGACACGAGAGGGAGTGGAGTCGATGAGTGAGGCTGTCTCGCCAGTCGCATCTGTGGCCAGCGGTGCGGGTGACGTCGTGATCGAAACCCGCAACCTCTCGAAGACATACCGAGACTTCTGGGGACGGAGTAAGAAGGCGGCGCTGAAGTCGCTCGATCTGGAGGTTCGCCGTGGAGAGATCTTCGGCCTGCTCGGGCCGAATGGCTCTGGCAAGACGACCACGCTGAAACTTTTGTTAGGCCTGATTTTCCCCACCACCGGCCAGGCGTTGATGTTTGGCCGGGATGCGACGGATGTCTCAAAGAACGAGCGGATCGGCTACCTGCCTGAGGAGTCGTATCTCTACAAGTTTCTCGACGCTGAAGAGACGCTCGACTTCTACGGCCGACTGTTCAACATGTCGCCACAGGAGCGGAAGAAGCGGACCGCGGCGTTGATTGAAATGGTCGGCCTAACCCGTGATCGCAAACGGCAACTCAAGGAATACTCCAAGGGCATGACACGCCGTATCGGCGTCGCCCAAGCCCTGATCAATGATCCGGAGTTGGTGCTGCTTGACGAGCCGACGAGTGGTCTCGATCCAATCGGCACGCGTGAGATGAAGGACCTGATCCTTGAGCTCAAGCGGAAGGGCAAAACCGTCGTTCTCTGCTCCCACCTCCTGGCGGATGTGGAAGATGTCTGTGACCGAATTGCCGTGCTCCACCAGGGTGAGCTCAAGGAGCTCGGCCGGGTGGGCGATCTGCTGCGAGTCACCGATATCACGCAGATACGAGCGCGAGGCCTCTCGTCTGATGCCGTCGAGCAGATTCGCAGCATTCTTACCGCTGAGCAGGCGGCAGAGGTTGATATTGGCAACCCCAGTACAACGCTTGAGGACCTGTTCCTCGAAATCGTAAGGGACACGCAGGCACGGCCTGGCCGCCGGGCGAGCGGATCGGATACCACAAACTCGGAGAGCAGGTCGTCCAGCCATGGTGCTTGAACAGGAGATCCCGGCATTTGCCACCTGGATCGGTCCGGCGATCCTGTGGTTCCTCTTCTCGGCGTCGCTGCTCGCAGTGGCCGCCGCTGCGGCGACGTGGCTGGTGCAGTCCGTTCTCTATGGACCACTGACCGCTGGCGATCGCGTCTACCGTGGCACGCTGTCTGGGCTGGGCGACTTCTTCTCGCTCTCTCCCCGCCGCGTCTGGGCTTTGGCTCGGCTGGCGATTCAGGAGGCGGTCCGCAGAAACGTGCTTGTCGTCCTAGCCTTGTTTGCTGGGATTGTGCTGTTCGCGGGATGGTTTCTCGATCCCGAGAGCGTGAATCCCGGAAGGCTCTACCTGGGCTTCATTCTTGGGGCGACGAACCTGCTGGCCTCGCTGGTCGTGCTCGTGCTCGCCGTGTTTAGCCTGCCGGCAGACGTGAAGGCCAAGTCGATTCAGACGGTGACCACCAAGCCGGTGCGGCCAGCTGAGATCGTGGCTGGTCGCATGCTGGGATTTGCAGCGGTTGGGACAGCCATCCTGTTGGTGATGGGCGTTGCTGGCTGGGCGTTTGTGCTGCGGAGTGTCGACCACGGTCATGTCACTGAGATCGCGGACCTAATCGAGATCCGTGGTGAAGACGGCGTGCTGACTGGCTACGAGGGACGTACGAGCCTTGACCGTGGGCATCGGCATCGATTTACGCTCGACGCCGACGGTGTGGGCTACACCGAGTTTGAGCAGGGACACCGCCACGCGGTCACGATGACCGAAAATGGCACCAAGGTGGTAATCAGTTCTCCCGAAGGCATGCTCGAAGCTCGTCGCCCGTTGCGGGGCCAGTTGCGGTTTCTCGACCGCGAAGGGAAGCCGAGTGCGAAGGGTATTAACGTCGGTGCGGAGTGGAGCTACCGCGAGTTTATCGAGGGTGGCACGCTTGCCGCTGCAGTCTGGACATTCTCGGGGATTACCGAAGAGCGGTTCCCCGACGGCCTGCCGCTGGAGATGCTGATTCGTGTCTTCCGGACCTACAAAGGTGAGATTGAGAAAGGCATTGCTGGCAGCGTGCGGATTCGCAACCCACAGACGCTGAAGCAATCCGACCCCTTCTACTTCACGGCGAAGGAGTTCACGATCGACTCGCTGCTGATCCCGACGGTGGTCAACACGACAACCGTTGACGGTGGCACGAGCCAGATCAGTCTCTACGACGACCTCGTCCAGGATGGCCAGGTTGAGATTGTTTTGCAGTGTCTTGAGCCTGCTCAGTACTACGGTGTCGCGCAGGCGGATTTCTACATGAGGGCCGGCTCGGGCTCCTTTGCGTGGAACTACGCCAAGTGTTGCTTTGGCATCTGGCTGACGATGCTCGTGGTGACCGCGATGGGTGTTGGGTTGAGCACCTTCCTCGCCGGACCGATCGCCCTGTTGGCGTCGCTGATGGTGATCCTGATTGGCCAGTTCCGCGAGTTTGTCGAACGGCTCTTCGCGAGCCAGATCACGGGTGATGCCACGATTGCCCCCGGTGGTGGTCCGATCGAGTCGCTCTACCGCATCGCCACGCAGATGAGCATCACTGTCGATCTCGAGCAGACGCCAGTCGTTGCGGCGATGAAGACCCTCGACACGTTCTTGCTGGCACCAATGCGGCTTGGGGCAGGGCTGTTCCCGTCATTGTCGAATCTCGATACCAGTAACTTCGTCGCGAGTGGCTTCGATATTCCAGCCGACCTTGTTGCGGAACAGGCCGTACAGACCGCCGGGTATGTCCTCGTGATGTTCGTGCTTGGTGCGTTCTTCCTCAGGTCGAGAGAGGTGGCTTCGTCATGAGCAGTGAACCGACTGGTGCAACTGGCCCTGTGGCTTCTGACCGAGAAGGTCGATGGCTTGGCCTTCGGCCTGTCACCCTCGTGATGCTTGTCGCGATCGGTGTGTTGCTGATTCCTTTATCCGTGCTCAGCCAGCCGGCAGACTCGATTAGCCCTGGTGGAGTGCTCGCGCAGATGCGAGCCGAAGAAGGCCTCTCGCAGGCCAACCTGGGTGAAATCGATCCCACCAGCGAAACCATGCGGCTGGCGACCCTTGGCTTGAAGAATGTGGCGGTGACGCTGCTCTGGGATCGGGCTAACCACTACAAGAAGGTTGAGGACTGGACGAATCTCTCTGCGACCTTGGAGCAGATGACGAAACTGCAGCCCAACTTCTACTCGGTCTGGGACTTTCAGGCGCACAACCTTTCCTACAACATTTCGGTTGAGTTCGACGACTACCACGACCGCTATGCCTGGGTCATCAAGGGCATCGAGTTCTTGCGAGACGGGATTTTCCTGAACACGCGAGAGCCCCGGTTGCTCGGTCGGATGGGCTGGTTCATCGGCCAGAAGATTGGCAAGGCGGACGAGAAGTTGCAGTACCGTCGCCTGTTCAAGCAGGACGAGGACTTTCATGAACGTGATCGTCCTGGCCGCACACTGCCTGAGCGTGACAACTGGCTCGTGGGGCGTGAGAAGTACATCGCTGGCCAGGAGTTGGTCGACTCCGGTGCGCCTCTGAAGACGACCCCGCTGATCTATCACAGCGAGCCAATGATGACGGCGATTAACTATGCCCGAGCCCTTCAGGACGAAGGTGTATTTGGAGAGCAGGGCCGCAATGCATGGACGCTCGCGGGTGATGAAATGCGGCGGTACTCCGTTCGTGACATTCCCACAAGTTGGGACCTGCCAATCCGTCTCGGTCTTGAAGAGGAGATGCGGGAACAGGCGGAGCGTCTTGAGGAACAGCTTGAAGAAATGATGCCGGGCAGCTTTAAGGCTCTTGGCAAACGTCTTCGAGATGAACTGCCCGAGGAAGAGCGGGTGGCCCTCGAGACATCGATCACGTTGCGGACGGATGAGCAGCAGCGGCTCGGCTTCGAAGCAGAGCAGAAGACGCAGGTCAACTGGCCAATGGTGGCTCGTGAGGCTCCTGCCGACATTCGCGATGAGGCGATTCGTTTGGCTCGTGACTACCAGGAAGCCTTTGAGACGGCTCAGATCATTCGTCGCTATCGCGACATTGTGAACTTTGACTACTGGAGAGCCTCATGCGAGGCCGGCATCACCGAAGACCTGCTAGTGGCGCGGGAAGCCACCTGGCGAGCTCAGCAGGACTTCGAGAACGCGCGACTTCAGCCGGCGAAGGAAGCCTTCGAAGAGGCGTTTGCTGCCTGGCGGCGTGTGCTTGATGAGTATGAGGTGCTGAGAAACGATGACCTGACGGTGGATGACATCAAGGAAGTCGTGGGCCGCTACCGCCAGGTTCTTGATCAGCTCGACGAAACCTTCCCCAGTCCGTTCATCCTTCAGGATGTGCTTGATTATTGAGGCATCGACTGGAACAGGCTCAGCCAGCAGATTGGTGCCCGCTTCGGTTTGACTAATAAACCGGGCCTGACGAAAGCCGTGGCTGGGCTTCACTGCAACCCTGGCTTCGTTCCGCGAAAAGCTCATTCGTATGTCGGTTTAGTTTGCTGACCGGCGGATGAGCAACCGGTCGATCCGTCGACCGTCCATGTCGACGACCTCGATGGAGTGGCCACGCCAGTTCATCGTGTCGCCAACAGCCGGAATACGCTCGAGCAGGGATAGAACAAGGCCTGCGACCGTCGAGTAGTCGCGAGACTCGCCGTCCGTCTTGATGCCGAGTCGCTCGCCAAAGTCGTCAAACGACATCCCGCCATCGACGAGCCACGAGCCGTCGTCGCGTTGAACGAGCTCTTGAGAGCCCTCCTCCTGATGCTCGTCGTGAATATCACCGACGAGTTCTTCCAGGATGTCCTCAAGGGTGACAAGGCCTTCCGTGCCGCCGTATTCGTCGAGCACAATCGCGAGCTGGTTGCGTTCTTTCTGGAAGAGTTCGAGCAGCCTATCGAGCGTCATCGATTCTGGCACAAAGAGTGGCCGGTGAAGCAGTTTCCGAAGCTCTATTGGCCAGCCCATCCAGTTCTGGCGGAGCACATCTTTGATCGAAAGGTAGCCCAGGATCTGGTCTAGGGACCCATCGTAGACCGGCAGCCGTGAGTAGCCTGCCATGGCGATGGCGCCGAGTACCTGCTCGGACGGCGTGGCAATGTCGAGGGCATCGATGTCGATGCGGGGCCGCATGATGTCGCGAACGGTGCGTTCACCAAGTCGCAACGCCTCAATGGCCACGGCCTGTTCAACTGCTTCGAGGACGCCTTCTGCGCGTCCTGTTTCAAGCAGATGCTCGATATCATCAACCGACACACTCGGGCCCTGCTGGCGGTGAGCCCGCAGGAGAAACAGCACCGTCGAGGTTGAGATGCCCATCAGCCAGACCAACGGCTTGGCCACCGTGGCGACGCCCATCATCACCGGCGCCACGATCCGAGCGATCGGCTCAGCGCTTCGCAGAGCGAGTCGCTTCGGCACAAGTTCTCCAAGCACCAGCGTGAAGTAGGAGAGCAGGCCGACAAAGGCAGTGAGCGCCACGGTGTCGGCCACGGCTGCAATGCGAGCTGGAGCCGCATCGCGGATCCAGTTGGCCAGCTCACTGACCACGCGATCACCGCCGTAGGCTGCCGCCAGCGTGCCGACGAGCGTGATGCCGATTTGGACTGTTGGCAGGAAGCGGTCGGGCGAGGCGGCGAGTTCCAAGGCTTTCGCCGCCGCAGAGTCACCCTCGTCGGCTAGTTGACGAAGACGCCCGCGGCGACTGGCCACGATGGCCATCTCAGCTCCGGAGAAGAAGCCGTTGGCGAGAATCAGACCGAGGATGATGAACAGTTCGGGAAACATGGCGGCAAGGATGGGCTCACGCCGAGGCGTTGGAGGGACTGTCGGCTCCCGGAGAGCCAATGGAATCGCGTCGAATCACCGAAAGGTTGTCGCGGTGGATCACCTCTTCGTAGGGAGAAGTGCCAAGCACGTCGCGGATCTGCTCAGCCTTGAGCCCTGCGATGCGACGGACTTCTTCGGCAGTGTAGTTGACGAGGCCTCGGGCGAATGGCTCGTGCTGTGTGGCGGAATTCGGGTCGATCGTGGCCAGGCGAACGAGATCGCCCGCGGCAAAGGACCCTTCAACGCCGCAGATACCGGCAGCGAGTAGGCTCGAGCCTCGCTCGACGATCGCCTCGCGAGCACCTGCGTCGACGACCACGGTGCCACGGCAATCGGCGGACCAGCCAAGCCAGCGTTTCCAGGCAGGCATGGCGTCGCCGCGAGTCGTAAATAGCGTGCCGACATTTTCCCCGTTGAAGATGCGAGAGAGCACATCGTCCTGTCGTCCCGACGCGATCACGCAGCTGCCACCCGCTTCGGTGACCATGCGTGCAGCCGCTATTTTGCTCGCCATGCCCCCCTTGGAGAGGCCACCGAGACGGTCGTGTGCCAGCGCTTCGACCCGTTCGTCGATGCCGTCGACATGTGGAATCAGCTGGACTCCTGGGTCTGTAGGTGGTCGGTCGTAGAGGCCCTCCACATCCGACAGCAGCACCAGCAGTTCGGCAGGGAGCAGGGTGGCGACCTGAGCTGCGAGATGGTCGTTGTCGCCAAAGCTCGTTCGCAGTTCTTCCACGCTGACGGTGTCGTTCTCGTTCACGATCGGCACCGCCTCATGGCTGA
>Ga0181606_10001710_pt1 | contig 19160 bp, 15 predicted proteins | sample 041ome_10_FD_132994 | JGI IMG/M metagenome (GOLD analysis project Ga0181606, IMG submission 132994) | Coastal salt marsh microbial communities from the Groves Creek Marsh, Skidaway Island, Georgia - 041412US metaG (megahit assembly) | ecosystem: Environmental > Aquatic > Marine > Intertidal... | reverse complement strand
TTGTACAGAATCGGAAATAGTGAAACTGACCTAATTTTTAGCCAAGCAGGTGGTTTGTATACCACTTAGGAAAAGCTGCCTTTGTCGACAGCAAATAATACTTCCACCGAGGAAGTCCTAAAAGTTTGTTCATTATATTTATGACAGGACATTATATGTCTGTTTGGCGTGGTAGTCTTTAAAATGAATATTAGAGAAACACCAGTAGAGCAGGAAACCCCAAGTCCATTCACTCAACTTAACCAAGCGGCAGATGGTTACATAGTCGTTGGCTACTTGAAAGGTACTCACGACAAGTTTGCACAGTTCTATGCCACAGATAGAGCCTGTAATGATGCTTTGGCATTTTTTCACGCTCCTGTAAACGAGTGGATGCAATTTATGGAGTCCGATCAATGCAAACCAGAGGAGTCTTAAACAACCCTTTTATCGGGCCTCAATCTACCTTCCTATGAACCATCAAAGATATTTAAAACACTTGCAGGCTGTCACAGTAAAAAGAGTTTTTGACCCTAATTATTTACTGTTTGGCGAGAAGGTATATGCAAAATTTAGTAATTACAGTTCCCCTTGGAACGATCAAATCAAAGACTAAGCCAATCGATAAAAGAAAAGAAATATGGATACATTCTTAGAAGTAAGTTTTTATATATTTATAACCGTAGGATATTTAATCAGTGCTGCCGGAGGCATATTTGGCTGTGTTTGTTTTACTGGTTTTCTCTTTCTTTTAATGATTCTTTATGCCGCACCTCAGCTTGGCTTGATCCTATGTGGAATCTTATTTTTGGCCTGGAGGTTGGATAAGTAATAAATGGGAAATCTATTTCACCATGAGTAATCACCAACCCCTTTCGGAAGGGGAAAGGCGACGATGCGCTGACCCCTTCTTTACCTGCCTTTTGCTGGATAGTGGCTAGCAGCAACCTGAAGCCGGACCGCAGCAGGAAGCTGAGGGTGGGGGGGCACCCTGCTCATAAGAAAACTTTGTCCCTCTCGTTTGCCAACCAACAAGAGTTGATACGCTCAATTCACCTATAGAAATAATGGTTCAAGATGTGATGATGATTTGATCATTAGGTTAGCGAGACCTCAAAAGTTTTATTTTATTCAACCACTCCTTGGCTTGGGGAAATCCTATCGTAAAAATAGATGATATTTTTCGGTTTGCATCTTTGAAAAAATGAGTCATTTCAGATTCATTCTTATTTAAATCCGTCTACTTATATGATCATCCCCTGGGTGCGAATCGTATGGATATCTGACCAAAAGGGCTACGGCTTGGTTGCCTCCCGTCCCATCCCCAAAGGTACGGTTACCTTTGCACAGGACGGTCTCGATATCGTGATCCCTAACGATGGAATCGACCGAGTCGATCCTCAACTCATGGAGTATGTCGAAAAGTGCTCCTACGAAGACTACCTCGGCAACCGCATCGTGTCCTGGGACTTAGCCAAGTACATGAATCACGATGACGAAGCAAATACCCTGACCACCGGTTACGGGTTCGAGGTGGCGGTGCGAGACATCGAGGAGGGCGAGGAGGTCACTGACGACTACCGCATCTTCAGCACCCATCACGATACCAATTTCATTCACGAGAACCGGAGGATCGAGGAGATCAAGCCGTGGCCGGATCACCTTCTCGCTCACTGGGATAGTCGGGTACTCGATGCACTTCTCTTCGCTGGCATCCAGGAGCAGCCCCTGCTCGGTTTCGTTCCCGGTAAGGCATGGAGGTCAGTCTGCAAACTTTGCCAAAAACCAGAAACCTACCGCAGTGTCAGCGAGTCTCTGCCGTTGCGCTACAAAATGGTCGCGTTTCCTAGTCCAGTCCCCAAAGCACGGAAGTCGAGGCCCTCATTGGTTGCTGCCAAGAATCTGCTTGCTGGAGATTTGACCATCCCCACCAATCGTTTGAAGGCGATGGGAGCCATTCGCTGATCCCATCTTCTTGTCCAGCCGTAGGATCGGGTCTCTAGCAGCAGCCAGACTCCGGCGAGCAGCAGGAACCGGTGGATTGAGCCAATTCGATTGGCGCCGGTTCGGCACCAGGTATCCCGCATTTATCTTTAGCCAGGCAATCGGTCTGCTTGGCGGTGAGCAGGAAGCGACCCTGGGCAAAGTCCAATCCGTACCGGCCGATGGTGTCGGACTGGTATTCGACTTCCACCTCCAAGTTGCCATATTCAAGTGCTTCCTGTGCCCGTTCCACGATGCCGTAAGCCCTGCAGGGTGCAAGGCGGTGATCATAGTCATCCGCACTCCATAGCTGAAAGCTGATGACCTGCTCATCACGCTGCGTGCCTCCGCAGTCCACATATTTCTTGGTGACCAATGCGACCTCGGTCAGGTGAAAGTGCGGAGGAACATGAGTGCCATTGGGGAGAACGAAGGTCAGTTCATCCACTTCATCGAGATGTTCAAAAAAGGTGCTAAGATTCATGACTTGATTGACTATTAAGATTTCAGGCAGTTGGCAACTTGAAGCCTTTGTTTTAGAAAAAAATTACAATTATCTTGAATGTATATCTTAGCACATTCTATTCATGGGTTTATGAATAGAAGATCATTCCTTCAGTCATCGCTTGCTTTAAGTAGCTTTTCGTTGCTTGCACCTGACGGTATCGCTTTGGCTAAATCAGAAAGTAAAAATACTTGGCAGAACGGACGCAGTTTTTGGCCAATCTGCCTGGATACTGCAACCTTGGACAAAAAGCTTGGAATTGAAAAAAAAGTCGAACTTGCTGCGGAGGCAGGTTTTGACTGCATTGAACCTTGGGATCGAGAACTTGCTGATTTTGAGAAAAAGGGAGGAAGCCTTTCAGATTTGGGTAAACATATTACCGATCTCGGGCTTTATGTACCCAGTGTTATCGGGTTATGGAACGCCTTGGATGTAAGCAAGGAGGCTTTCAAAAAACGTATGGATGAGCATCGAGACCGTTTGCGCATGGTTACTGAAATTGGCAGCCAGAATGTACAGGTCATTCCAAACTTTAAGAAAAAGAAGTTGTTTGATTCAGAAGTTGCATCCTGGTGCTATGGTCAGGTTCTGGACATAGCTAATAATGATTATGGCATCGGGGCAGGCGTCGTCTTTCTTAATTTCTTTCCCGGACTTTCCACCATTGAAGAAGCCAAAAAGGTTGCTCTTGGATCGAAACGAAAAAATGCACAGATAATTCCTGATATTTATCATATGTATTTGGGAGGGTCTAAAATCTCAGATTTTAAAAATATGAAGGGTGATTTTATAACCATTTTTCAATTCTCTGACTGTCCACCAGGTATCGAGCCTCACAACCGTATGGATGATGCAAAAAGAGTGCTTCCGGGGGACGGTGTTTTACCCTTGGTGGATACCCTTAATAATTTAAGAGAGATTAATTACACAGGACCAGTATCCTTGGAACTTTATAACCCGGAACTGCGGGCCCGGGAACCCCGTGGTTTTTTGGAGGAGGCTCTGGAGAAAACGGTTTCGGTTTGTGCCAAGGCAAGTTAGCTCCCTGTTTGCATGGCAATGGACTGACCTGCCAAATGACCGGTCGTCCAGGCGGCCTGAAAATTAAATCCGCCGGTGATGCCGTCGAAGTCGAGGCATTCTCCGGCAAAGTGCAGTCCGGGGGCAAGTTTGCTTTCCATCGTCCGAAAGTCCACTTGTTTGAGGGATACGCCCCCACAGGTCACAAATTCTTCCTTATTGGTGGTTTTACTTCTTTTTTTTATCTTCCGCTAATCAGTTTTTGAATACTGCCGCAGCGTAGCATCATGGACCCGTAGTATGGATTGGATACTGTTTTGTCGGCTTGAAGCCAGCTGCCGCCTTCATTATTAAAAGCCATGGGGCAGTGGGCAATGTAGAGGGGTGTGTCTTGAGTTGTCCCGATGTGCTCGACCAGTGTAGTCACCTCTTGTGACAGGCTGAGGAATGCCGTTCGGGCTGCTTTTATATCTAAGGCTGCTGTGATCATCTTTGCTGGTTCTGTCAGTTTGGCTGTCTCTTTGTGAGCCTCAGCCTCGTGGGGGGCTTTGTTCATGGCTTCGAGGTATTGTTTCGCACCTGTTTGAGCGGCTTTCAGATCATCGTCTGCCAAGCCTTTCTGAATCGCTAGGTAAGGAGCAATTAGGGTGTCGACTAACTCTGGTTTGAACGCGTCGCTATGCGCGAATGCGCCTGCGGCACTAAGGAGAAGACTGAGGGTGAGTGCTGGTAGTTTTTTCATATTTCTATCGGGTTGTGATGGATTTGAATCGGTGGGTGATTTCTGCCAGTCCGCAATAGAGGACGGGCACGACAAAGATTGTGAGGATGGCAAGCAACATGCCGCCGAACGATGGGATGGCCATGGGCACCATGATATCGGATCCACGCCCGACTGAGGTAAGCACGGGCAGCAGTGCGAGTATGGTGGTGGCGCTGGTCATCATTGCGGGGCGGACGCGGCGGTTGCCGGCTTCCACTGTGGCGGCTCGGATTTCTTCTAAAGTTTTCGGGTTCTTCTCGGTGAAGATCTGCTGTAGATAGGTGCAAACGATGACGCCGTTGTCTGTCGCAATACCAAACAGTGCGAGAAACCCCACCCAGACGGCTACACTAAGGTTGATCGTGCTCATCTGGAAGAGCTCGCGCAGGTTGTGTCCGAATAGACTAAAGTCCATGAACCAGGGCTGCCCGTAGAGCCAGATAAGGATGAAGCCGCCGGACCAAGCGAAGAGGATGCCGGAGAAGACAAGAAGTGTTGTCGAAACACGCTTGAACTGAAAATAGAGAATCAGCCAGATCGCAAAGAGAGCGATTGGCATGACGACTCGGAGTTTCTTTTCGGCACGCACTTGGTTCTCGTAACTGCCGGTAAACTTGTAGCTGACTCCGGCGGGGATATTGAGTTCACCGCTTTCAATTTTCTGTTGGAGAAAGTCCTGGGCCTGCTCGACGACCTCGACTTCGGCGTAGCCGTCGCGCTTGTCGAAGATGACATAGCCGACCAGAAAAGTATCTTCGCTTTTGATGACTTGTGGGCCACGTAGATAGTTGATGGCAGCAAGTTCACGCAGTGGGATCTGGGTGCCATCGGGAGCTGCAACCAGTATCTCCTCGATAGATTCAATTGTATCACGCAGCTCACGCATGTAGCGCACTCGGACGGGATACCGTTCGCGCCCTTCAACAGTCTGCGTGATGGGCTTCCCTCCGATGGCAACTTCGATGACATCCTGCACCATCTTGATCTTTACGCCGTAGCGAGCGATGGCATCGCGGTCGATGTCGATTTCCAGGTAGGGCTTGCCCACGATCCGGTCGGCTAGAACCGCTTCTGCTTTGATCGAAGGAACCTGTTTTAAGTTCGCCTCGATATCGAGTGCCACCTTTTCGAGTGTTTCCAGATCAGGACCGTAAACCTTGAGTCCCATCGGTGCCCGCATCCCGCTTTGTAACATGACGATCCGGGCGGCGATTGGTTGAAGCTTTGGAGCGGAGGTTGTTCCGGGGATGGTGGCGGCTTTTACAATTTCATCCCAGATGTCATCTGGACTTTCGATATGATCCCGCCACTGGCGAAAAGGGCGTCCGTTATCATCTGGTATCAACTCATCGGCTCCATCGCGCTCAAACCTGTCTTTTGATTTGTCGTAGGCGAAGGTCAGAATGCGACCGTCTTCGTCGGTAATAAACTCAGATTTGTAGGAGATGATGGTTTCGATCATTGAGATGGGAGCTGGGTCAAGCGGACTCTCCACGCGCCCGAGTTTACCCACGGCACTCTCAACCTCAGGAATCGCGTTGATCGCCATGTCCTGTTTGCGCAGCACATCCATGACTTCACCTATAGAAGCGTGTGGCATAGTGGTGGGCATGAGTAGGTAGGAGCCCTCGTCGAGGTCTGGCATAAATTCTTTACCCAAGCCGGGGACCGCATGCGCCATGCTCACGAAAGGTTTGCTGGATTGGATAGAATCCGGCATCCATCCGAAGACCTTACCCCATCCCAGCCAAGTCGTGAAACCAAAGACGACAATCAGGCAACTGAATGCGATGAAGGCGGTTTTAATGCGTAATATAAACGCGAGCATTTTGGCATAGAACCGGATGAAGAGATAAAAGAAGCCGAGGAGCCCTCCGACTGTCAGAAGGACGAAGGCAATGTTGTGCCATTGCGCTTCTGGACCAAGAGGCTTCCAATCAGCTGCCAGCCAAATAGCGACGAACACTGCGACGACGAAGTTGAAACTAAACAAGACACCCCGTTGTGCCTTCTCAGGAATTTTCGGGCTCGCGATGTGGAAAGCTGCCGCGATGAGCATCAATGCCCCAAGCCACCAGGGAAACCACGAGATGAGCAATGCCCCTAGTAAGCCGATAATCCCGATGCCTCCCCAAAGGCCAAACTTGGCTAAGTGAGATTTGTAGCGGCCTGCGATGAACCAGTGTGCCAGAGGCGGGATGATCGTGAGCGCCACTATAATGGAGCCGATCAGGGCAAAGGTCTTGGTGTAGGCCAAGGGACGAAAGAGTTTTCCTTCTGCTGCTTCCATTGTGAACACGGGCAGGAAGCTGATCACGGTCGTGAGGACTGCAGTGACCACTGCGCTGGCAACTTCTGTGCAAGCTCGGTAAACCACTTCAAGTCGGCTCTCCTCGGGCGCTGCGTCATCCAGATGCTTGAGTATATTCTCTATGAGCACCACGCCCATATCGACGATGGTGCCAATGGCGATTGCGATACCTGAGAGGGCGACGACGTTGGCATCGACCCCGAAGAGCTTCATGCCGATGAATGAAAAGAGCACCGCGAGCGGTAATACGCCGGAGACTAGCGCTGCGCTGCGCAGGTGGAGCAACATCAGCACGACCACGATGATCGTGACCAGAATCTGTTGGCGCACGGCATCTTCCAGCGTGCCAAGTGTCTCGTATATCAGACCAGTGCGATCATAGAACGGCACGATCTCGACTTGGCTGACTGTTCCATCCGCGAGCGTCTTCTTTGGGAGGCCGGGTGAAATATCCTTTATCTTTTCTTTGACCCGCTTGATGACTGCCAAGGGATTTTCGCCGTAGCGTGTGACGACGACACCCCCGACGGCTTCCGCTCCAGCTTTGTCCAGTGCACCGCGACGAAGTGCAGGTCCAAATTCGATTTCAGCAATTTCATCGAGCGTGATGGGCACATTGTCCCGCTGGGTGATGACGGTTTTGCGTAGGTCGTCGAGATCCTCAATAAAGCCGAGGCCTCGAACGACATATTCGACCGCATTGATTTCTATGGTGCGTGCCCCGACGTCCAGATTGCTGCCACGCACTGCGTCAAATACCTCGTGGAGTGCGATGCCATAGGTTCGTAATGCATCAGGATCCACATCGACTTGATACTCTTTGACGTAGCCGCCGATGGATGCCACTTCGGCTACGCCATCGACTCCCTGTAGTGCGTAGCGCACATACCAGTCCTGCGTGCTCCGAAGTTCGTCCAGATCCCAGCCACCGGTGGGCTCACCCTCAGTACTTATGCCTTCGAGTGTATACCAGAACACTTGGCCGAGCGCGGTTGCATCGGGGCCGAGCTGAGGAGAGGCGCCTTGAGGCAAGGTGCCTGATGGTAGGCTATTGAGCTTTTCGAGGATTCGAGAGCGCGTCCAATAGAACTCCGCATCGTCCTTGAAAATGATGTAGATCGACGAGAAGCCGAACATGGAGTAGCTCCGGATCGTCTTGACCTCGGGGAGCCCGAGCAGGGCCGTCGTCAGCGGATACGTAATCTGGTCTTCGATATCCTGCGGTGAGCGGCCCATCCATTCGGTGAAAACGATTTGCTGGTTTTCTCCGATGTCCGGGATGGCATCGACTGGCACTGGGTCACGTGGGATTATTTCCGACTCCCAGTCGAAGGGGGCGACTGCGATTCCCCATACGATCAAGACGACGGTAAAAAGAATGACGACCAGCTTGTTTTCGAGACAGAAGCGAATCAGGCCGTTTATGGGATTGTTCGATTTAGTGGGCATGCTCGCTGTGATCTGTTGGTTCCATTCCGAGAGTTTCTTTTACCTCGCCGCACTTTAGCATCATGGCTCCAAAATAAGGATTCTGCAGTGGCTCGGAATTTTGAAGCCAGTCAGCACCACGGTCTGAGTAGACCATTGGGCAATGCATGAGCAGTAGTTCTCCGGAGAAAGCATTGGTGTGTTTTTTGACCGCTGCGATCATCGCATTCGACAGTGTTTCGAAATGAGGACGTCGTATCGTATCCAAAGACTCGGCTGCTATGATGTCGTGAAGCAGTTCGGGCATGGGCCCGCTGTGTCCGGTGCTTTTCATCATGGCTTTTGCTTGCGCCTTGGCTCCGTCCAAATTGTCCGCCGCAAGTGCGGACTGCATGGCAAGATACGGCTCTAACAGTTGCGTAACCTGCTCAGCGCTCAGTTCGATGGCAGCGGCCATGTCGTGTCCCGCATGCGGATCTGTTGCACCTGATTTCGTTCCGTGATCATGTCCGGGAGCAGAGCCTCCTCCGTCTGGATTCATCATGCTCGGCTTCGCTTGTATTTGTAGAGCACTGTCGATTTTGAAGGCTCCATTCGTGACCACGCGCTCCCCTGCATCCAGCCCCGAAGTGACGAGAAAATAGTCGCCCGCCAGTGGGCCGAGAACGATCTCGCGGCCTTCGTAGGTGGGGCGTTCGGCATCAGGCTTTTCTACATAGACGACGGCACGTTTACCTGTTCGGAGAACCGCGGAAGTGGGCACGACCAAAGGGGCCGATTGCTTTTCGCTTGCGACATAGCCCAACTCCTCTGCAGGGACGAGGTCCATGCCGCAGACGTCGCATTGGCCGGGGCCGTCTTTGACGACTTCCGGGTGCATGGGGCTAATCCATTTCCCTGCAAATTCAGGTGCGTAGACCTGTCCGTCCTCTGCAATGCGTGATTGAACAACGCCGCGAACGAACATACCCGGCTTCAACTTGCCGTCTGTATTGGGGACGTTGACACGAATAGGAATCGTGCGGGTTTTGCGGTCTACCTCCGGTTCGATAAAGCTGATCTGACCGTGAAAGGTCTCACCAGGAAAGGACTCTACAGTGAAGGCCACATCTTGCCCAAATCGGAGCCATGGTAGGTCGGATTCGTAGGCATCCAGATACGCCCACAGCTCAGAGAGATCGACGATTTTAAAGAGCGGTTCGCCAGTCTTGAGGTAATCTCCTTCTTTGACATGCTTTGCGACGACCACTCCGCCTAAAGGCGCCTTTAGGACGAAGTGATCCTTGGCTTCGCCGCTTTCTATTATTGCTTCTATTTGTTCTGGCATGAGATCCCACAGTCGTAGTTTCTCTTTGGCTGCTCGTGTGATCGAGCTATTCGGGTCTGCTCGGTAGGATGTGAGCAGCTCTCGCTGCGCGGTCTGTAGATCAGGGCTGTAAACTTTGGCGAGATGCTCGCCTTTTTTTACACGTATCCCTGTGAAATTGACGAACAATTCGTCGATACGTGCGGGGAAGCGGGCTGTCAGAGACTTTTCCCGTGTCTCGTCATATTCGAGTTTGCCGACTAAGCGTATCTCAGCTTCGGGGTATTCACGAATGACTTCACTCGTCTGAATGTCTGCTAACGCTCGCGATGCTTTGCTCATGCTCATTTCTCGTGGGCCGAGGTCGGCACCCGAATCACTTTCCAGTGGAATCAAATCCATACCGCAGATCGGGCAGTCACCGGGTTCCGGTTGCTGAATCTGCGGATGCATCGAGCAGGTCCAGATCGACGGCTCGTTGGAATCGGCCATTGCTGCGGATGTGTCGGCAGGGGCATGTGCATGGCCGTCACTGGGCGGAAAGATGACACGCCCGAGGCCGATGCCTACGAGCAGGGCTGCGATGACTGCGCCAGTGAGAATGAAAACGATTTTCTTATTCATAGGACTGAGTGACTTGAAAAGTTCCGAGGACTGGCTGGTTGGCCAAGGTTTGGATGAGGATTCGTTGTTTCCAAGCGTCTGCCGCCGCCCTCCAGTAAAGTAGTTGCAGGTCGAGTTGGGAACGCTCGCTGTCGATCACTTCCAGAATACCAGTGCGTCCGCTCTCATAGCTTGTCCGGCTATTCTCGACTGCTTGCTCGGCAAGGCTCAGCAGCTCCTCGCCGTAAAGTTTCAGGCGGCGGTTTGCGTCTTCCAGAGTGGACAAACTCGCGGACAGTTCAGCACTTAGTGCGTTGTAGCGGTTCTCGTATTCGTACTCGAACGAGCGTTTTGTGGCGAGTGCCTCGGCTTTTGCGGCATCATATTTGTCGAACCAAATAGGAATGTTCACCGCCACGGTCACACCCCATGCGTCGCGCCCGGCGTCCGGCCTGCCCGGGTTCACTTCGGGGGAACCGATCTGAATGTAATTCAGGTCGAGCGTGATATCGGGGTAGCTCTCCAAGCGAGCGATTTCACGACGTGCTTCGGCACTGGCAACTTTCCGTTCCAGCATCTGTAGCTCGGGATTGTTGGCGCGAATCGCTCTGGCGAGAAGTGGGCCATCGAGCGCAACTGGTTCTGGAGCGTCCCATTTAGGCCATGGTAATACGGATGGATCTGACAAGGCCAGTAGCTCTCCAAGCTTTGCAGACTGAGCGACCCGCTTTTGCTTTAGGGTTTGGAGGCGGTCGTCGACTTTGCCAATTTCTACTTTCAAACGGAGCAAGGCATTCAAATCAGCCCCACCTTTGACCTTCTCTTCAACGATGGGCTCCAGCTTCTCCAGCAGGTTGCGGTTTTCCTCCGTTAGACGAATGGCTTCCTGCGCGTATCCATACTCGTAATAGGCCAACGATACCTCGCGGACGAGCGACAGTTGTTGATTCTGGTAGGCATACCAAAGAGCTTCAGCCTCGCTTGAAGCGACTTCTTTTCGGCTACCTAATTTGCCAAACCAGGGCAGCTTCTGGCTGAGCATAAATACATTCTCCTGTGGACCGGTGCGGGTCTGGACGGACTCCACGAAGCTAGTCACCTGCAACATAGGATCCGGCAAGGCCGCTGCCTGCGGTATTCGCTGCATGGCCGCTTCATAACGCTGCTCGAACGCCTCCAGCTGAGGGTTTTTCGCGAGCGCTCGCGAAAGGTAGCTCTGCAAATCTTCCAAGGAAGCTTTTGGGGCTGAATCGGGATTCTCCGCATAGATGGAACTCGACAAAAGCAAACAGAGAAGGGAAGCCCCCGTTCGTCGGGCGAATGTGCTGATCGAATACTTAAAAGTCATGTATCCTCCTTAAACGCAAAGCAGGACAAAAACCCTCAAATATTATTCTCAAAGATTCTCGCTGGTCCCAGAGATATTTAATCCTCCGGACGAATCATTCCCTCATCCCCACAGCGATGAGCATCGGAGCTGTCCTCCAGTTCCAAGGTGCTATGGCTGATGCTAAATTTGTTTTCCAGTAGGTCTTTGATCTGCTTCCGAAGAATGGAGTGGCTTTGCCTATTTTCTACGATTCGCACGTGAGCTTCGAGCGCTTTGTGATGCTCATCCAGTTCCCAGACGTGTAAGTGGTGAACGTTATCGACCCCATCCAGATTTTCGATGGTCTCCTTAACGGCGTCCAATGAGAGACCGGGAGGTGTGCCTTCCATGAGAATGCGCGAGGTCTTCCTAAGTAGACCGAACGACATGAAGAGGATGTAACCGGCGATGACGAGCGTGAGCACGGGATCGACCCAAGTCCAGTCCAGCCAGTAGATGGCCGCGCCGCCGAGCAAGACCGCAACCGAAGCGCCGGCGTCGGTCAGGTTATGTAGAAATGCCGCCTTAACATTAAGGCTTCCCTTGGACATCGACCAAAGGAGCCAAGCTGTGATCACATCGACGATGAGTGCGACGCCAGCCGCAGCCATGATCCAACCTCCAAGCAGTGGCTCCGGCTCGAATATCCTGCGCACTGCCTCGTAGACGAGATAGATCCCCACGAGGATGAGTGCGGTCAACTGGATCATCGCGCCGATCAGCTCAGCCCGCCGGTAGCCGAACGTGTATTGCTCGTCGGCACCCTTGCGGGAAATTCTACGGGCGATGTAGGCGATGAGCAGTGCCGCAGCATCATTGGTGTTATGTAGCGCATCGGCCATCAAGGCCACGCTCCCCGAGATCGCCCCTGCGACGAACTCGAAGACCGAGAGCCCTAAATTAACAATGACCGTCCACAACAGAACGCCATCGCTGACATTATCTGTGCTGTGAGAGTGGTCGTGTCCCATATTTAATCTTCTTCACTTTGGCGGTGATCGGCTGGCTCCATAGACTGCAAATGTTTCGCACAGATCAGTGATCGTGTCCTTCGTGATCCTCTTCGCCGTGACCGCAGATGCAGGCATACTCTTTGTATTTGCAAGTTGGGCATGAGCTGAGGTCGAGGTTGAATCTCTCACGGACAGTTTTCGATTTTGCGTCGGTTTTGATCGAGAGGATGATCGGTAAGTTGTTACCCTCTGGCAGTGCTTTGTCGGACAGTAAAACAGAGCCTTTACTGGCAAAGCGAAGGCGAATCGGATTTTGACGGTCACCGCCGATTAAGGAGACGACTTGTTCCTCCGGAGCGATTACCTCACCATGGTCATTCAGAAATGTGATTTGAATCTTACGCTCTTTTGTGAGGTAAAATTCAAGATGTGGTTCAACGGATGTAATGATGCGCCCACCATTGGGGCCTGCTTCAGCTTTTTTTTCTCTATGCTCTGAGTGGTCGTCTTTGGACTTCGCATCTTTGTGAGCAACGTGATCGTGTGTTTCATGATGATTTGGCCCCGCGTAGCTAGGGTGCCACGCTAATAGTGTGCAGGTGATGAATGCGGTTAATAAGTATGTTTTATTTTTCATGTGTATTTGGAGTTTGTTTGGTTATTCCGACGCTGCGGACTTACGTTTGACTGATGTTTCTGCCGACTTTCGGCAGAAGCTGTAAAAGATTGCAGGTGTCACACCAAGGCCGAGCAGGGTGGAGCTGACGAGTCCGCCGACGATGACGACTGCAATCGGGTTGAGGATTTCCTTGCCCGGTTCATCGGTCGCTAAGAGTAATGGCACCAACGCAAGACCGGCAGAGATCGCTGTCATCAGAATCGGGATGAGGCGCTCCTGTGTGCCTCGTTCCACCATCTTGCGAGTAAAGCTTTCGCCCTCATGGCGCATGAGGTGGAGGTAGTGCGAAATCAACATGATGTTGTTCCGCGCAGAGATCCCGCTCACCGCAATGAAGCCAACAAGGGTGGCGATGCTAATATTATTCAGCGTCATTTCGGTAAGGAATATACTACCAACCAATGAAATCGGCACGATGGTGAAGACCAGTAGCACAAATGCAAAATTCCTAAAGTAGCTGTAGAGCAGGAACGAGATGATCAAGAGCACGATTGCGGACGTGATCAGGATCGTGCGTTTCGCTTTGGCCTGCGCTTCGTATTCGCCTTCGTAAGAAAGCGTATAGCCTTCGGGTAATTGAATCTGTTCGGCTACTTCACGCTGCAGTGTCTCCACGGCAGCGTTCAAATCGTCGACCGTTGGATTGATGGATACCACGAAGCGACGCACAGTGTTCTCGCGAAGTATGTTATTTGGGCCAGTTGCGTGGCGAATATCTGCGACGTAGTTAAGCGGGATGCGCTGACCACTCAATGTGTCGATATAAAGCTGGGAGAGCTTTTGAGGTGATTCGCGCCATTCCTGCGGAAGCCGGATGACTAAGTCATAGACACGCTGGCCCTCGTAAATCTCACTAACTGCCTCGCCTCCCATTAATGCAGATAGTTCCGTATTCAGAGCACCCGGAGTGACGCCATAGGCCATGGCACGCTTACGATCTATTTCGATCCGAAGCTGCGGAATGGGTGCTTGCTGCTCGATGCGGGCTTCTTCCATACCGGGAATTTCGCGAGCGATTTCGGCAATGCCAGTGCCAATACGTCTGAGTTCATCCAGTTCAGGACCAAAGACTTTGACCGCAACTTTTGCTGAGACACCGCTGAGCATGTGACCGATGCGGTCTGCCAATGGCCCACTAAGTGCGCTGAAGGTCCCAGGGATCGTCTGCATCGTTGACCGAATGTCTTTCACGACTTCGCTGCGTTCTCGCTCGGTTTCTCTAGTGAATTCTATATCAAATTCGACAGTTGAAACGGGCACCACGTGATCGCCTCGTTCGGCACGGCCCAAGCGATAACCAACCGTCTCTACTTCCGGAATTTTCAGCAGCAGATCCTGCGCTGTATCAGCTAACTCACGTGTTTGCTTGAGCGATGTGCCCGGTGCAGTCGTCATGGCGACCAAGACAGTCGGTTCACGGAAGGCAGGGAGGAAATTGCCGCCCATTTTTGTGAATGAGAGTGCGGCCAGCACCACCAGCACCCCAGTCGCGAACAGGACGATGAATGGTTGAGAGAGGGAAAGTCTTAGCCAGGTCGCATTGAAGAGTTTTTTGAACCCGCGTTCGACTATACCATCCGCATGTTTCTGATCGGCCTTTGGTTTTAGCAAGTAAGAGCTGAGAACAGGTATCACAGTTAAGGATACAAGGAATGACGCCGCCATGCTGACGATTGTGGCAATCGCGATGGGCGTGAAGAGTCGGCCTTCGACGCCACTCAGAGCCATCAATGGCAGGAAGACTAAAATGATCAGCACGGTCGCATAGAGAATCGACGAGCGCACTTCCCGAGATGCTTGGGCAATGACTTCCAGCTTATTGCGAGGTTCTGCCAAAAGTGCATTTTCTCTGAGTCGCCGGAAGACATTCTCAACATCGACAATCGCATCATCCACGACCATACCAATAGCAACGGCGAGGCCGCCAAGTGTCATCGAATTGACGCTCAAATCGAGGAAACCGAAAACTAATACCGTCATGCCCAATGATAAGGGGATAGCTGTCAAAGTAATCAGCGTGATCCTCAGGTTGAGGAGGAAGAGGAACAAGATGACGGCGACCATGATCGCACCATCGCGGAGGGCTTCCTCCAAATTGCCGACTGCTAAGTCGATGAAATCAGACTGGCGGTAAAGAGACACGATTTCGACCCCCTCGGGCATCGAGGTTTTCAAATCCTCCAATGCGGTCTCGACTTCATCGGTTAAGCTGAGTGTATCGAATCCAGGTGATTTGGTGACGCTCAGAATGACGCCGGGGTAACCTTTGGCATCCTCTCCGTCCCCTAAGAGTTTACTGCCCATGCCTGCATCGCCCCGCATGGGTTCAATATCCCACGCAACGGTCGCGACATCTTTGATCCGAATTGGACGGTCGTTGAGATGAGTCACGACTGTATTGCCAATCGCGTCTAGATCCGTGGTCATGGCCAGATTCCGCACCATGATTTCCTGGGATGATTCCGTTAAAAAGCCACCCGTGCTGTTACTGACTGCGTTGGAAGCTGCCTGATGGAGTTCCTCATAGCGTATGCCCATGGCCAGCATTTTGTCGGGGTTGGGCTGGATTTGGAGTTGTTTGACACCGCCTCCCATAGCGAGCACTTCAGCCACACCGGGAATCGACTGCAGTCGCCTGGATACAGTCCAATCTGCGAGTGTTCGCAAATCCCGTGGCTTAGTTTGACCCGAAGGATCGACTAAACCAACCAGCATGATATTTCCCATCAATGAAGCCACTGGTGTCATGTAAGGAGTGATGCCTTCCGGTAAAACCTCAGTTGCGCCGGTTAACCGCTCCTGCACAAACTGGCGCGCTTGATAGATATCGGTGCCCCATTCGAATTCGATAAATACCAACGAGAGGCTAATGTCATTGATTGATCTCAATCGAGTGACCCCAGTCACACCCATCAGGGAATTCTCCAAAGGAACAGTCACCAAGGTTTCAACTTCTTCGGGTGAGAAACCAGGCGACTCCGTCAAAATGGTGACGGTCGGTTTGGTCAAATCTGGTAAAACTTCAACCGGGAGCTCACTGGCTGTTTTGATACCTAGAATTAAAACGACCAAGGCAAAGGCCAATATCAGGGGCCTCTGGGAGAGCGAAAACTGGATGAGTCTATTAAGCAATTTCAGCCTCACTTTCTTTCTGACGTCGCTTCATGAGCATCTGAATGGCAATGAGAGAAATCAGAGTCATCACGCCTGCATAAATCATTAGCGGGAGGCTCAAGTGGCTGTCGTGGTCGGCGTGCGCGTCCTCTTCATTATGGCCGTGTCCATCGTGTTCGTCATCGTGCTCAGCGGAATCTTCTCCTTCGCCAAGCTCCGATCCATCTTCGGCATGCTCATGTCCATGCGCTGCATCTAGAGCGTCTTTCAAAGACATCGCTGAGCCACCACCGACAAAGCTGAGGACATAGGAACCCCGGGTGACGACCTCGTCACCCGGGAAAACACCACTGATCACTTCAATGTATTGATCGTTCTCGTCGCCGAGCACGACAGGCGAACGAATGAAGGCATTTGGCAATTCAAAATCTTTTATGAAGATGACCCGACTTGCTGGATCACCTTGTATCGCAGAGCGCGGAATCGAAAGGACAAACGGCTTCGTCTCCAAAATAATCGAGAACTCTGCCCGCATACCAGGGCGCAGTTTGCCTTCGGAATTATCCAACTCGAAGATGCCTTCGACCGTGCCTGCTTGCCGGTCGGCCTCGACACCAAAACGTGTCAACGTAGCCTCTATGACTTCATCGCCTAAAGCGGGGACATGGATGCGGGCACGCGTTCCAATCTTGGTCATGGCCGCTTCCTGCTCAGGGATCTTGGCGACTGCCCAAAGCTTTGAGCGGTCGGAGATGTCGAGTAGTTCGGCTGAAGGCTCGACCGGTTGCCCGAGGCGCACATGTGAAGCGACGATTAATCCACTTTGTGGGGCCTTGAGCTGAACGCTGGGGGGAGGGTCGCCCAGTTGGCGGCTTTCGACGGTCGCCAGCACATCGCCCGCTTTGACGATATCACCTTCGAAGGCTTTTAACTCGCTGATTCGTCCAGCGATACGTGACGACAAAACTGAACGACTGGCTGGAATTTCTTCGATCCGTCCGATCGCAAAAACCGTGCTTTCGAAGTCACGCTCCTCGGCCTCTCCAGTTTGAATACGGAGGTTTTTGACGGCGATTTCGTCCAGAATAATGGTGTTTTGTTCGCGTGCTTCTTCGGCGGCGTGTGCGCTGGTTGCGGTAAGCAAGGCAATGCAAAGTAGTTGTTTATAGACTTTCATGGGAAAGGTCTTCTTTGGTTAAAGTGGGAAGGTTGTTGGCTGTCGCGGCGCGCCATTCGATGAGGATCTGTTTGAGTTCGTGCCAGAGCTCCAGTTGTGCGGTTTGAATATTCAGGTGTTGTTCTTGCACTCTAAAGACTTCCCCTAAGTCAACCTGTCCGGCTGCGTATGCGTTATTGATGTCTTTGAGGTTTTGTTCCACTAGAGTAACCGCACTTTCTTTGTATTTGGCGGCCTGCCTATAAGTGGCCTCTGCATTGCGGCGAAGTGCTTTGGCTTCGTTTTTCAAACGTAGGCTCACGGCATTCAATTCATAGCGGACTTGCTGCTCGCGGAATCGGCTCGCTTCGATTTCGCCCCGATTCTTGTCATGTAGTGGAAGAGGGATGGATACTCCGATTCCAAAAAAACGGTCTCGGCCTAAGCCACTGGGCTCATCAACGCCTCGTTCTTCTTCGAAGAAAATTTCAACTGCTATATCCGCCCAGTGCTTTGCCTTGGACAGCGCAGTTTGGCCGCGAGCGATTTCAGCGAGTGATGCTTTGAGTTGGTATTCCGGGTGTGATCGCAGGTCCTCACCGTCGAGTGCCATCATCTCAGGCAAGCTTGTCAACTGAGCTTGTTCAGCAAGGATTTCCACTTCAATGCCGGGTTCGAGACCAAGTAGGCTGCGTAAGGAACCAAGCGCTCTGTTGCGCTTTTTTGTGAGATTTTGAATTTCTTGCTTTACTGAAAACAAGGATACTTGGACTTGGTTTAAGTGGAGCGTTGATGCCTCGCCTTTTTCGATCCGATTTTTCAAGAAGACCGCAAAGTCCTCCTGCAGACGAACCATGCCATCCAAGTGAGATCGGCGCTGATTTAAGCTAGAAATAAGTTCAGTCGCGCTTTCGACATCCCGGATAAGCAAGCGCTCTTGGTTACGAAGTTCAGCTTCGGCGAGCTTCACCTCAATCGCAGAGACGTTCCTTAGCAGCTTGAGTCGGTTAGTTACAGGAAAGCGCTGCTCAAAGCCAATAGTGTAAGACTTTTCACCCTCATCGTTAAACGCGTGGTCGGAGGAATATCCCAATTTAAGTTCGGGATTATCGAGCCTTCCGGCGTATTGAGATAGAGCACCTGCTTTATCAATTGTTGCGCGGGCCGCTTGTAGTGACTGGTTTTTCTGTAAAGCCAGTGCCACCGCGTCTCGGCTGGTAATTTTGAGAGAGCTATCTGGCGCAGTAAGTGCCAGTGAAGCGGGGAAAATGAGTAAAGTTGTGAGTAAATATTTATAAATGTGCATGAAAAAACCTGTTTAGTTGAAATCGCCAATAGCCACCGTTGAAGGCTTCTGGAACGCACGTAGGAATTCCTACGTTTATTTCACTAATCAGGTTTTAAATTCGGAGCACAGTCTTGCGCACACACTGCTCCAGCGTGCCGCCAAAAACTGGTGGAGCTCTTGCTGCTAAACGTATCTGAGGAGTCGCGTTTGCTCTTACGACTGGTGCAAGTAACACATACTGATGGTTTGCGGCTACTGGTTTCTTAATCGAAACTAAATCAGCGACTCGCTGAATCGGCTCATCCGATGAGCTGATGTAAATATCAATACAGTGTTGGTCACTAACTGCAAAAAGGGCACCATCTGCTTCACCATGATGGGAATCTTGATCGTGTGATTCAGCCTCATCCCCATGGCATGCATCGCATTCATCAGCATGTTGCCCGGCGAGCACATGACCAAAATTATGATCATGCAGGCATAGCACGGCCCCACCAGCAGTAGCTAGTAGGCCGTTCATTGCCATCATCAAGATGAGGCAATAAGCTGTGTATTTTTGAAACATGAACAGGTAGGAATGAATACAGATGGATATTATTCCATGTCAATTGGATTAGACCATCTTCATCAGCATCCAAACCGCCATAGCCATCATCATTAGATTCTCCGTCAATGAGATGAAGCCTAGCGGTACACTGCTGTC
>Ga0181606_10001709_pt1 | contig 19161 bp, 18 predicted proteins | sample 041ome_10_FD_132994 | JGI IMG/M metagenome (GOLD analysis project Ga0181606, IMG submission 132994) | Coastal salt marsh microbial communities from the Groves Creek Marsh, Skidaway Island, Georgia - 041412US metaG (megahit assembly) | ecosystem: Environmental > Aquatic > Marine > Intertidal... | reverse complement strand
GGGTCACGTCCTTTAACATGTACTCCGAGGCTGGGCTTGGACTAGCCCGGCACGCCCTTACCGAACTTCAATTGCGCGAGCCATAAGCCATGACCCTTACCTACCGTCACAACAACGATGCCCCAACACCCAGCGGGTTAACAAGTCGAGCTAAGCGAGGCCTGCTTGAACTCGAGTACGAAGAACACGGAAGCTTTGAGCTGAGTTTCGAATTTCTTCGCGTCTATTCCCCGTCAGCCGAAGTGCTTGGACATGGGCCTGGACAAGAGGTACTTCAGACCGGCAAACGCCAGGTTCAAATTGTGGCCATTGAGCCCGTGGGCCATTACGCCATCAAGCCAGTTTTTTCAGATAACCATGACACAGGTATTTTTTCTTGGTCTTACCTTTGGTGGCTTTGCCAGAATCAAGAAGCACTATGGACCCGCTACCTTCAGAGACTAGAGGAGCAGTCAGGCTCTCGTGATCAGTCCTAGCCGGCTAGAGGCGACAGCTACTGTCCTGAGAAAAACCATGGAGCCAATGGGTTACTAGCCGAGCAAGCCGAATGCCTTAAGCAGCCCCACACCACTGACTACGAGAAGCGCAATACCCAAGAACCGAAAGAAGCTACTTCCCTCGGCCTGGACTAGCTTTTGGTGAACACGCTCACCAATAACATGACCCACAAAGGCGCATGGCAGAAGCCATAGGTGATGAACCAGTTGCAGGTTAACACCCAGAACAACGAATGAGGCTAGCTTTAGCGCGGTAAGAATCTGCCAATTAACAAAAAGGGTGTTGCGAAGCTGCGCCTTCGCTACGTTCTGAGCAAAGGGCGGAATGATAAGCGGTGCCCCCGTTAACGAACTTCCGCTGACATAACCACCTAGGGCAAGAAGACCACGCTCAGTCCACACGTTTTTAATTTTAATGGGCCGATTCACGATGTAACCCACCGCGTAGGCCGAGATAATGACAAAGATAAAGATGGACATGACATCGGCTGGCAGGGTGACAAGGCCAATAATCCCGATGAGCTTCGGAATAATCATGACCTTCATAGCAGACCACAGGTATTTCCAATCGATTCCCAGAGCCGCAGAAAGTGACCTGTCGCCGCCCACCTCCGGCGCGGCGTTTACGGCTTTACGATGCGCCTGCCAGTTACGAAGAAAAACAAGGCTGGAGAAGAAAATAAGATGGGCTGCAATGAGCGGAAGAAAAACAAGCGGGTCATTCACAATAAGAAGCAAAAAAGGCAGCGACAAAACGGCGCCCCCAAATCCGAGCCCCGTGCGCACAAAGCCACTCCAAGCAAATATAAGCCCAATGGCAGCGTACTGAAGCAGGCTGAGGTTTTCCATAGCCCGCCATTATCGAGCAAAATGGCTTAGCTGGCTTTACTTACCACCACCAGGACACTGCAGGGCGACCGCTCCACCAAAGAAACGGAGTTGGAACCACTCCACCATCGAGCAATCCAGTTTTCTTTGTACTCGTGGCCAATAACAATAAGATCGGCCTGCACCTGTTTGGCATACTCGGTGATTTCGGTAACGACATCGCCCGATAGAAGTCGGCCCGTGGCCTTAAAGCCGTGCTCTGCAAGCAAGGCCAAGCCCGAATCCAGAATACGTTGCTGCTCTTTCTCCCGATCGTCAATGGCCGTGTCGGCAAAAACAGCCTCCCCATACACCCCTATGCCTTCGTAGCCATTGGATGCAACAGAGACCAGCTCAAGATCGGAGTCACGCCACTGAGCAAGCTCTTTCGATTCAAGCAAGGCCCTTTGTCCTACCTCCGACCCGTTGTAAGCAAGTAGTATTTTTTTGTACATGCCGACAGGCTACACTTGACTCACAATATTTTGTTCTAGGGAAAGCCCCAAACATTGCCAGGACCTTTTCTTATCGGGCTTATCAAGTCCCTTCTTATCGGCCGCCTGCGCCGAGGACTGCTTCGTTACGCCCTTCCCATTGCATTCACTGCCTTAAAGCGCTTATTTACAAAACGCTGAGCCTTGACCCATATCAAGGTCATTCCTGACCAATTTCCCTAAGCTGGCAACAGCTAACCCCAAGGCAAAAGACAACCAGGGCGTGGAGTATCAAGGTGGTGGTTTCTTCTGCGTACAAAGTCAGTAGTCACCCCAAGGCCCGCAGACGGATAAGCCTCATTGATCGACAAGTCAGGCAGGCTACGGAACCACAGGTGGGCGTGCGAGAATGGGGCCCTCGCAGCCTGACTGCGCCTAAAGGCCCTAGGTTCCGCCATGCCCGACTTGTTTAACACCATTCTTATTTTTGCCATCCCCGTTGTTCTAGCCATTACGCTTCACGAGGCGGCGCATGGTTACGCAGCCAAGGCTCTCGGCGACCCCACAGCCTACCTTCTAGGCCGCGTTAGCCTCAACCCTTTGCGACACATTGACCTTATTGGCACGATCGCAATGCCCATTGGCATACTGTTGCTGACCCAGGGACAGTTTCTTTTCGGATGGGCAAAGCCGGTACCCGTGCAGTTCGGGCGGCTACGCAATCCAAAGCGCGACATGATTCCGGTGGCCTTTGCAGGGCCCGCCATGAATTTCGTTCAGGCATTCGTCTGGGGCCTTCTGATGCTCGCGCTTATTGGGTTCGGTCTTGAGGAGACTGTTGCTTATAAAATCTGCCAGGCAGGCATTCTGGCTAACCTTATTATTTTCTGCTTCAACCTTCTGCCGCTTCCGCCCCTTGATGGCGGGAGAGTTCTTGTTGGCCTTGCGCCCACGAGGCTCGCCATTCAAATAAGCCGGATTGAGCCCTTCGGTATCTGGATTGTGCTTGCACTGCTTTTAACTGGCGTGCTCGGAACCTACTGGATGTTGCCTGCCATGGAGTTCAGCCGAACCATCCTTCAACTACTTCTTATGCCATTTTCATGGCTTTTGCCTGTGCCGTAAAACTGCCTCGCCCTGCCAAGGGCTCTATACTTTCAGTAGGTTAAGCCCAAGGAGCCTACAAGTGAGACTATCAAAACAAGACCTTCACGGCATTGCATTTGGCATGCTAATTGCTTGCCTTTTGCCGCAGGATACCCATGCCCAGCAGATTGCCAGCACCAAATCGGTGAAATGCCATTTGTCTGAGAGGCAAGAGAATCGGGATAAATCGCGAACGGCATGCATTTACAAGTGCCCCGACGGCAAGAAAGAGCGCGAGGTTATTCCAAAGGGCGCCACCTGCCCGGGCTACCTTGACGTGGGCTCTTAAAACTTTGCCAGCCCTGCCCGTCAGCGCACTGCGTCGTTTGGTTAACTACGGGCTGCGGTATGGGTCGAGTCTTGGTATTTTCCTTTTCGTTCTTATCGGCATCCATCTCTGGCAAACAAAAGATTTTCAATCCAACGGGCTACCTGCGGCATTCGCTCAGACGGAGTTCGTTTTACTTGAACCTAACGAACAGGCAAGGACGGTTCTTATTAAAGATCTCATTGCCGAACTAAGAGCCGAAAACCCCTCTCGCCCCGTTGCTCTTTACCTCTGGGCCGAATGGTGCAGTATTTGCAAAATTCAAGAATCAAGTCTGCAGTCTTTGCATCAAGACCACTCTGTTGTTTCCGTTGCTGTTCAATCCGGCGGGCCCGAGAGGGTTAGCCAGGTTCTAAAGGATCGTAGCCTTTCACTACGCACACTGGTGGACCCTTCAGGTCAATGGCTCTCTGAACTGGGGTTAAGAGCGGTTCCCAGCTTTATGGTTATTACTGAGCGCAACGAGCTTGACTGGGTCACGGTGGGCTACACCACCGAGATTGGGATGCGTTTGAGGCTATGGCTCGACCAGATTTTTTAATCAAGGCTTTCAGCACCGATCAGTTTGAGTTGCCACTGCCTGCAGGGCATCGTTTCCCCATGGAGAAGTACCGCATGCTCAAAGAGTCGCTGTCGAACGTCACAGCGATTTCACTTGAAAGCCCCCCAGCAGCAACTGATGAGCAACTCCTTTTATGTCATGACCCTGTTTACGTGGAGCAACTTTGTACGGGATCGTTGGATGAAAAAGCCATGAGACGAATTGGCTTCCCATGGTCACCGGCCATGGTGGAGCGCTCTCGGAGGTCAGTAGGCGCAACCATTGCAGCCTGCGAGGCCGCCTATTGCTCGGAGCAAAGGGTTGCTTTCAATTTGGCAGGCGGAACCCACCATGCTCACCGCGACTTTGGCTCAGGCTACTGTTGCTTCAACGACGCTGCTGTTGCCGTTTGCTGGATGCAGACCCACGGGGGTCTTGGACAGATCACAATTATTGATCTGGATGTTCACCAAGGGGATGGAACAGCAGCCATTCTGGCCGGACGAGATAAAACCTTAACCTGCTCCATTCACGGAGCGTCGAACTTTCCTTTTAGAAAGACACGCTCCGACATTGATATTGCACTTGCAGACGGCACTGCTGATGAGGAGTATCTTGAGGCGCTCAAGGGTCTACTCAGCGCCCTCGACGCGGCTGCAGAGCACGACCTGATTATTTACCTGGCCGGCGCTGACCCGCTTGAGGATGACAGGCTCGGGCGTCTAAGCCTCAGCCATAAAGGGCTACGGGCCAGGGATGAGGCTGTTTTCGCATTTGCAAAAAAGCGAAGTATTCCAATTGCTGTGGCCATGGCCGGCGGCTATGCAGACCCTATTGCACTTACGGTTCAGGCGCACCGACAGACTTTTGAGTGCGCCGTCGACATTTTCTGTACTACGGCCTAGCAGCCTAAAAAGCTCAAGGGTTCAACAAACCTTGTCGGCCTCCTCTGAGAGCCTAAGAATGATCTTGCCGATATGCGTACTTGATTCCATGAGCATATGCGCCTGTGACACCTGCTCAAGGCTAAAACAGCTGTCAACGACAACCTGAATCTTCTTTGATTCAAAAAGCGGCCAGACGTGGGTCTGAAGCTTAGAGGCGATTTCTGCCTTTTGGCCAAGGGTACGTGGTCTCAGTGTTGAGCCTGTAATAGTGAGCCGCTTAAGCATGACGGGCATAAGATCAATCTCGGCGACGGACGACTCTAAAAACGCAATATGAACCAGACGTCCGTCTGGGGCAAGGCTACGAATATTCTTTTGGATATTCTTGCCACCAACCATATCGAGAACAAGGTCGACCCCGCGGCCCTGAGTCTCTTCTTTCACGATGCTAAGAAAATCTTCGGTCTTGTAATTGATGGCCTTGTCGGTGCCGAGACCAAGACAGGCTTGACACTTTTCGATGCTGCCTGCTGTGGCAAAAACTCTAGCGCCAAACTGATGAGCAAGCTGTATGGCGGTCGTACCAATACCGCTTGAGCCCCCATGAATAAGCACACTTTGCCCGGCCTGCAGCTCTCCACGGTCAAAGACATTGGACCAGACAGTGAAGTGGGTTTCTGGAATTCCTGCCGCCTGCGTAAACGTAAGCCCCTTCGGAATGAGCAAAGTCTGCGACTCTGGTGCAAGGCAGTACTCCGCGTAGCCTCCGCCCGAAACCAAGGCACATACAAGGTCCCCAGGCTTATAGTGTTCACATTCCGATCCACACCGAACAATCTCACCGGCCACCTCAAGCCCAGGAATTAACGAAGCACCTGCCGGCGGGTCGTAGAGCCCCATACGCTGCAAAACATCTGGGCGATTCACGCCTGCAGCAACAACACGAATTAAAACCTCGTTCGATGCAGGCTCTGGAACCTCGGCCTGCTCTAAAACCAAAACATCAGGACCCCCCGGGCGAGTTATTGCAACCTGACGCATCATGACTTAGTGACGAACGTCGCCAATAGCAACAAACTTCATTTCAAGGTAGTCATCGATGCCGTGACTTGAACCCTCTCGGCCCAGTCCGCTTTGCTTAACTCCTCCAAAGGGAACGTGCTCAGTTGCAAGAATGCCGACATTCACGCCCACCATGCCGTATTCAAGGGCTTCGCTGACACGAAAAATACGGCCAACATCACGGGCATAAAAATAACTGGCAAGGCCATAAATGGTGGCATTTGCAAGCTCCACCACCTCTTGCTCGGTTTTGAACTTGAAGATAGGCGCAAAGGGACCGAAAGTCTCTTCTGTGGCACACAGCATATTAGGGGTTGCATTCGCAAGCACGGTGGGCTGAAAGAATCGGCCCGATAAGCGAGCACCACCCGTTACAACGCGCCCACCCTTCTTTTGTGCATCGTCGAGGTGTCGCATCACTTTATCTACGGCAGCATCTTCAATTAATGGCCCCTGGCTAACGCCCTCTTCAAAGCCATTACCCACCTTAGCGGTCGCAACCTTGGCTGCGAATTTCTCAACGAAGGCATCGTAAACACCTTCCTGCACGAAGAAGCGATTGGCGCAAACGCAGGTCTGACCCGCATTGCGATACTTACTTGCCCAGGCCCCTTCTACCGCGCTGTCAATATCGGCATCGTCAAAAACAATAAAGGGCGCATTTCCACCGAGCTCGAGCGAAAGCTTCTTAATTGTGGGGGCAGATTGAGCCATGAGAATACGACCGACCTCGGTCGAGCCTGTGAAGCTTAAATGGCGAACAGCCTCAGAGCCACAGAAGACCTTACCAATGGCAATACTGTTCTCGGCGTCAGCCGTTATAACTTGCAGCACACCAGCAGGAATACCGGCGCGCTGTGCCAGCTCGGCAACGGCCAAAGCCGAAAGAGGCGTTTGCTCAGCAGGCTTAATCACAACGGGGCAGCCTGCTGCCAGGGCAGGCGCCACCTTGCGCGTGATCATGGCCAAGGGGAAATTCCATGGCGTAATGGCGGCGCAAACGCCAATGGCTTGGCGAAGAACAAGCAGTCGCCGGTTGTTATCAAAGGTGGGAAGCGTTTCTCCATTAATACGCTTTGCCTCCTCTGCAAACCACTCAACAAAGCTTGCACCATAAGCCACCTCGCCACGCGATTCTGCCAGCGGCTTTCCATTCTCAGCCGTCATGAGGCGAGCAAGATCGTCGATGTTGGCCATGAGCAGCTCATACCATTTGCGCAGCAAATTAGCTCGTGCCTTGGCCTGGGTTTCACGCCAGGAGGGCCAGGCAGCACTCGCTATTTGAATGGCCTGCTCGGCCTGCTGTGCGGTGCAATTAGTAACCTTACCAAGCTCCATGCCGGTGGCAGGATCGTTAACACTAAACTGTTGTTGACTGTCTGCCCACTCACCATTGATAAAGGCTTGAGACTTCAGCAGACTTGGGTCTTTTAAAAGACTTAAGGGGTTTGCTTTCATATCCACAACCAAGGTCTCCTATGTTTTAACTTGATCATTGTATCCTTCGAGAGTCATGCACTTTTACTCCCACATCACAAGCCTACTTCAACCTTTAGTACGGGCTGCTTGAGAAATGGCGGATGCCTGGGACCTCATCGCGGAAATGCGCATTCAAAAGGCCATTGAGAACGGCGATCTCTCCAACCTGTCGGGCGAAGGAAGGGCGGTTGCAGTCACCGAGGATTTTTCTATTCCTTGGACCGTGCGGTGGCTATTGCGTAAGACCAGACAATCAAGCGCTTCTTCTGAGGCCAAGTTTCAGGCCAAGGCGATTGCATCCCAGATCCTTACTGGAGAGCATCGACGAGCAAGGCTGACTGCACTCGCTAAAAAGGCTAGAGGCCTTAAGGCTGTAAAATCGTCAAAGTCCGCTTAACTGTTCTTGTAAGACCCTGATCCCCCAGCCATTCGCACTCCATCTCGCCTGGCTGCTCGACCCGAAATGGAAAACAAATACTTGGGTCGGCCCCCATACCCGGATGAAGGTCCGCACGAAACATCTCCTTGCCGTTGAACCGGCAGACAAACTGCCGAATGAGATTCGCAGCGATGAGCTCCCCGCGCTCCGTTCGACGAAACCCCGATTCCATGGGATGACGAATAACGGCGAGAATTTCGATGACGGCCCCCTTTGAGGCGGGTGACTGGAATTGCAGCACAGCTCGAGGAGCGACAGGGTCTGACACGATGTATCAACCTGCGCACGCAGCGAGTGTGACGATCACCTGCTGGTAAGAGCACCAGAACTCACCCTTATTGGTGCGAGCCACTGCCCAAACAGCCTGCGTATCGGCAAGCCGAATTCGAGTTTCAACTCGAGCTTCAGGAAGCTGCGGGCCAAGATAGAAGTTAGCAATGAACGGGGACGGGTTGACCTCGGAAAAAAGGCGCAATTCTTGAACATGGTCTGCCTCGGTCATAGGGCTCTCCACAAGAACCGACGTGCGAACCAGAAACCCATTTTCGACTAATGGCGGCAGGACAAGCTGGACTCGCCCGAAATTCAAGGGGCGCCCCTCGGCCCATTCGAGAACAGCCTTAGGAACCTCTCTGTTGGAAGTGGCCTGTGAACCCAGAGCACTCAGACGGGAGGCGCCCAAAAGACAGAGCCCTCCGCCAACAGCCAGCACGTTCTTAACAAAGACTCGTCTCTGCACCCTTGATATGCCCATCGATCAGATCAAGGTCACGCCAAGGTTCTTAAGCGGCACATTACGTAGTCGACGCCCCGTGGCCTGATAGAAGGCATTGAGGACTGCCGGTGCCGCGACAGCAATAGTGGGCTCTCCAACACCACCCCATGTTGGCCCACCACCCTGCAGGATAATGGTTTCGACCGGGGGCATCTGAGCAAGGCGTACCACACCGAATTGGTCAAAGTTTGTCTGCTCAATACGGCCGTCTTTCACAGTGCACTCTTGTTCGAACAGGGCAGAAAGACCATACACAAAAGAGCCCGAAACCTGTCGCTCAATTTGAGCAGGGTTAACGGCATAGCCTGGGTCTGTTGCTGCAACAATTCGGTGAATTTTAATTTTGTTGCCGCTGGTCACGGAGATCTCGCAGCCTGCCGCCACATAACTGCCAAACGAGAACTGCTGGGCGATTCCCCGAAAGACACCAGCCTTCGGTTTGGAGGTCCAGTTCATGCGCTCTGCAACCGCATTGAGCACTGCAAGGGTACGCGGACGGTTTGCCGAATACTTACGCCGAAACTCCAGCGGATCCATTCCAGCAACCTCTGCCATTTCGTCCACAAAGCACTCCATAAAGATGGCATTCTGGTTGACGTTCACACCCCGCCAAAACCCAGGAGGCACATGGGTATTGCGCATGGCATGGTCAATAACAACATTGGGGAAGTCGTAGCTAATGGCATGCTCGCCATCCTTGGCCACGCCCTGAAAAACCAGAGGGTCCATACCCTTGCTTTTTTCGACAATCGCAGGACGCACCGCGGCAAGAATCGACTGACCGGATAACCGCATTTGAATACCGGTGAGCTCCTTATTCTCGTTAAAGCTCGCCTTCATTTTTGCCATCATGATGGGGTGGTAACGCCCCTGCGTCATATCCTCCTCGCGCGACCAGATGAGCTTGATGGGCGTGCCAGGCATTTGCTTAGCAATAAGCACCGCCTGGGTTGTGAAGTCTTGAAAGGCGCCGCGTCGACCAAAGCCGCCTCCCAGATTTACCTTGATAACATCGCATTGGGCAGCTGGAAGGCCAGAGGCTTCAATGACGGCAGCAAGAGATGCCTGGCCATCTTGCGTCGGAACCCATGCCTTGCAGGACGACGATGTCCAAAGCGCTGTCGCGTTCATAGGCTCAAGAGGCGCGTGATTCAAAAATGGATAGAAGTAACTTGCCTCAATGGTCTTCTTCGAAGTCTTCACCGCATTCAGTGGGTCGCCCTTCTGAAGGCCAACAAATGCCTGGTCACTCCCAAGGCCCTCTTCCAAGGATCTCATGATGTCAGACTGCTGAACCTTGGCATTGGGTCCTTCATTCCATGCGATGGGGAGCTTATCAATGGCTTTTTTTGCATGCCAATAGGTGTCGGCAATCACGGCAACCGAGCGATTGTCGACTTGCACAACTTTTTTTACACCGGGCATACCACCAACCGCTGTGGCATCAAACGACTTCACCGTTCCACCAAAAACCGGGCACTGTCGGATAGTGGCTGTGAGCATGCCGGGCAGCTTGAGATCAATGGCGTAGATTTGAGCGCCAGTGACTTTATCGGCCAGACTATCAAGCCGGTTCATTGGCTTGCCAATAATGGTCCAGTCCTTTGGATCTTTCAGTGCAATGGCTTTCGCGTCCGGCACAGGAAGCTTGGCTGCCTGCCCGGCGAGTGAGCCAAAACTTGCCTTACGCCCCGAGGGACGATGCGTGACGAAACTTTTACTTGCAAAACATTCCGAGACTGACACGCTCCACTGGTTAGCTGCGGCTTGAACAAGCATTTGCCGAGCCACGGCACCGCCCCGACGAACATAGTCTTCAGAGTTTCGAATGCCTCGACTTCCCCCGGTAGAAAAGGAGCCCCAGACGTCTTTACGTCGAAGGCTTTCACCAGGGCTTGGGTACTCCACTTGAACCTTGGACCAGTCGCATTCAAGCTCTTCTGCCACAAGCTGGGCAAGCCCGGTGATAGTGCCCTGCCCCATCTCGGAGCGGACAACCCGCACAATCACTCGATCGTCAGGCTCAATAACGACCCATGCGCCAATTTCAGGATGGCTCGACTGAAGAGAAGTCGGCAAGACTGGCTCGGTCACAGGGGCCGCCGAGAGCTTCGCTAGACCCCAGGGAAGTTCGAGGCCGATGGCAAGACCGGAACTCACGGATGCAGCCCCAACAACAAACTGACGGCGCGATTCGACTGTTTTGGAAGAAAGCAGAGTTTTCATAGCATTGCCCTTAGCTAGGCTTGGCTGACAGAGCGAATTGCTCGACGAACTTCTTGATAGGTGCCGCAGCGGCAAATGTTGGTCATTGCAGCATCAATATCAGCATCGGTGGGGTTGGGGTTCTTCTCAAGCAAGGCCGTTGCTGCCATGACCATGCCGGACTGACAGTAGCCGCATTGGGGCGCCTGGTTGTCAACCCATGCCTTTTGAATCTTCGTGAGCTGGCCAGAACTTGCAAGGTCTTCGACCGTTCGTATTGTCTTACCCTGAGCAGCAGAAACGGATAAGGCGCAGGACCGCAATGCGTCGCCGTCGATAAGAACCGTGCACGACCCACATTGGGCGATACCACAGCCATACTTCGTTCCTGTGAGGCCGAGCTGTTCGCGCAAGACCCAAAGCAGGGGCGTATCGGGTTCAACCTTAACCTTATGAGTCTTACCGTTGACGTTGAGAGAAATCATAAACACCTCCATGCGGGCTTGATAGTGAGAGCATGAACATACGAGCCAAGGTCATTCCCCTAAAAACGAAGGGGAACTAGGGTGTGAGGACCGTGGGATAGGCTACGGGAAGACTTTTTGGATAATCGCGTGTGTAGTGCAAACCGCGGCTTTCCTTGCGCGACAAGGCACTTTCAACAATAAGCTGGGCGCAGTCAAGTAGATTACGAAGCTCGAGCAAGTCTCGGCTCACCTTAAAGTTAACGTAATAGTCCTGCACCTCGTCCTGCAGTAACTTAATTCGATTAAGCGCTCGCTCAAGGCGTCGGTCAGTTCGAACAATCCCCACATAGTTCCACATTAAAAGCCGCAGCTCATCCCAGTTGTGGGCGATCACCACGGTCTCATCGGCGTCCTCAACCATACTCTCATCCCACGGCTTCACCTCGTGCTGCATAACCTTGCCAAGCTCGGCAATGGCCTTGGCCGCCTGACGTCCTACAACGACACATTCCAACAAGGAATTGCTTGCGAGGCGATTGGCGCCGTGCAGACCGGTACAGGCGCACTCTCCTACTGCAAAAAGATTCGTAAGGTCGGTCCGACCCAACATGTCGGTAACAACGCCACCACAGGTGTAGTGCGCAGCTGGCACCACAGGTATAGGCTGCGTTGAAATATCAATTCCAAGTGCAAGGCAGCGACTGTAAATGGTTGGGAAGTGCTCTTTAAGAAAGGACTCTCCAAGATGAGTGGCATTCAGGTGAACAAAGTCGAGGCCATGGCGCTTCATCTCGAAGTCGATGGCACGGGCAACAATATCGCGAGGAGCAAGTTCAGCGCGGGTATCGTGATTGGGCATAAATCGCGTGCCATCGGGAAGCTCAAGTCGTGCGCCCTCCCCTCGTAGCGCTTCTGTGATGAAAAAGGTGCGCTCTTCGGGATGGTAAAGGCAGGTCGGATGAAACTGAATAAACTCCATATTCGCAACCCGACAGCCCGCCCGCCATGCCATGGCAATACCATCACCCGTGGCTGTCTCGGGGTTACTGGTGTAACGGTAGACCTTTCCGGCACCGCCCGTTGCTAAAACCACTGCCGAAGCAGGCATAGCCTCCACTCGCCCTGTGGAAATATTGAACGCATAGACACCGTAACAAGACCTCTCAAGAACAGCATTCTCAGTCGAATGAGTAGAAAACAGGTGCTTTCCTAAAATGAGATCTACAGCTATGAAATTTTCAAACAACGAAATATTTTTGTGAGCTTGCGCTTCAGAAAGTAGCGTGTCGTGAATAGCTTGTCCGGTCGCATCTGCCGCGTGAGCAATACGCCTGTGGCTATGCCCCCCCTCTCGAACGAGATGCAGTCCCTTCGGTCCATCGGGATCTGATGTAAAAGGTACTCCTCGATCGATTAACCACTCAATAGCAGAGGTACTATGAAGCGCTATGGTTTGAGCAACTTCACGATCGACAAGGCCGGCGCCCGCTTTCACTGTATCGGAAACATGAGAATCAATATTATCGAGCTCATCAATAACGCCGACGATTCCACCCTGAGCCCAAGACGTTGCAGATTCTTGTAAAGAGCGCTTTGAAAGAACGATCACATCGTGGGAGTCCGCAAGCTCTAGCGCTACCGTCAACCCGGCCAGGCCAGAACCCAGGACAATCACGGGTGCTCGACCACGGGGTTTCAAAGAGGAAGCGGGTGGATTCGCCCTCACGGCATCAGAAAGCAATTAAGCTTAAGACGTTAATTATCAGGATTCTTTCTGAAGAACTTCCATGGCAACAGGAACCCCATTCTTAAGGGTTGAGATACCCGTTAAACGTAGGGCCATCTCAACACCCCCGAGGGCGCCAAGAAGGGAGAGGTCATTGAGGTCGCCAAGATGGCCAATACGAAATACTTTTCCAGCTAATTTCGACAAGCCCGATCCTAATGAGATGTTGAATCGTTCCAAGGCTAGTCGGCGAAAAGCATCGGCGTCGAAAAGAGAGCCATCAGATTTTTCAGGCATTAAGATCGTTGTGGAAGCGGGACTCAATGCATCTTCGTTTTTACAAAACACCTCGAGTCCCCAGGCTTCCACCGCGGCCCTTGTCGCCCGGCCATGCCGAATATGCCTTTGAAAAACGTTGTCCAGTCCGACCTCGTTGAGCATATCTATAGCTTCGGCAAGACCAAACAACAAATTAGTCGCAGGGGTACTTGGCCAGAACCCTTGCTCATTGGCTGACATAATATCGTCCCATGCCCAATAGGCACGGGGCATAGAAGCTTTCTTACTCGCAATTAAAGCTTTTTCACTCACGGCATTAAACCCCAAACCTGGGGGGAGCATTAGCCCTTTCTGAGAGCCTGCCACTGTAACGTCGACACCCCATTCATCATGCTTGTAATCAATAGCGCCCAGAGATGACACCGTATCAACCATAAAAAGGGCCGGATGTTTTGCAGCGTCGATTGCCGCCCGTACGGCAGGTATGTTCGCAGTAACCCCAGTTGAAGTCTCGTTATGAACAACGCATACCGCTTTGATACTCTGATCTTTGTCCTGAGTAAGCGCATCGTAAATACGATGAGGGTCAACGCCAATTCTCCAATCGCCCTCAATACACTCAGGTATCAGACCCATTCGACGCGCCAGCCTAACCCACAAGGCAGCAAAATGTCCGGCCTCATAAATGAGCACCTTGTCTCCTGGACTAAGAGTATTAACTAGTGCCGCCTCCCAGGCGCCAGTACCCGACGAGGCGTAAACAACCACAGGATTTTTTGTCTGAAAAATGCCTCTAATACCTTTTAGCAGGTCCAGAGCAAGTCTCTGGAACTCGGGTCCTCGATGATCAATTGTTGGAAAATCGATAGCACGAAGAACGCGATCGGGGACATTCGTAGGGCCGGGAATATGAAGAAAATGTCGGCCCAGACCAACGCGATTGAGAATTCGTTTGGGACTCTGAACAGAATAGGGATCGCGCTGCATAAAGAAGAGGCCTTCAGTAACGGTTAAACGTGGATAATGTGGGGTACCAGGTCAGTTTGTCAATTTTCACGGAGTCCGGCTCAAGACCCACCTGGCATGAGGTTCGTTAAGATCGATTCTCGCCTGGAGTAAAGCTATGGCCTACACTGGTTCTGGTTCTATAAGAAAAAGCCGTCTTGGTTCCGATCCCTCCCGCAGTGGGCTTGCAAAGCGCATGCGGCGGGAGGTTCGCGGCGATATCTATTTCGATGAGGCCTCACGTGGTCGTTACAGCACCGACGCCTCGATTTACCAGATCATGCCTCTGGGGGTCGTCCTTCCCCAAACCCCCCTTGACCTGCAAATTGCCCTAGATGTTGCACGAGACGAAGGCGTTCCCGTGTTACCGCGCGGCGGCGGCACCTCGCAATGCGGGCAGACAGTCGGTGAGGCTCTGGTTATTGACACGAGCAAATATCTGCGGTCTGTTACTACGCTAGACGTTGAGAGGCAGCGCGCGGTCGTACAACCGGGTTTAGTACTGGACCACCTTAATGCGCAGCTGAAGTCCAAGGGGCTCTGGTTTCCTGTCGATGTCTCAACAGCTGCCCAGTGCACTCTTGGCGGCATGACAGGTAACAACTCCTGCGGATCGCGTTCTCTGCACTACGGAAACATGGTTCATAACGTTCTGGGTATCAACGCCATTCTTGATGATGGAACCCAGGCTTACTTCGGGCGATTTGGTGACAAAGGGGATATGAGACTCTCGAGTCGGCGACTCTCTGACCTTGTCTCACGGCTTTTTCAGATCTCTGACTCTGTGAAGACTGACATTGCGAACGTCTGGCCCAAGGTGATGCGACGGGTGGGCGGCTACAACCTGGACATCTTCTTTCCGCAGAGCGAGAGGCCCTACACCGAGGACGGCAGTCTTAATCTTGCGCATCTTCTGGTCGGTTCGGAGGGGACGCTGGCCACCTTCGAATCCATCGAGCTAAAACTCTCTAGGCTTCCGGCTCACAAACTTCTGGGCGTTGTGAACTTCCCAAACTTTCAAACCTCCATGGAGCTCACTAAAAAGATTGTGAAGCTTAAGCCCGTGGCTGTTGAACTCGTTGATCGAACCATGATTGAGCTCTGCCGGGCAAATCCTGTCTTCGCCCCTGTGATTGCCGATGCACTCGTTCGCGTCAATGGACAGGAGACCGACGCCCTACTTCTGGTGGAGTTTGCGGGTGACGACAGTGGTCAGTTAAGTCAGCAACTCGACGCACTGGATGTTCTGATGGCCGACCATGGTCTGCCCAAAGCAACGGTGAAGTTCATTGAGCCTGCCCGTCAGTCTGCGCTTTGGGAAGTGCGTAAGGCGGGCTTGAACATCATGATGTCTCTACGAGGCGATGGCAAACCCGTTTCATTTATTGAGGACTGTGCGGTACCCCTTGAAAATCTGGCGGAGTACACCGCAAAACTTACCGAGATCTTTGCGAAGCACGGCACCCAGGGCACCTGGTATGCCCATGCATCGGTGGGGACCTTGCATGTGCGACCTATTCTTGACATGCGACGTGACGGAGCGGCTAAGATGCGAGCAATTGCCGAAGAGGCCTCGCAGTGGGTGCGTCGTTTCAAGGGTGCTTTTTCAGGCGAGCATGGCGACGGGCTTGTGAGAAGTGAATGGGTGGAATGGCAGTTCGGTCCGCGAATCACAAAAGCCTTTGAGGAGGTGAAAGATGCCTTTGATCCTTCCGGGCGACTGAACCCCGGCAAGATTGTTCGAACCACGCGAATGGATGATGCGCGACTTTTTCGATTTCCTCCTGGCTATAGCACCTCTGCGCTCAACCCTGGGTTTGACTGGTCGTCTTGGAATGTCCGAAACGATCCATCGGTTAAGGGTGATCCGGGTAGTTTTGGAATTAAGGTTAGTGCCCCCGGTACAGGCGCAGATCCAAGTCTTGGCTTCGCAAAGGCCGTGGAGATGTGTAACAACAACGGCCATTGTCGAAAGTTTGATGCGGGCACCATGTGCCCAAGCTATCGGGTAACACGAACCGAGGAGAACTCGGTTCGCGGTCGGGCGAATACACTGCGCCTCGCGCTAAGCGGTCAGATCTCAGGAGGGCTGACCTCAAGCTCAGTTCGTAAGGCGCTTGATCTCTGCGTAGGCTGCAAAGGCTGCAAGCGCGAGTGCCCCACGGGGGTGGATATGGCCAAGATGAAGATCGAGGTTCTTTATCAAAAAGGTAAGGCTGAGGGCTTTAGTCTGCAACAGCGGCTGGTCGCTGACCTGCCTTCTCTATCTAATTACGTGCGGCGTATCCCTGGACTTGCCTTTGCCTTAAACGCGCGTAATTGGTTTCCCGGTCTGCGCTGGCTCACCCAGAAGCTTTTGGGTATCTCGTCTCAACGCCCTCTTCCCAGCTGGCGCGCTACAGGCTTCCGAAATCAGAGTAAGCAGCTCATCAGCGCGCCCCTGACCGAATGCGACCTTGTGCTCTGGGCCGATACCTTTAACGATGCCTACACGCCCGAGACACTGCTTTCCGCTTATGAACTGGCAACCCGACTGGGTTACAGGGTGGCACTTTCGGGTGCTGCGGCTGAAGGTGCTGCTCTTTGCTGCGGGCGCACTGCCATGTCCGTGGGTCATCTTGACCAGGCTCGAGCGCTTGCCTTGCAATGCCTCCAAGCCCTCGAGCCCGCCATTGCCCGTGGTATACCCATTGTTGGACTGGAACCCTCTTGCATTCTAAGTCTGCGCGATGAATGGCTCGCTATGGGTCTTGGTGAGAAATCTGAGAAACTCTCGAAGCAGGCCTTACTCTTTGAGGAGTGGTGGGTGAAGGAGCTGGCCAGTGGTCGACTGCAAAAATCCGAGGGTCTCAAGGGACGAACGGTTCTTGTCCATGGTCACTGCCACCAAAAGGCGCTTGGCGCAATGACGCCCACCATTGAAGCCTTGAAGAGTCTGGGCGCCGAGGTCAAGCTTATTGAATCCAGTTGCTGCGGCATGGCCGGAAGTTTTGGTTACGAGACAAGGCATCAGGGTGTATCCACCGCCATGGCGCAGGCCAGCCTAATTCCTTCCGTGAATGCGGCCCCTGAAGATGCATTTATTGTTGCCGACGGCTTCTCGTGTCAGCATCAAATTGCTGAACTCTCAAGCCGAAAAGCGCAGCACGCCGTTCTGGTGATGCGGGAGGCCTTTCGCGAGAGACTCCAATAAAGCCACTAAAATAGAGCTACAGCCACTTAAGGAAAGCGCTTAGCTCTATGCCCTGCCCCACCAGCCTGCCCTCATGGGCCAGGCTTCAGGCCTTTTCAACTCAGCAACCTTCGCTTAAAGACTTAAGTCCGTTTCGTCTTCAAGCAGAAGACATTTCAGCAGACCTCTCGTTGCAGCCCATTGGTTCCGACGTGCGTGGTTTACTGGCTAATCTTATTGATGAGGCGCATGTTCCAGCTAAGCGCGATGCCATGGTGCGCGGTGAGGCCATAAACGTCACAGAGCAACGGCCCGTTCTGCACATGGCGCTTCGTGCTTCAAGTACCGACCCTGCGCCCTGGGGCGCAGACATTGCCCAGGCTATTGCAACTCAACGAGAACGCTTCCTTCATTTTGCAGATGCTGTTCGAGACGGCCGTATCGTGACAAGTAGCGGTCTGCCGTTCAGTCATATTGTCAACATAGGCATTGGAGGCTCTGACCTTGGTCCTCGCATGGTCTGCACGGCGCTTGGCGCAAAGGCCAAAAACCCTCTTCCAGTTTTCTTTATTTCCAACCCCGACCCGTGGTGCATACAAGACCTTACAGAGCAAATCGATCCGCTTCGCACCTTATTTATTGTTCAGTCTAAGAGCTTCACAACACAAGAAACTCTGGCCGTCTTTTCAACACTCAAGGCCTGGCTTCTAAGCCATGGCATTGAAGCTTCAAAAGTCATGCAGCAATTTGTGGCCGTGACCGCAAGGCCAGATCTTGCTCGGACACATCAGTTCGAGGAAGAGAAGATGTTTGTCTTTTGGGACTGGGTGGGTGGCCGAACCTCGGTCTGGTCTGCCATAGGGCTACCCATTGCATTGCATTGCGGGTCTCAGACATTTAAACAATTTCTTGCTGGTGCAAGCACCATGGACAAGCATTTTCAGCAAGCGTCTGTTCACGAAAACCTACCCTATTGGCTAGCCCTGATTGGCATTTGGAATCGAAACTTTCTCAACCGAACAAGCCATGCCGTTGTCTGCTACGACTGGCGACTCCGACTGTTACCGGCCTTCTTGCAACAGCTTGAAATGGAGTCGAACGGCAAAAGCATTCAGGTCGATGGCCAACCTTCAAAGGTCAAAACAGCGCCTGTTCTTTGGGGTGGCCTTGGTCTTGACGGTCAGCACGCCTATTTCCAAATGCTGCATCAGGGTACCGATATTGTTCCGGTGGACTTTATAAGCACCCTGGGAGATGAACCCGAATCAAAGGATGCGCAGATCAATAAGCGTATTGTTGACCTCAACCTTCAAGCCCAGAAACAGGCACTTGCTCAAGGCCGCTCCCTGCAAGAAACTGTTGAACGCATGCGGGTCGAAAAGATCTCTGAAGATCGCATTCACCAACTGGCCATCCATCGTAGCTATGAAGGCAAACGACCTTCCAATCATCTTGTCTTAAGAAATGGGCTTACCGCCTTTAGCCTTGGTCAGCTTCTAGCGCTATACGAGCATAAGGTCTTCACCCAGTCCGTGCTGTGGAATATTCCCGCTTTTGATCAATGGGGCGTTGAACTAGGAAAGACACTAGCCAAACGCCTGGAGGGGAACTAAGGAAACGTAAACTTGGCCGTAGAGGACTTGCCGGCGACCCTCAACTGAACAACCACCTTAGCACCTGCAGACGGCTTGATTGTGGTTTTGGCAGAAAGAGACTCGCCTGAGGGGCTGAGTGTTGATTTGCATCCAAAACTGACCCACTTAGCCGGGTAATTTGCATCTAAAACTGACCCATGTAAAACACTAGCCCGCTCAGTAAAGAGCGGGGGATATGGAGTGATTGACATGGCGAT
>Ga0181606_10001706_pt1 | contig 19178 bp, 21 predicted proteins | sample 041ome_10_FD_132994 | JGI IMG/M metagenome (GOLD analysis project Ga0181606, IMG submission 132994) | Coastal salt marsh microbial communities from the Groves Creek Marsh, Skidaway Island, Georgia - 041412US metaG (megahit assembly) | ecosystem: Environmental > Aquatic > Marine > Intertidal... | reverse complement strand
TGTATGTGGAAAAAATTAAGTGAAGATTTTATGAGAGAGTTTCAAAATGAAGTTGATTGGGGAACTATTTCTTTTCATCAAAAATTAAGTGAAGATTTCATAAAAGAGTTTCGAAATAAATTTGATAGAGTTGATTGGTGGTATATTTTAAAACAAAAACATAATGAAGATTTTTTTAGAGAATTAATGGACAAAATTGATTGGACATATGTTAGAGACAAAAAACTTAGTGATGATTTTCTAAAAGAGTTTATGGATAAAATTGGTTGGGATAATATTAGTAGACAAAAACCGAGTGAAGATTTTATAAGAGAGTATCAAAATGAAGTTGATTGGGAAAAAGTTTCTTTTCATGGAGACTTAAGTGAAGATTTTATACGAGAGTTTAAAGATAAAGTTAGTTGGTGGAATATTTCTATAACACAAAATTTAAGTGAAGATTTCATAAGAGAGTTTCAAAATGAAGTTAATTGGGAGTTTATTAGTGAGTTCCAAGAACTTAGTGAAGATTTTATAAGAGAGTTTCAAAATAAAGTTAAATGGGAGATTATTGCTGAGTACCAAGAACTTAGTGAAGATTTTATAAGAGAGTTTATGGACAAAATTATATAAAATTGATTTTTTAAATTAAATTAATTTTAAAAATGGAACTTTTAGATTTAGTAAAAGAAAAAGGAATAGTAAATATAATAGAATATTATGTTAAAGAAATGGAAAGAGGAGAATTCTTATACAATTTAAGAGATAAGTTAATAGAAAAACATAACGGTGATTGGGTGGAGATTACTAGAGATACAGAAATTGATGAAGATTTTTTAAGAGAGTTTCAAGATAAAGTTGAATGGAGAATTGTTGGTTTTCATAAGAGATTAAGTGAAGATTTTATAAGAGAGTTTCAAGATAAAGTTAATTGGAATATTATTAGTCAGTATAAATTAAGTGAAGATTTCATAAGAGAGTTTCAAGATAAAGTTAATTGGGGGTATATTAGTTACCATAATTATAGTGAAGATTTCATAAGAGAGTTTATGGACAAAATTATTTGGCAAAAAATGTATAGACAAGAACTTAGTGAAGATTTTCTAAGAGAGTTTAAAGATAAACTTAGTTGGGAAGATATTAGTAGACAAAGACTTAGTGAAGATTTCATAAGAAAGTTTATGGAGGACAAGTTTACAGACAAAGTTCATTGGGATAATATTAGTGGTTATTCAAAATTAAGTGAAGATTTCATAAGAGAGTTTCAAGATAAAGTTATTTGGAAGTATATTTCTCTATGCCAAAAACTTAGTGAAGATTTCATAAGAGAGTTTCAAGATAAAGTTAATTGGGAGGTTATTAGTGAGTTCCAAGAACTTAGTGAAGATTTTATAAGAGAGTTTCAAAATAAAGTTAAATGGGAGGTTATTCCTGAACGCCAAAAACTTAGTGAAGATTTCATAAGAGAGTTTCAAGATAAATTTCAAGGTCTAGATGATTGGTATCATATTTGTTGGTTACAAAAACTTAGTGAAGATTTCATAAGAGAGTTTCAAGAAAAAGTTGATTGGCGTATGATTACTATTTGTCAAGTATTAAGTGAAGATTTTATAAGAGAGTTTAAAGATAAACTTTATATGCCTGCAATTAATAATTATAAAGCATATAAAAACGATTTCCTAAAAGGAAACCTTGAAAAGATACGCTCAGTATTATTACTATAATCCTCTAATTTTTTGTTGTTCAAAAACATAAATTTAAAATGAAAAATGATTTTAATTTTATATATTAAAATCATTTTAATTATGGATTTAACTTTTTTACCACAAGATATTGAAAATATTATTAATGAATATGTTAATCAAATGAATCATTATGAGAATACTAAAAAAATCTTACCTATACTTAAAGAAATTTATTATGATATCGAAAAGAATATCATTCCAAATAAAAATATTACAATGACTACTACAAAAATTGCAATAACAGATACTTCTAAATTGATGACATATATTGGAAGAGATGGCTATTTTCATAATAGATTTCAATCTTATACTGAAGATTTTTCAAAAAAACCACATCTTTTAAAAAAAAAATTTAAAAATCTAAACTTGACGACTAACCACAATTATATTAATTCTACAATAGTAATGGAAATAAATAGACATCAAAAAATATTATGTAGATATTCTAAAAGAAAGAAATATAGAAATACAAATATAAATATACGAAAACTTTTTAAAAATAATATTACAAATAATCTTACAAATACTGTTGTAAAAAAATTAAAAAATGATTTTAAAAAGAATTATAAAAAAGAATTTTTATCTATACAGCCAACTTCATATGATATATCACATACTAATGTTATATTATAAATTAAAATATATTTTAATTTATATTTAAAATAAGTCCATCACAATTAGTATTTTTTTAAAAACAACCAAATGCCTCTTCTCTTCTGAAACTATAATCATCTCTAGTTAATTCTGGATGTGCATATTTTACAACAAGAAATTGACTCCAATAAGACATTTCTTCTTGATTTTCATTTCGATTACCAAAATCAAAATATTCTCTATGTCTTTTAAGTGCGACTTCCCATCTTTTTCGATTTTCTTCTAATGTTTCTTTTTTATAATATTTATGTCTTATTGTTGCATATGGGTCTTCTATTATAACACTATCTCTTACCATCTGTAGTAATTCATCTGATGTTAGTGTGTGAATATTTTGCATTCGTTGGTGAAAATTGTTTATTCTTCTTGTCATTTCTGTTTTGTCATAGATGATAAATTTTCCTTTTAATTCTTCCAATACCTTTGAAAAATCGTTGCGATATAATTCAACGACGTTATTTTCAATAATATCTTCAATATCTTTTGGTAAAGTAGTTAAATCAAAAGACATTTTGGAAGTTTTAATTTTTAGTTATAATTTAGATAGAAATCAATTTTATTTTAGTGCCTTTTTATACATATCTAATGCTAATTCACGAGATTTTTTATAATCAATTATTGGTAATGGATAATCTACTTTATGTTTTGAATATGTCTTTTCCCAGTTATGAATATCTTTAGCTGGAATATCTTTTAGTTCTGGTATCCATTTCTTAATATAATCTGCTTCTTTATCAAACTTTTGACTTTGAGACCAAGGATTAAATATTCGGAAGTATGGTTGTGAATCGGCTCCTGTTCCTGCTACCCATTGCCAATTGCCATTATTGACTAAAACGTCGTAGTCAACCAATTGTTGTGCAAAAAACTTTTCACCATCTAACCAATTATGTTGAAGATTTTTAATTAGAAAACTAGCAACAATTAAACGTGCTCGATTATGCATGTATCCAGTTGATAATAACTGTCTCATTCCAGCATCAACAATCGGGAATCCCGTTTTACCTTCTTTCCAAGCATCAAGAGTTTTCTTATCACCAGACCACTTGATATTACCATATTGTTCCTTCAATGGACCACCAATAACTCGTGGGTAAGCAAAACCAAGATGATAATAAAAGTCTCTCCAAATAAGTTGACGGATTAGTGAGTGCTTAATACCAAACTTCTTTTTTATGGAATGATAAACTTCACGAATTGAAACACACCCAAACTTATTATAAGCACTTAAATGAGTTGTTTCTTGTGATAATAAATCTCTCATTTTATTATAATCTTTAAAATCTTTAATTGATTCTAATATTTTTTTTGCTTCTGTTCGACCACCTTTAACATTATTATTTGGATTATGTTTATAAAATTTTTTTGTATCTTTTATTTGAATAGAGAATTTATTTTTTAATTTATATGTATTTTCTTTTACACTTTTTTTTGGTTTTTTAGGTTTAGAAACTTTTTTTGGTAAAACTTCATTATAAAATGGAGTGAATTTTTGATAAGCAGAACCAGATTGTGTTTTAATTGTTCCTGGTTCATATAAGCATATATCATGACTTAATGAAAGTTTTACATTATATTTATCACATAATTTTTGTAAATTATTATCCCGTTTTACTGCAAATGGTGTATAATCTGTATTTGTATAAATTGAATTAATTTTTTCTTTCTTAATAATTTCTTCAATTACATCTTCATTACTACCATAAAATAAATTTAATTTTAATTTTTTACTTAATTCTTCAAGTGATTCTATCATAAACTGAACACAGTTTGATGATTTATATGGATTATTCTTGATTTGTGTTGGCGTAAAAATAAAAATTGGATATACTTTATCACTTTCTTCTAAACATTTATTTAATCCAATATTATCAAATGGTCTTAAATCTCTTCTAAATAAAAATATGGATTTCATCTATATAATTATTTTATATATTATTTTAAATTTTATTTTAACTTTCAAAAAATTAAAATTGATTTTTATTTCGGTTATAACTTATAACTTTTATAACCAATAATTAATAATGTCTTTACTTGATACTTTACCAAAAGAACTTGAAAATATTATTATAGATAATAAGTATGAAATGGAACAATTTGTAAATATGCATACATTTAAATTTGCTCCCGAATGTCCATACGATATTCTTGAATTGGTAAAAATATTGGATAAAGAGGGTATTGAATACTCGATTACATACAGTGGTTATAAAGATTTAGAAATAGATACAATCAGAACCACAACAACTGATAAAGAAAAGATTTCAGATTGTTATTATGGTCTAGTAGTCATCTTATATGCTGAATCATTAACAATAGATGATTTAATGGACCTAATAATACGGAATATGGTTTCCGATTCATATCGCATCTTTGAAACAATTGATTGGGACGAAGTCATAGCGCATCTTTAAAACAATTGATTGGGACGAAGTTGAATTTTGTTAAGAAATTACATCTTCATTATTATCATAAAATAAATTTAATTTATAACCTAAATTAAAATTGATTTTTATTTAGGTTATAAATTATAACTTATAACTTTTATAACCAATAATTAACAATGTCTTTACTTGATACTTTACCAAAAGAACTTGAAAATATTGTTATTGATGATAAGAATAAAATGGAACAATTTGTAAAGGAGCATACATTTAAATTTGCTCCTGAATGTCCATACGATGTTCTTGAAATGGTAAAAATATTGGATAAAGAGGGTATTGAATACTCGATTACATACAGTGGTTATAAAGATTTAGAAAAAGATACAATCAAAACCATAACAACTGATAAAGAAAAGATTTCAGATTGTTATTATGGTCTAGTAGTCATCTTATATGTTGAATCATTAACATTAGATGAATTACTAGACCTAACGATACCACAGTTGCATGACGATGTACACCGCATCATTGAAACAATTGATTATAAATATGTCTATGATGAAAAACGGAAACGGACATACAATTCCTGGATGGGATGTATAATGGACAACTCATTCATTAATGAGTTGTGTTATGCATGACGAATGAAAAACGGAAATTTTAATTTTTAAAAAAAAACTACATATAATGGACTTATTTTATTTTTAATTTTTTATTTATAAAAAATATAATTATTTATTATATAAATAAATAATGTTAAAAATGTTAAAAAAAATAAAACTATATTTAGATAAAATATTGAAAATATTCATGAAACAAAAAATATTAATGTTATTATCGGTATTATCAATTATTATTGTTGCTGGATTAGTATATTATTTTAAACCATATAATTATATTATTGAAAATTTTACAATTTCATCAGAAAATGCTGGTTTAAAACAAACAACTTATACTGGTTATTATAATGATGATATCTCTTTTTTTGAAAATAATGATGTATTAAGTGATGATGGTAATGTTTCAAAAATCGCTATGTCAACAACCCCTGAATTAATCTCTTATATGTGGAGTGGTTATATCATTGTTGATGAAGATGATACATATACTTTTGAATTAACTTCAGATGATTCTTCTCATTTATATATTGAAGATGATTTAGTTGTTGATAATGGTAAAGCAGATACAACTGTTGTAAAAACTGGAACAAAACCATTACTCGCAAATGTTGCATATAAAGTTAAGATATATTATGGTAATGCCGGTGGTCCAGGAAATATGACATTAAAATGGAAAAATACTATTACTCAACCAGAATATTCCACAGATTTATCAACTAAATTTTCATCAGTTGATGTTATCGCAGAAGAGGAACAACGTGCCATAACAGAAGCAGAAGAAGCCGCAAAAGAAGCAGCAGAAAAAGAATTAGCAGATAAAATTAAATCAGAAATTAATGCTGATTTAGATAGTAAACTTGCAAAAGAAAAAGAAGAAGCAGATGCTGCAGCCGCAAAAACTAAAAAAATATGGATAATTGTATTAAGTGTTCTTGGTGGTGTATTATTTTTAGGAGGTATCACATTTTTCTTTTATAAAAAAAATCCAGAAGCATTCCAACGTATTAGACAATATAGACCTCAATTTCGTAGACCAAACTTTTTAAGACGTTCTTCACCACCAATGGCATAAATTAATAAATATTTTTTTAATAAATATTTTTTTAATAAATATTTATTATATATATTATGAATAAGAATTTTAAAAAAATTATCAATAAAATAATGAAACAAAAAAAATTAATGTTATTATCATTAGTTATGGTAGCTGGTTTAATATATTATTTTAAACCATATAATCATTTAGTTGAACACTTTCTTATTAAGCAATATGATTATGGATTAGAACAAAAGATTTATTCTGGAAATCATACTGATTTTGAATCTCTTGAAAAACAAATTCCAAAAAATAAAAATATTATTACTGATTTAAAAACAGTAAAATATACCCCATTAACATCTTATATATATACAGGTTTTATTACTATACCACCTCTACCAGGAACCCAGAATGTTACCTTTGAATTAACATCAAATGATTCATCTTATTTATATTTTAATAATGAATTGATTATTGATAATAGTGGAGTAAATCATACTACTTCTCCAAAAACAAAAACAGTCCAATTAGAAGAAGGTATATCATATCCAATAAAAATATATTATAGTAATAGTTCGGATAATGAAGGAAACTTATTATTCAGATGGAAAAGTGACGCAAAAAATGATATTGATTTTAAATCTGAAATGGCTGGATTATATAGTGTAGTTATTACTTATGTTGATATTACCGCACAAAGCAAAGAAAAAGAAGAACAACAAATTCAACAAACAGAAACAAAACCAGAAACAACATCAGAAATAAAACCACAAAATAATAATTCAAATATGACATTATGGATAATTATCATACTTTTAACTATTTTACTTGTTGGAGGAGGTATTGCATTTTTTCTAAAAAATAATAACAACCAGATGATGGTTAGGGTATAATTTAAATATTAATGTAAATATACTTTAATATTTATAATTTAATGTTATTTTTCGTAATATCAATTTCTAAATCTTCTATCTCCTTATATGGATGGATTTTTTTAAGCATTTCCGTTGCTCGTATTGAAGTTAATCTTGTAATTGGATTAACGTCTAACATCTTTTTAATAATCTTTGATAATTTTTTATCTGATGTTATGTGTTTATTATAACGGAATGCTTTTGCAACATATAACATCATCATTTTATTTATTAATATTTTATAACCTTTTTCTAAATCAATCTTCTTCATAAATCTAACTATTTTTTTAAAATCTTTTTCACTCATATTATGAAATTCTTTTAAGTTCTTTTTTGTTGTTTCTGTTATAGTCTTTCCATAAAGAGCAGTATGTAATGCTGGAAAATCTAAATGAAATTTTGGATATAATACTTCTGTCCATCTATCTTTTACAAGATTTTTATAATCTTTTTTAGTAAGAAATATAAATTTAGGAGTAAAATCAACTATAACTGGATGAATTTTATTTTTTGAACTTTTTGCAAACATTATATTACCAATATGTAAATCAGCATGTCCGATTTTCATTATATCTGACATATTACTAATTGTATTTAATAAATATAATAATGTTTTTATTACATCTTCTTTTGTTAATTGTTTTATTATTTTTCTAAAGTCATATCCTTTCTCCATAACCATATTAATTGCGGTACCTCTTGGTGGTATTCTTCCAAATATTTTTTTTAAATCTTCTTTATTTTGTTTTGATAATACTGTCTTATTATTTTCAATTATTTCTATAGCAATTGCCCCAATAAATAATGTATTTGTTGGGTCGTTTTCATGGATTATATTTGCAAGTTCGTATTCTTTAAAAACAGTATCCATGTCACTTTTTCCATTTTTAGATACATCAAAAATCTTTGATACTTTATTTCCATATTTCCCTTTTATTTTAATTGCTGGAGAAATGATTGTGGCCGTAAAACCTTTACCAATAATTTTTCCACCTTTTTGTTTTCTCATAATTATATAATAATATATTAAATTTTTTAGAAAAATTGATTTTTATTATATAATTATATAAATTATAATTCACATGAATAATAATATATTATTTTCAACATTTCTTGCTTCAAACTTTTTATGTATTTATTGTTGTATATCATCTTATAATAAAGATAAAAAATTAAATCAACAAAAAAAAATTAAACTTAAAGTATGTGATGAGTTAAAAACTAAAAAAGATGATATTGTTGAACTTGAACAAAAATTAAATGATTTAAAATTAGAAAATGAAAAGTTAAAAGATGATATTTCTTATTGGGAAGAATTTGATAATAAAAATTATAATGGATATGAATTAACTATCTTATCAAAAGATAAAAAAATTGAGAATTTAACACTTCTAAATGAATTATATAAAAGTGATATTATAGATATTAAAAAAGAAAATAATAAATTAAAAAATAATCTTAAAAAATATCAATTATATTATACAACTCATAATAATCAAAATTTAATTTATAGATTAAAATAAAATCAAAATTTATTTTATATAAATAATTAAAAAGGTATTAATTATTTATATATTAAAAATGAATTGTCAAAAATGTAGATATAAATTAGATACTAAAAAAGATTTTGAAAGAAAACTTTGTTATTATTGTTATGCAAATAAATTTTATTCATTTGAAGATTTAGAACCTTCTTTATCATTAAATAAAGTATTTTTCTCTGATGAAGATGGATATGAAGATTTTTTAATATTAACACCAGGAAAAACACAATTAGAATTAATAAATGAATATATTCAAGTAAAACATGAAGAAAATAAAAGAAGTGATTTATTTGATGAATATATAAAATCAAAAGAAAAGATAAAATCTCAACCTAGATTTTTTACTTTTTCTAATGAAGATATTCAAAGATATAAAAATAGTAAAAATAAAAAATTATATCTACCAATATATAATGATTGCATTAAAATAAAATCTTTTGATAAAAATAATAAAAAAATAAAATTTCTCAATAAAATAATAGATTTTTTAAGATTTAAATAAATATTAATATTGAATAAATAAATCTGTATTTTTTTTATTTTTTCTATAAAAATTATATTGCCATTTTATAATATTAATTAATTCAGGATGAATTTTTTGAATTTTATTTTGTTTTCTTTTTTTAAAACCAAACATTTTTATATTAATATATATTTATATATTAATATATTTATATTAATATGGAAAACAACAAAATAAACAACAAAATAAACAACATAAACTTTTCCATATTGTTTTCTTCTTTTTCTCCTTTTTATATTTTATTTTATAATTTTGAGGTTCTGATACAATATAATAATATTCTCTTGAATGATAATTATTATTAGTTTCAGGATATCCTTCTATTTGAATATTATTTTTATTTCCTGGATAAGAAGTCATCTTTATATATAAAATTATTATTTTTTTATTTACTTAAATATTATATAATATACTTTTTAATGCCAGAATTACCAGAAATCACTTATATGACAAATTTAATTCAATCATTTAAAGAAAAAACTTTAAAAGAAATTATTTTTTCTTCATATAGTAAATATTTTAAAAAATCATTAGATAATTTAGATAAAATTAAATTTCCAATAAAAGTTAAAGATATTTATAATATTGGAAAAAGAATATTTATAATTTTTGAAAATAGTGAATATCATATTATTATGAATATGGGTTTAACTGGAGATATTTCATTAATAAAAGATGAAAAATATAATTCATTATCATTTAACTTTTCAAATAATAAATCATTTTATATGAATGATGTTAGAAAATTTGCAACAATTCGTATTGTTAATAATATAGATAAATATATTAATGAATTAGGTTATGACCCACTTCATCAAAAAATAACATTTGAAGAATTTTATTCAAAATATATTGAGAAAAAGAAATCAAAACAAATTTTAGCTATTAAATTAATGGACCAAGGAATATTTGCTGGTCTTGGTAATTATTTACGAGCAGAAATATTATATGAAACTAAGATTGACCCTTTTTGTATTTTTAATGATGTTCCAAAAAAATATTGGAAAAAGATTTATAAATCATATGGTAAATTATCAAAAATACATTTTGAAAATGATAGTTCAAAAAAAGAATATTTAAATTTTAAAGCATATACTCGAAAAGATAAATCAAATATTATTAATAAAGATATTAATGGAAGAACATTATGGTATGACCCAAAACGCATTAAATACAAATGTTAATGAAAATTGATTATATTATAATAGATAAATAATTTATTAAAAATGTTATCACCTACAGCTTTTCGAAGAAAACAATTTTTTAAAACACGACGTCTTGGATATATTCAAGAACGAAGGATGAATGAACAACCAATTATAGAAGAAGAAGAAGAAGAAGAAGAATTAAGATTACAAGAGAATAACAAAAAATATATTTATAAAAATAAACCAATTGTGAAAAATGTTTGTGATAAAGAAGTTTCACGATTAATTAGGAAAAATGGTATTTTAAATGTTGTTATTACTAGTCAAAAAGAAGAAATCGAAAAAATAAATAAAGTAAATAAAAATTTAGAAAAAGAAAATGAAGAATTAAAAAAAACGATTGAAAGTATTTTAAAAGAAAATCAAGAATTAAGAAAACAAACTTTAAAAAAAAAGAAAAGAAAATTATTTAAATTTTTTTAAATAAATAATTATTTTTTATTTAAAATTAAAACAAGTCCATTACATAAATTTATTTTTTAAAATTATCTAATATTTTCCATTTGATTTTTTATTTCCATTATATCTTTGATAATTCCTTTTTCATTAATATAATTTGATAATAATTCAGTTATTTCTTTTTTATCTTTTTCTTTCTTTATTTTAATTTCCTGAATTTTATTTTCTATTATTGTTTTTATTTTATTCTCATTTAAATCATTTAAATCATTCTTTGCATAATATAATAATTTAGTTATATATTTACTATATGATGATTCTAAAATAATATCTTCTCTTTTTAATAATAATTTAATAGTACGCATTGCACAAAATTTTATAAAATAATTATAATTATAATTTTCAAGATAATTTTGTATAGCATAATGTAATGCAGTATATCCATATTTATCAATTTTATTTACATTTGCTCCATTTTTTATTAATCGAGAAACTTCAGTATAATGGTTTTTTTCTACAGCAACAATCAATGGTGTTTTTTTATTAAAATCTTGTTCATTTATATCTTTATCTGCTCCATTTTTTAATAAAACATCAATTAAATATTCTCCCTCTTCCTCTTCGCGAATTTGCCAAGAACTTGTACCATGTAATGCTGCAAGATGTAATGGCCAACGTTTAAATTCTTCGCAATAACAGTGAATATTTGCATTATTTTTTAATAACATTTTTAATAATTCAATATTTATATTATTACAAGCAAAATATAACGGTGTTTTCCCAAGTTCATCTTTTTCATTTATTGTTCCATTTTTTACTAATTTATTTACATATTCTTCATCTTTTTTTTTATAATAATCATCATATTTATTATATTTTTTTTTATCATAATCTGAATTATCCGATGATTCATCTGATGAATTATCCGATGATTCACTATCTGATTCACTATCTGTTTCTTCAGTATAATAAAATTCAGTATAATAAAATTCAGTTGATTTATCATTTTCCGAATCATATTCGCTATCTGTATAATCAGTGTCAGACATATTAAAAAAATTTAAAACTATAAATAGTTAAATTATAAGATAAATTATAATCAATTTTAAATTTATATTTAAAACAAGTCCATTATATAAACTTATTTTTTTAAAAAATTAATTATTCATCATATTCATCATATTCATCATATTCATCATATTCATCATATTCTATTTCATAATATTCTATTTCATTTTTTATTTGAATAATATCCTCAGCTAATTTCTTTTCTTTTACTTTATTAATTAATATTTCATATAACATAATTGTATCCCTTATTTGATTATTATGTATTATATTAAATTTTTTTTCTTTTTTATTTAATGTTTTTTGGTGTTCATATAATAAATCACATATATTATAAAATCTATTTTCATACGCACCATCATATGGTATTTCTTTAAAATTATCAATAATATTAATATCTGCTCCATTTTTTAATAAGATATCTACTACTTCATAAAATCCTACGATACATGCCAAATGCAAAGGTGTAACTCCTTGATTATTTTTAGAATTTATATCTGCTCCATTATCTAATAAAAATTTTACTATTTGAATTTCTCCATTGCCATCCAAACAACACATAACGTGCAAAGGTGTTTGTCCTATATTATTTTTAGAATTTATATCTGCTCCATTCTCTACTAATAATTTTATTATTTCTAAATTATTTAATGAACATACAAGATGCAAAGGTGTATTTCCTTTATTGTCTTTTGAATTTATATCTGCTCCATTATCTAATAATAATTTTATTATTTTATATTCAGTTGAGTTTGAATTATAATTATGATTTTTATCATATCCATCACACGCTAAATGTAATATAGTTGCATCTTCTTCATAGCGTTGTTTGATATTAAAATCATTTTTTAAAAGTAATTTAATTGTTTCTAAATTTTTTTCATTTAATATTTCATAAATATCTATATTCATTTTAATAAAATATAAAAACTATAAATAGTTAAGTTATAAGATAAATTATAATCAATTTTAATAATTTGAAAATTGATTTTTATACAGTTTATAAGAATTAATTTTAACTTATATTTAATTATAAAATGACTTGTCAACGTTGTGAAGAAGAAGATAATTTTATTGAGGGAAATGAAGAACAAGAAATTTGTAAAAATTGTTTAGACCATTGTTGTGAAAGTTGTTTCAAAGAATTAGAAACAGAGGAAGAATATGAAACACATAATTGTTCTGAATGTTATCCTTTAACAATTAGTATAACTATTAATCAACAACAAAAGAAAAAAGAACCTAGATATTTTACATTTACAAACAGAGAAATTTATAATTATAATATTAGTGTAATTAATAGAAAAACTTTAAAACCAAAAAAACAGATTAAACGGTCAATGAGTTTATAAAATAAATATTATTAAAAATCAGTATTTAAAATGGACTTGTTTTAATTTATATTAATTATAAAAAAAACTAAAATTGATTTTAAATGGAGTTATAACTTAAAACTTTTATAAAATCAGAAAAGAGTTTAACTTATTAAAACATTTACTTGTTTTAAATCTTATAACAATCTCAAATCTCAAAATGAATTTTGTAGAAAATTCAGATTTATTCGGTTGCACAATTGAATATTTGGATTTGAAAACAATCAAAAAAATGACATCTATTGATGGTGTTATTGCAGATAATATTGAGAAAAATTCAAAGATTATTACCAAAAAACATTTAGGAAAAATGTGGGGTAATAATATAATTGAATTAGTATATAAAAAATATGGATTTAAAGAAACAGTAAAACGTTGTTCAGAAATGACAAATGAAGCATATGAATTAATTTTAGATACTTCATATGAATATATTTTGAAAAATAAGAAAATAACAACTGAAATTTTTTCTGATATTTATGATTTACATAAGACTACTAAAATGACAGACATGTATAAATTACATGCATCATTGAAATATAGAAATAAAAATTTATTAAAATATATTAAACCAACAGATTTTTCAATGGAAAATAACTTTTTTAAGAGTTTAATATATTTAACAGAAGAAATGTTTTACTCAATGAGTATAATGTTGGGTAGAAGAAGAAATACAAAAGAACAAATTAAAGAGAATATTAAATATCTTTTGGAAAATAAAGAAGAAATACCATTTAGAATGGAAAATGAAGAAGAATTCATAATGAATCAAGGAGCATTTTTATATTTATAAAAATGATAATTTTTAAAAAATCAATTGTTGTCATGGACTTATTTTAATTTAATTTAAAATATTTTAGATTTAAAATTTATTATATATAATTATTATATATATCAAAATTAAAAATATGATTAACACAGTTAAATATATGTTACAAGATAAAATTGGTGAATTATTACCAAATGAAATCGTTGATATCAAATTAAAAGAAATTATCTATTTTGTTGATTTATTATCTGAAAAATATTCAGATATGGAAGAATATACCACTTACTTTAATAGAAAAATCATTCCTGAATTTAAAAATATGTTAGTATCAGAAATTATCTTATATATTGAACCTAGTATTACACAAAAATCAAAAGTTAAAGCACTTAGAACTTATAAACTCATTGAATTATTAAATAACAAAATTAAGAAAAACATTAATCTTGAAAAATATTTTAATTTTGTTGATGTTAATAAATTATTAAAAGAAAATAAAGAATATGTAGATAGTAAAAAAGAATATGAAATCCAAAGCCAAATTAAAAATAAAAGCAAAATGAAAGAAAGTAAAACAAAAATTAAATATTTAGAATCACAAATTCTTTCAACTACTTTAGACCATATCGTAGAATTATATAAAACAGATAATTTAACATATGATTTTATTATGGATTCAGAATCAAAAGATAATTTAGTTGTTAGAAAATTTATTAATTATTTTATTGAAAATCATGCAAACAAATTACAATTTAAAATTAATACCCTAGAATATTTAGACTTTCTTACTCAATTATTATCTAATGAAGTATTTTTATCATTTTATGATTTTGTTTATGGAGATTCTACAATGTATATTGATGATTTTATTATTACAAATGAATTACTTATGTATATTCAACGTTATAAAACACTAATGGAAACTGATTTAAAATATTTTGTAGAAACTATGTCCGTATTACGTGCAGAGAAAATTTTAAATACAAGTATTTTAAAAAGAATTAATGTAGAATCTTTTGAAACACTTGGTTTAAGTGTTCGTGATGCAAATGATATTCTATTATTTTTAGATATTATTCAAATTAGTGAATTACCACCAAATAAAAAATATATGGAATATTTAAAAGGATTTTTTATAAGACAAGGATTAGAAAAAACACATGAACTTATTGTAGTTAAAGGAAAATATTTAAGTTCAATTGCTAACTCAGTAGAAACAATCTTTGCTTCTGTATTAAATAAAATGCAAAAGAAAGAAGATAGAATTGATATTCTAAATTATATTCTAAAATTTTATGTAGATGGTGATATTTCTGAAGAAGAATATAATAAAATTTTAGATGATTATGATGTCATTAATGATATGGTTTATGGTTCAGTTGATAATTTTGAAATATTAAATCATTATGTTAATAAACAATTATCAAAAGATATTAACGAATTAGTTCATATCGAATCATTAGAAAATGAAGGTCCAGAAATATTAAAGAAAATGTTAAAAAATAAAAAACACGATGATGTTTATTTACAAAATCAAGTAAATTTATATTTAGGACAAAATAAAAAACAAGGTAAAGATGTTATTTATATTGCTGCCCCCAAAATAATGAAAGATGATAGAATTATTAATATTTTTACTTTATTTAATACTTGGGAAAATCGTATTAATACCATTATAGATAAATTTAATGTATCAAAAGATTTAAAATCTATTAATAATAATGTATTTAATGGCGTAATCTCAAAAATATTCGGTCATTATATTAATTCATTAAATATGTATTTAAATAAAGAATTTAATAATGATTATAAAAATCTATTCTATTATTTTGATAATGAACATTTAATTAAAGTTTATACAGGTAATAGTTTTGAAGATTTAATTGTATTTATTATTAATGAATTAAAGAAATCTGCAAGAGATTCTGGATATACAAAAACAAATACTGCATTATTAGAATTTATTGCTCATAAATTACACAGATTTTTTTACGATTATAATTTTTATAATAAAACAGTAGAAAAAGATGTCACATTATTTGAATTAGTAGAATATGATTCAGTCGCAATGTCTAGTTTAAGTAATCTTTTTGATGAACTCAATGAACAATTAATGGCAAATAAACTTAAACAAATTGAAGAAGTATATGTTCCAATGACAACCAATGCAAAAGTATTAGAACAATTATTTAATAAACATATTAAAACAAAAACATATAAAGTAATCGAAAATCAAAATAAAAAACATAAAGTTCTAAATGAAGATGAACTATTATTCTTTGCCATTAACTTAAATAAAAAAATATTTCAAAATTTCCGTGTTCAAGGACAAACACCAAATAAGAAAACTGATTTATATTATCTAAAATATTTATTAGATACAGTTGCAAATGATGTTAAGACAAAATATAATTTTAACCCATTTAAAAAGAATATTTCTAAAAAAGAAATGGAAAAAGTATTATCAGTTGAATCACATTTATATTCATTAATGAAAGGTGATATTAAAGAACAAAAATTAGTATCATATACAGCTCCTGCAAAAATTTTTATCCCAAATGTTGAAATTAGTGATGAAGTTGAATTTAAAAGTAATGAAGGTATTTCAGTTATTGAACAAGATGCTCTTGTAAGATTATTAAAAAATGAAGATGAAATTAAAGAACAAGTAATTGCAAAAAGAAAGAATATGATATTTGAAACATTAAATTTATTATCATCAGTATTAGATATCACACCAAACAAACAAATTGTTAAAATTGTATCAGACATGATTGATAAATATAATCATAAATTCGCAGCTTTACAATATAAATTAACAAAAGAAGTTAAAAAGAATGATGCATTAAAAGACCAATCATTTTTAGTATCTGTTGAATATGATATTATTAAAACACTTGTTATCTTAATGACAATTGATAAATTAGTAGTAAGTGATAAAATTGGAAAATATATGAATAGTAATTCATTAAAATTATTAGAAGGAGAAAAAAATGATGTAATTAAAAAACAAGTAATGTTATTATCAAATAAAAAAATTGGTGTTGTAGATAAAAAAGTTGGAGATAAATATTTAGTTAATATTGCAAATGAAGATTTAGTCATAGTAGAACGTTCTGCATTTATATTAACATCTTCTTTTAAAGATAAAATTGTTAGAATTACAAAAGGACCTCATAAAGGTCGTTATGGCGAAGTTCAAGATATTAAAATGTCATCTGTTATTAAATCAACATTTAATGCTTCTCTTGAAAAACGTATTCAATATATTACTGATTTACAAAATAAATATAAAGATGAAATCACAAGATTACTCAAAACTAAAAATAACATTCAAATGTTAGGTGTAATTGATAATGTAGAATTTAATTTAGCAATGACTTTCCGTAAAAAAGAATTAGCAAAATTAGAAAAATTAGTTGGTGATAAAAATAATAAATTATCAAAAACAGAAATGAATTATGCAAAACAACGATTACAAAAACTTAAAATGAACTTAACTATTAAAAAAATTCTATTTGCAGAAGAATTAAAAGAAATTGAAAAACATCGATTAGAAACAATTAAAATGTTAAAAATTTCTATTTTAAATATTCAAAATGAACTTGATGGTTATCATAAACGTAGTCAAGGTAAAAATGTTGTTGTTAAAATTAATGCAGGACAAAAAAATGAAAGAAATATGTTATTCTCATATGATGAAATTAATTTAAATATTTCAAAAGTAGAAATTGAAGAAATCTTAAAAGGATTATCCGGACGTCGTAGCAATATTCAATTTGAAAATATATATCAATTCGCACAATTCTTATTTAATAACTTAAATTCAACTAAAAATATTGATATGAGAATGTCATTAGTTCAATATTATCAAATGATTTATGTATCATTAATTGATATTCTTAATATTGAGAAAAACGCAAATGTTGGAAAATTAACAAATGAAAAAAGATTAAAAGAAAAATTACAAAAACTTAAAGAGATTGATGCAAAACTTAAAAAACAAATTCTTGAAGGAAGTAATGATAAAGAATTAATTATTAAACGTAAAAAATATTCAATGCTTATTAAATCATTATATACAAGAATTAAAAATACAAAGAATGAAATTAAAAACAATAACTTAATGTCAATTATTATTAAACCAGATGTATTTGAAAAAAATAAAAATATTATTGGAGATTTTATTAAAATGGAAACCACATATGATATTAGTTATACAATCTTTGATAAAAATGATAAAGTATTACATAAAGAAATGAAAGATGCAAAAATAAGTAATGATGAAGTTGCAGCAGATGAAGCAAATCGTATTCAAAAAATAACCGATGATTTAATTGACAATGCAAAAGATTATATTGGTGATATTATGAAAAAATTAGAAGATGTTAATAAACCAACAAGAAACATCTATTACTCAATTGTAAATGATAATTAAAAATAAATGATATTTAAATTTAATTTTTTAAATTATATCGTTCTTTTAAAATTTCCATTCTTTCACAATCTTTACATTTTGTTTTATTATTATTAAATAACCAAGATGGTTTTTTACATTTACAAACATTACACAAAAATTCAAGTTTTTCTTTTCCCTTTTTAATGATTAGAAAGAAATCCATATTTATAATAAATATTAATAGATTATATTTAAATAATTTAAGTCCATTACATAAATATATTTTTTTAAAATATATTTATTTTAGAATGTCGCCGAAATTATTTTAGTTAATATAGATTGTTCATTTTGTTGTTTAGTCAATTCTTCTAATGTTTTATATTTTTGTTCTAATTCTTTGTATAATTTTTCGTAATTTATTGATGTATCTTGTTTTTTATCTTTATTCTCTACTTCTTCTTCATGGTGTTTTTTTATTAACTCTTGTAAGTTTTCAAATGACGTTGATGCAATACATAAATTTTCAAGATTACAAGGTAATATATCTTTAAATATAATTTCGT